>Ga0307966_1001630_pt1 | contig 17534 bp, 13 predicted proteins | sample OrgLakmetagen646_FD_203141 | JGI IMG/M metagenome (GOLD analysis project Ga0307966, IMG submission 203141) | Saline water microbial communities from Organic Lake, Antarctica - #646 | ecosystem: Environmental > Aquatic > Non-marine Saline and Alkaline > Saline | place: Antarctica: Organic Lake... | reverse complement strand
GGTGTTGTCGAAGAGCAGGGTCTGGTTCCAGGTCGGGTCTCCGATGACCGGGTTGTCGGACGCGCCCCGGCGTCCGATCGAGATCGCTGCGTCCTCCTGGCGAACGGCTGCGCCGGCCTCGTCACGTTGGATCGCTGCGAGCAGTGCATTCTGGCCGGCACCGCCACCGACGATTTCGGACGAGAAGGTGAGCGAGGTGAGCGGGGTGACGATGCGGGCATCGGGCAGCGCGGCGGCGAGCTCGGTGTTCAGACGTTGCAGTTCCGCCAGGTTGTCGCCCTCGAAGAGGTCGGGCACGGTGGCGTCGCCGTCGGAGGAGAACAGCAGGATGATCGTCTCACCACCGAAGTCGTTCTGGAATGCCACGTTGTCGATGGCGATCTGCGAGTCGGGGTTCAGGTAGCTGTCCTGGCCGGTGGCGAACTCGATTCGTGTCGCGCCGACCGCAATCAGCGCGACGGTCACCACGACCATCGCGGCGACGACCGCCTTCCACTGCTTGCCCAATTGAACGCCGGTGTTGCGCCAGAACTGTTCCATGTCTCGTCCCCTCGTCGGTGCTCGCGCACCGGTTGTTTCGCCGTCGGTCCCCCAACGGCGGGACAGAACCTAGACCGCGACGAGCAACCCCGTTGCAACTCCGCTGCCAAAGGTGAACATTGGTTTCGTCAGGTTCCGAAACCGAAGCCGAGGTCGGGTGCTGTCAGGAGCGGTCGATAGTCGATGCCGCGTGCGACGGCCATCGCCTCACATGTGCCGCCACGGTCGACGATCACGCTCATGAACACCGGCTTCGCGCCGAACGCTTCGATCTGGTCGACTGCTTCGATCAACGACGTCCCACGAGTGGTGGTGTCCTCGGTGACGAGCACCCGGTCGCCGGATTGCAACGCTCCGGCGATCCGGCCGGTGATCCCGCCCGCCTTGGCTTCCTTGCGTACGCTGAAGCTGCGCAGCGGGTACCCACGAGTCCCGAGAACGGCAGCAACGCCGTAGGCCATGGGATCGGCGCCCAGCGTGAGCCCGCCGATGGCATCGATGCCGTTCAATTCGTCACCGAACACCTCGACCAGCGCGTCGGCCACGGCGATGATCCCATCGGCTCGACACGCGGTCTGCTTCGTATCGAGGAACCAGGTGCTCGTGGCCCCCGATTTGAGGGTGAACTCACCGGTCTTCACCGAATGCGTCATCACATGAGACCGGAGCACCTGGAGCGTGGGAGACAGTTCGGGCAGCACGTCGCTCATGTGGCGAAGCTACTCAGCTTCGATCGAGGCGAAGTCGACCGGTACGGATCCGATCGGACCGGGGTGTGTCAACTGCGAGGTTCGCCAGCGCGCTCGTGCTTCACCCGGTACATCTCCACATCGGCCGCAGCGAGCATCGTTTCGGCCGTGTGGCTCGCTGTATGGACAGCCCGGCCGACCGACACACCGATCGTTGCGACACCTGCGTCCAGCAGGAACGGTCGGGAGAGCTCGGCTTCGATACGCACAGCCAAGAGGTTGGTCTGTTCATCGGAGAAGCGTTCGAGCACCGCAACGAATTCATCGCCCCCCATTCGGCCGATCAGATCGGTCGAGCGCATGGTCGCGGTCAGTCGCTGGGCGACGGCTTGGAGCAGTTCGTCGCCTGCGTCGTGTCCCAGCGTGTCGTTGATCGACTTGAAGCCGTCGAGGTCGAGGAACAGCACGGCGAGTTCGTCCGATGTCGACGCCTTTCGCTCGATCGCGTCGTCGAGGCGAGCGAGGACGGCACGCCGATTCGGGAGGCCCGTGAGTTGATCGACCGTGGCCATGGTGCGCAACTCATCTTCGGCAGCGCGCAGCTCGGTCACGTCGTGAACCGTGAGCACCGCACCGACGGTGCCGTCGGCTGAGTAGATCGGTGACGCACTGGCGAGCACGATCAGCTCGGTTCCGTCCGGCCACACCAACTTCGTGGTCATGTCCGTGATGTGTTCGCCAGCGAGCGCTCGACCGATCGGCTGCTGGTCCCGGTCGAGGATCACACCATCCTGATCGAGGATCGAGTACTCGTAGGTGAGATCGGCGAGCTTCTGGCCGACATGGTGAGGACCCCGTGTCAGATCGCGGAACCGTTGATTGACCTCGATGATCGTCCCGTCGCCATGCACGGCCATCAGACCCGCATGCACGCTGTCGAAGGTGGCATGGAGGAGTCTGCGCTCGTCTTCGACACGGCGTTCGGCGAGCACGCGCTCGGTGAGGTCGACGAACGTCGTCAACACTCTGACCGGCTTCGCCACGGCCTCGTCCTGGGCATCCTCGGCGTCAGCAGCGTCTGGCTTGCCCTCGTCATCGACCAGTACTGCACTGACCTCGATCCAGCGGCTACCGGCATCGAGTGACCTGAGCTCGAGCAGGCGTCCTCGCTCGGGCTGACCCGTGCGCCGCACGCGTGTGGCCGGCGTGTCGTCAGGGTCGAGCGGCGAGCCGTCCAACTCGTACAGTCCGACCGACCCGCCAATGGATCCGCCGACCCCGTCGTGCGATGACCCGGATCCTGCGCTCAAGCCGAGCAGTTCGGTCGCTGCCCGGTTGGCCTTCACGATTCCCTCCTCGTCGCTCCCGAGCACCACACCTTCAGCCAAGGTGTCGAGGATGAGTCGCTGTGTGCGCTCGGCGGTCGCGAGCGCTTCCTCGGCCGCTCGGCGCACCTCGACGTCTCGGATCGACAGGTGGAACTCGAGACTTGCCGTCGAGTCGAGAACCGACGTTGCCCGCAGTGCAACCCACGAGTAGTGGCCGACCGCTGCGCTCGCCATCCGGAAGTCCGTCTGCGCGGTCGACCCGGTGGATCGAGCCGAGTCCAGGACCTCGGTGACGATCTGGCGATCGTCCGGGTGAACGAACTTGACGAAATGGATCCCGGTCATGTCCGCAGCTTCCAGTCCGGCCCCGGCCGGCTGCGACGAGAAGGAAACAGTGCCGTCGTCGGTCAGCCGGACGAGCCGCTCGGATGCATTCTCTGCGAGGAACTGATGAAGCTCGGCTGCTTGCGCCAACTCCTTCTCCGCCAGGACGCGGTGGGTCACGTCGCGTGCGACGGAGACGATGCCGTCGCCGATCGCCGACACACTCGCTTCGAACGCCCCCGCGACGTTTCCCTCCTCGAACCACGGAATCTCGATCAGATCGGACTGCCCGGTCAGAGCAACAGTGCGGTACCGGTCGTACAGGCCGAGTTCGCGATGGATCGGGAGGACCTCGAGTAGACGCTGCCCCACCAGCTCCTCCGCGGCGATGCCGATGATGTCCACGGCGGCCTGGTTCACGTACTCGTAGACGAAATCGACGATGTCGCCGGCGTCGTCACGCCACGCCGTCCAGATGACCACAGGATCCCTGATCGCCTCCGCAAGGGCCTCGAACGGCCAACGTGATTGCGGCGTAGCTGCTGCAAACTCGCGGCGGACATCTCTCATCACCGAGATCGTCCCGACACATCGAAGGATTTCACGCAGGTGGGGCCACGACCGTACCTGGCGTCGTGCGCATCGACCCCCACCCGTCATTGCGCCTCGAACAACCCGATGCGAGCCGCTGCCGGTGATCAGTCCCGGTCTCGTGCGTCGCGCATCAAGACCTCCTGCGCGACCGTGGCCACGTGGACGCCCTCCTGGGAGAACACGTGACCGAGTGCGAGTCCACGACCGCCGACGAAGTGTTGACACGTGAAGTCGTGCAGATGCCAGCGATCGGCTTCGACGGGTCGATGGAACCACACGGTGTGATCGAGGCTCGCGGCGAAGCGATGTTCGTCGGACCCCGGATCCGACGACATCGGATGAGCCCGGTGCACCGCGTCGGTCGGCAGGTCGTCGGACAGGAACGCGAGCCAACACCGATGAAGCAACTGCGCCGCCGGCTCGCCGGGCGCGCCGAGCGGCTGGGCGACCTTCATCCACGCAACGGAGCGGCCCGCCCCGGTGCGGTCGGCACCACCGACAGCGGCATCGGGAACCTGCACGCGGTGGAATGCATCGGAGAACGCTTCGTCGGGAAGACCCTCCGGACCCGGCACGTCGGGCATCGACACGGTCTGGACGCTTGCCGACGGCTCCGGCCGCTGGAACGAACTCTCGGCATTGAGGATCGCACCGACTGCCTGGCGGGCCACCACACGTCGTGTTGCAAAACTCCGGCCGTTGCGGATGCGGTCGACCTCATACCGAATCGGCTCAGACGCATCGCCGCGGCGAATGAAATAGGCGCGTATGGAGTGTGGCTCGAGTTCGGAATCGACCGACAAGGTCGCGGCTTTCAGTGCCTGCGCAACGATCTGACCGCCGTACAACCCTCCCCACGGATACTGCGGGCCCACCCCGACATGAACATCGTTTCCGTGCGGTGACAACTCGAACATCGTCGCGAACACTATTGGATCAATGACCAAGCCGTACACTGTCTAAATGGCAGCAAAGACTCCGATGTCTCAAGAACACAAAGATGCGCTCGCACGGGGCCGCACCGAAGGGCGTGTCGTTCGGGAATACCTGGAAGGTCTGCGGGCGACCAAGCCCCGGCGCGGACGCAAGCGAACTGCCGACACGGTGAAGAAGCGCCTCGAAGCGGTGGAGGCCGAACTGCTCGAGGCGTCCCCGATGGACGAGTTGCTGCTGATCCAGGAACGCAAGGACCTCGATGCGGAACTGGAAGCGATGCAGAACACGATCGACATGAAGGCGCTCGAAGCAGCGTTCATCGGCGTGGCCCAGAGCTACAGCGCCAGCAAGAAGATCTCGTATTCCAGTTGGCGCGACGTCGGCGTGGAGGCTCGTGTTCTGAAGAGCGCCGGCATCAAGCGCGGCGACTGAACCGAGCGCTCACCGTCACCCGGCGATTGCGTCGAGTTCGTCGAAGATCTTGTCGAGGTTCTGCAAGCTTCGACGCAGGTCGAATGCCGCATCGAGCACGTCATCGGGGACCTCGTCGTCTGCTTCGAGCAGGGTTCGGAAGTCGATGCCTTCGTCCCAGGCGCGCATCGCGTTGCGTTGCACGATGCGATAGGCGTCATCACGTGTCGCTCCTCCCTGCACCAGCGACAACAACACTGGTTGACTGAACACCAACCCATGACTCGCGTCCAGATTTGCCTTCATCCGGTCTGGCATCACCACGAGCCCGTCGAGCAGACGCTTCAATCTTCGCATCACGTAGAACGCCAATTGACTCGAATCCGGCAGGATCACCCGCTCGACGGAGGAGTGCGAGATGTCACGCTCATGCCACAATGCGATGTCTTGCATGCCGGCCGACAGGTTGCTCCGAAGCACCCGTGAGAGCCCGGAGATCGTCTCGGCCGAGATGGGATTTCGCTTGTGTGGCATCGCCGACGAACCTTTTTGACCCGGCTTGAATCCTTCTTGCACTTCACGCACCTCGGTGCGCTGCAAGTGGCGCAACTCCACCGCCACGAGCTCGCACGTCGCACCGACAGACGCACAGGCATAGAGGAATTGAGCGTGCCGATCACGCGCCACCACCTGTGTTGCAGGCACGGGGTCGAGCCCCAGTGCATCGCCGACGAAGGTCTCCACCTCGGGTGGAATGTTCGAGTAGGTGCCCACCGCACCGCTCAACTTCATCACCGACACGGCGTCACGTGCTTGGACCAGACGCTCGCGGTCACGATCGACCTGGAGCGCCCACAACGCCACCTTGGTCCCGAAGGTCGTGGGTTCGGCATGGATCCCGTGCGTGCGCCCGATCATCACCGTGTCACGGTGCTCGCGAGCCATCGACACCAGGGTGGTGAGCAATTCTCCCGATGCCTGGATCATCAGATCGGCAGCATCACGCATCGCCCAGCACAGGGCGGTGTCACCGACATCGGACGACGTGAGGCCGTAGTGGATCCATGAACCGGCGGGGTCGTCGATCGACTCCTGGGTGACGTCGACGAACGCCGCGACGTCATGGTCGGTGATGGCCTCGCGATCGAGGATGCGTTGCAGGAAGGCGTCATCGGGCACGGGAGCCTTCGCTCGACAGATCGCAGCTGCATCAGCAGGCACGACCCCGGCCGCTGCGTGCCCCTCGGTGGCCAACAATTCGACCTCGAGCCATCGTGCGAACTTCGACGTGTCCGACCAGACCGCGTCCATCTCGGGAGTCGAGTACCGGGGGATCACCGGTTCACCGTTCCCACAGCAGATAGTCGTCGCGTTCTGCGCCGACCCCCACCACGTTGACCGGAACACCGACTTCGCGCTCGACCACGGCGATGAATGCCTTCGCCTCAGCCGGCAGTTCGCTCGGATCACGCATCTTGCTGATCGCGGTCTTCCAACCGGGCAACGTTTCGTAGACGGGTTCGATCCGTTCCAGATCGTCGTACTGATCCGGATAGTCGACGACCGGTTCACCGTCGAGCATGTACCCGGTACAGATCTTCACCGTGTCGAATCCGTCCAGGATGTCGAGTTTGGTGAGCGAGAGTTCGGTGAGGCTGTTCAGCCGGACGGCGTGGCGCAACATGACACAGTCGAGCCACCCACAGCGGCGAGCCCGGCCGGTGACCGTGCCGAACTCGTGGCCGACCTCGGCGAGCCGTAGGCCGTCGTCGTCGAACAACTCGGTCACGAACGGACCCGCTCCGACCCTGGTCGTGTAGGCCTTGGTGATGCCGACGATGCGGTCGAGGTCACGAGGCCCCAAGCCGGTCCCCACGGCTGCTCCGCCGGCGGTCGGGTTCGAAGACGTCACGTACGGGTAGGTGCCGTGGTCGAGATCGAGGAACGTGGCCTGCGCACCTTCCAGCAGCACGTTCGAACCATCGGCGAGTGCGTTGTGCAACAGACTGATCGTGTCGGACAGATACGGGACCAGACGCTCGCCGTACGCCGCGAACCGGGTGACGATGTCGTCGACGTCGAGTTCGTCCCCGCCCGCTTCACCGATGAGCTTGTTCTCGGCGGTCGCCCGCTCACGGATCAACATGGCGAAACGCAGCGGGTTGCGCGCGTCTCCGGCACGAATGCCGACACGACGGGACTTGTCGGCATAGGCCGGGCCGATCCCACGAAGCGTCGTGCCCAACTTGTCGTCGCCGCGCATCGCTTCGGAGATCGCATCGTGGCTCTGATGCCACGGAAAGATCAGGTGGGCTCGACTCGACACCTTGAGGTCGGAACACGACGTGCCCCTCGACTCGAGCATGTCGACCTCGTTGAACAGCGTCGGCAAATCGACCACGACGCCGTTCCCGATCACCGGGATCACGTGCTCGTAGAGCACACCCGACGGCACGAGTTGCAGCGCATACGTCTCACCGCCGACCACCACGGTGTGACCTGCGTTGTGACCGCCCTGATAGCGCACCACGAAGGTGTGCTCCTTGGCGAGCAGGTCGATGACTTTTGCTTTGCCCTCGTCGCCCCATTGGGCGCCGACGACGACGGTGACGGGCATGCACGCTCCTGTGCGACTCGCTGGTTGGAACGTGTCAGGACCCTAGTCGGCGACGAGCGGAGCGCATCGACGAGATCGTCAGCCGCCGAACAGGTCGTCTTCGAAGTCGCGTTGGCACTGGTCGACCGCTGCTTGATTGTCGCCGGCTTCCTCGAGGCAGTCGGCGAGGTTGTTGAAGTCATCGGCGAAGAAGATCACACCGACCACGAGGAAGATCAGCGAGACCACCAACCCGGTCAGGCTGGTGATGATGCCAGCGAGGGCGACACCTCCGTTGGCGGCCTCTCCTCGCTTGACCCGGCCTCGACCGACCACTCCGAGGATCACACCGATGAGCCCGAGGACGATGCCACCGAAGACCGTGATGATGCCGATGATCGAGAGGATGCCGAGTACGAGCGAGACCGTCCCCAGGCCGTTGCGCTGCCCCTGCGGTCCGGCTGACGACGCGGTGAAGCCCGATGCCGGTGGTGGCGGCGGTGGCGGCGGGGGTGGCGGCATGTTCGACATGGCCACATGATGACCTGAAGCCGGCGCTTCGAAACGTCGCGGCCGCAGCTGTCCGTGTAGAAACTGCTCATGTCCACGACCCGGCCGAATCTGGTTTTCGTGATGAGCGACGACCATGCCGCACACGCGATCTCGGCGTACGGCAGCAGGATCAACACCACCCCGCACCTCGACCGCATCGCCGACGGCGGCATGCGCTTCGACTCGGCGTTCTGCACCAATTCGATCTGCGCACCCAGCCGAGCGGCGATCCTCACCGGCACGTACAACCACGTGAACGGGGTGACGACGCTCGACACCCACCTCGACAACACCCTGTGGACCTTCCCGAAGGCGCTGCAGGAGGCGGGCTGGCAGACCGCGATGTTCGGCAAGTGGCACCTCGGCCACGGTGCTGCACATGACCCGGCCGGATTCGACCACTGGCGGGTCCTGCCGGGCCAGGGCCACTACCACAATCCGGTGTTCCTCGACTCCGAGGACGGCATCGTCGAACGCAGCGGTTACGTCACCGACCTGATCACCGACGACTGCCTCGACTGGATCGATGCACGGGACCCCGATCGACCGTTCGCACTCTTCTGCCACCACAAGGCACCGCACCGCACCTGGGAGCCCGACGCCGCACACTTCACGATGTACGACGACGTCGAGATCCCGTTTCCCGACACGTTCCGCGATGACCTGGAAGGCCGCGCCCAGGTGGTCCAAGCGGTGCGGATGCGGATGCTCGACCTCGACCCGGTCGTCGACCTCAAGGCCACGGTTCCCCCTGGACTCACACTCGACGAGGAGATCGACTGGCGCTATCAGCGCTACATCAAGGACTACCTCCGCGTGGTCGCGTCGATCGACGACAACGTCGGACGGATGCTCGACCACCTCGACGCAAACGGACTGGCCGAGAACACCATTGTCGTCTACACGTCGGATCAGGGATTCTTTCTCGGCGACCACGGATGGTTCGACAAGCGACTGATGTACGAGGAGTCGCTCTCGATGCCGCTGCTCGTGCGGCACCCAGCCACCATCGCTGCCGGGTCGGTGAGTGACGACATCGTGGTGAACGTCGATTTCGGACCCACGCTGCTCGACATGATGGGCGTCGATGCACCCGACCACGTGCAGGGTCGGTCGTTCGCCCCCGTGTTGCGTGGCGACACGCCACCCGATTGGCCGGCGTCGATGTACTACCGGTACTGGATGCACGATGACGGCGCCCATGCCTGTCCCGCCCACTACGGCGTCCGGACGAGCACCCACAAACTGATCTGCTACTACAACGATCCGCTCGACCAGCCCGGTGCCAACGGGCCGGCCAACCCGGTCGAGTGGGAACTGTTCGATCTCGTGGCAGATCCGCTCGAGGTCGAGAACCTGTTCGGACGCCCCGGAACGGACATCATCACTGCCGAATTGTTCACCGAGCTCGGCAGACTGCAGGCCGCCATCGGCGACCGACCTCACCCCGGAGCAACCGACACGACATGACGACTTCTTCAACGGCCACTGCGATGAGTGCCGAAGAGCTCCTCACGCACTCTCGTGCGTTGACGATCCAGGTCGGTGTCGACGGCACGATTCGTGCAGCCCATGGCGGCTTCGGTGGGTTTCTCGGCTTCGACACGTCACGTCTCGTCGGGACCAATGTCTTCGAGTTCGTCGCGCCGAGCGACGCAAACGACCTTGCGACCTATTTCCTCGAGAGCGCCATCGACTCACCGGATGCGATCGCGCTGCCGGTTCCGTTTCGCGTCTCGGTGGTCGATCCCCAAGGGATGCACCACGCCGTCGACGTGATACCGACCGGAATCCACACGATCGGCGGCGACCCGGACTGGGTCGCCCTGCTGGTTCCCGTCACGCTCTACGGCTCGGTCACGCGCTCACTCGAACTCGAGATGGAAGGCGCCGACCGCTGTGAGGTGAAGCGCATGCTCTGTGAGGAGCTGGCGGTGGACAACGCGAGCTACGCGAACCGCTGGGTCCTGGTCGAATTCGGCGACGACGGTCGGATCGATGTCTGTACGTCGCGTGCCGAAGATGCCACGATCGCCAACGCGATCCACACCGACGCCGAGAACGGCTGGCAGCCCTGGGACGGGCTGTCGCCATCGACGACCGAGATCATCGACCCCTCGTTCATCGCCGACAACACGTCCGCTCAGATGACCGCACGCGGGTGGCAACGCGCCGTCGTTGCTCCGGTCCACGTCCGCGACCGGCTCGCAGGCGCCTATCTCATCGTCGGACGGGTCCCCGCCGACTACGTTGCCTCGGCCATCACCGCGAACGTCGCCCAGCGGATCCAGAAGCTCGTTCGCGCCACCGCACTCCTCATCGAACGCTGGGAGGCCGAAGACCAGCTCCGTCTCGACGCCAACTGTGATCCCCTGACCGGACTCGGCAACAAGCGCTCACTCGACACCGCACTCGTTCACGTCTCGGCGGTGAGCACCGTGCTGTTCATCGACGTCGACCGCTTCAAGGTCGTCAACGACACCCACGGGCATTCGTTGGGCGACCAGATCCTGATGATCGTGGCCGAGCGTCTCGTCGAGGCGTGTGGATCCGATGCCTTCGTGGCGCGCATCGGTGGAGACGAGTTCGTCGTCCTGCTGAACGGGGTCGGGCTCGATCAGGCTGCCGAGGTGGGCCGACGCGTCCTCGACGCCATAGCCCGCCCGTTGGAGATCACCGACGGCCCATCCGAACTGAGCGTCAGCATCGGTGTGGCGAGCGTCGATTCGTCGGGTTCGATCGAAGCGGCTGACAAGGCGATGCTCGCAGCGAAACGAGCCGGTCGCAGGCAGTTGGCCATCGCACCCGATCGCTGAGCCGTCGTCCACCCAGCCCATCGGACAACGGAGTGCGCAGCGACGGTGACCGGCCGGTCGCACTGCTTGTCGAGCTCTCACCGGCAACGACCTCGATAGCGTCGTCTCGGTGAGCGTGATGCGACGTCAGGTCTGGGCGACGATGAACCCCGAGGCGCGCGCATCGCTGATGCACCGAGGGCTCGACGACATCTTCGATCCGGCACTGCGCGCATCGATCGGAGCGTTGATCGACGACGTCCGCGAACGTGGCGATGCCGCCGTGTGCGATGCGCTGTCGACCTTCGACGGCATCGAGGTCGGGCCTGACGGTTTGCGGGTGTCCGACGACGAACTCGACTCGGCCGAAGTGTCCGATGCGGTCGATCGGTCGATCGACGATGCGATCACCCACCTGCGCACGTTCAACGAAGCGCAGATGGAACGCTGCATCGATTGGCAGATCGAGTCGGAGCCGGGGCTCGTGGTGGGCGAGAAGATCACGCCGATCACTTCTGCCGGCCTGTTCACACCGTCCGGCAAGGCGAGCTACCCGAGCGTCGCCTACCAACTCGCGGTGCCCGCCGTCGTCGCCGGGGTCCCCGAACTCGCCCTGGTGGTCCCGCCGATCCCTGGCGGGACGGGAGCTGTCGATCCTGCAGTGAGAGTGGTGTGCCGCAAGCTCGGTGTGCGCAACGTGTTCCGGGTCAACGGCCCCGCTGGCATCGCAGCACTCGGATTCGGCACCGAGTCGATCCCGAAGGTCCGCAAGGTCGTCGGCCCGGGATCACCGGCGGTCACGATCGCTCAGGTCGAAATGCAACGACACGGTCTGTCCACGATGATGCTGCTCGGTCCGACAGAGAGCATGGTGATCGCCGACGACTCGGCCGACCCCGAGCGGTTGGCCGCCGACCTCCTCATCGAAGCCGAACACGGCACCGACTCCTCCGTGGTGCTGCTCACACCATCGGTGATGCTCGCGGACGCCGTCGACATCGAACTCGACCGGCAGCTCGAGGTGTTGCCCGGCATCCGCGCCGAAGCGGCCAGGTCCTCGCTCGGACCGAACGGCGGCTGCGTGATCGTCGACGACCTCGATGCCGCGGTGGCGGTCGCAAACGAGTTCGCTGCCGAACACCTCCAGGTCGTGGTGGCCGACCGCGAGCTCGATGGTGTCCTCGAGGCGTTGGTGAACGCCGGCGAGATCCTCATCGGTCAGGACACCCCCTTCGCCGCCGGGAACTTCGTGATCGGTTGTCCTGCGTCGCTGCCGACGAGCGGTTTCGCTCATGTGTCGTCCGGTATCACCGCGGACACGTTCCTGAAGCGCACCGCCATCGCCCGCTCCGACGCACGCGCCGCGGCACGGATGGCACCGTCGGTGATCGCACTCGCCGAGCACGAGGGCTTCCCCGCCCACGCCGCAGCACTCCGCCTCCGTCAAGGCTGAGCCCGACGGCTCCACTCGTCCGCAGCCGACGTGTCAGGGCGCTTCGCTGTCTCCGCCGCTGCCGCCAGTTGACGACTTCGCGATCCGCACGAGGATCTCCGCCCCATCGCTCCACTTGCCGAGCTTCGTCGACACGCCTGCGACGACGAAGACGAAGACGAAGATCAGCGCGATGACGAACGGGTTGCTGGTCAGATCGGCACTGCCAAGCAGCCACACCAGGGCTACTGCCGACCCGATCGCCATGACGAAGAACAGGTACGACGCGAACCACGGCTGGCCGACTTCATGCCGGGCAGCATCGCTGAAGAGGCGACTGCGATCGTGCGCGAACTCTGCGTCGTGCTTCATGCGTCGCGCGAAGTAGTCACTCGTCGACATTTCAGAGATCGCATGCTTGCGCGTCGCAGCCTCGAGCGCCTTTGCCCGCGCCGCTTCGGCAGCGGCGGCTGCTTCCAGGTCACCGCTGATGAGGGCGACTTCCGAATTCGCTTCCTCCAACAGTGCTTCGGCAGCATCGGAGAAACCCGGCGCCGGCGGTTCGCCCGCCTGCTCGCTCGCCTCCGCCGCCGAAGCTTCGGCCTTGCGGAGGTCCGCAACAGCGTTCGCCAAGGTCACCTGCGCACGCTCGAACTGGCCGCTGCGCAACTGGATCTCACCTTCGGTCATCGCCCACATTCCGCGGGCGTCTTCCACGTTGGTGAGGTGGAATGCGACCAGGTCGGCCTCGTGTCGATCGTGTTCGTCCGTGTCACCGAAGTCGATACGTCGTGCGTACTCAGTGGCTCGCTCGTGGTGATGGATCGCACGGAGCGAGTAGGTGTTGCTGTCGATCGGATCGACTTCGCTGGTGAACGCGTGAACGGCACGAAACCCCCAGTGCCGTCCTGCGCAGTCGTGGTAGAGGACGCGGGCGTACGCCGCTTTCGTCGGGTCGGTGAACTCGGCCCCAGCCACCCGATCGCGCAGTGCGTCGATCTGCCGCTCGGCCTCCGCGAACCGCGCCTCGTCCAGAATGCTGCCGATCTCACGCGCACTCACGTTGATCTCTTCCAGCCGGGCAGCTTCTGCTGGTCCGATGTCTGCAACGTCCATTCGATCTTTCCCCGTTCTGATGAGCTCGCAGATGCAGCGATCGCGCGGCCATGGCAACTCCGCACAGTGGCCGTTCAGCGACTCCCGACTCTAGCCATTGCGCATTGGGCGGCTCGGAACACTCGGCCGAGTCAGGCGGAGGCGGCGGCGGCGATGGCGGTCACGGTGAGGCCATCCTCACCCGCCGACACCTCGATCGTCCCGCCGTCGGACACGCTGCCGTCGAGGATCAGAATCGATGCAGGGTCGCCGATCTGCCGCTGGATCAACCGCTTCAATGGACGAGCACCGAAGGCCGGGTCGTATCCATCACTTGCGAGCTGGTGCATCGCCGCCTCGTCGATGTCGAGCAAGATCCGCTTCGCCTCGAGGCGATCGCGCAAGCGTTGAAGCTGGATGCCCACGATGTAGGCAAGGTCGGCCTCGGTCAGCTCGCGGAATCGGATGATGTCGTCGACACGGTTGATGAACTCGGGCTTGAAGAACTCGCCGGGGTCGCCCGGCAGATTCGAGGTCATGATCAGTACGACGTTGGTGAAGTCGACCGTTCGACCCTGACCGTCGGTCAACCGACCGTCGTCGAGCAGCTGGAGCAGGGTGTTGAACACGTCGGGGTGGGCCTTCTCGATCTCGTCGAGCAGCACCACCGAATACGGACGGCGTCGGACCGCTTCGGTCAACTGACCGCCCTCGTCGTAGCCGACGTAGCCCGGAGGTGCACCGATCAGCCGTGACACCGAGAACTTCTCCATGTACTCGCCCATGTCGATACGCACCATCGCCCGCTCGTCGTCGAACATGAATTCGGCGAGCGCTCGGGCGAGCTCGGTCTTGCCCACACCGGTGGGCCCAAGGAACATGAACGACCCGATGGGCCGGTCTGGATCGGACAGCCCGGCACGGCTCCGTCGGATCGCATTCGCGACCGAGACCACCGCATCGTCCTGTCCGATCACCCGCTGGTGCAGCAGCGCTTCGAGATGAACGAGCTTGGAGGTCTCGGACTCGAGCAGCCTCGTCACGGGCACGCCGGTCGCCTTGCCGACCACCTCGGCGATGTCCTCGGCGTCGACCTCCTCCTTGAGCATCGCATTCGACTCCTGGAGCTTGTCGAGGTGCACCGTGGCGTCTTCGATCCGACGCTCGAGCTCGGGGATGCGCCCGTACCGGATCTCCGCAGCTTGGGCCAGATCGGTCTCGCGCTCGACCTGGGTGCGAAGTGTCTCGAGTTCTTCCTTGAGGGATCGGATCGCTGCGATCGCCTGCTTCTCGGCCTCCCAGATCTGCTTCATCTCACCGACCTGCACGTTGAGTTCGGCGAGTTCGTCGTGCAGTGCGTCGAGACGCTCCTTCGAGATCGCGTCGCTCTCCTTCTCGAGCGCAACCTGTTCGATCTCGAGTTGGAGGATCCGCCGCTGGACGACGTCGATCTCGGTGGGCAGCGAGTCGATTTCGATACGCAGTTTGGAGGCGGCCTCGTCGACGAGGTCGATCGCCTTGTCGGGCAGGAACCGCGAGGTGATGTATCGATCGGAGAGCACTGCGGCGCTGATCAGTGCCGAGTCCTGAATGCGCACGCCGTGGTGCACCTCGTAGCGTTCCTTGAGGCCACGGAGGATGCCGATCGTGTCGGACACCGAGGGTTCGGCAACGTAGACCTGCTGGAAGCGACGCTCGAGCGCAGGGTCCTTCTCGACGTGTTTGCGGTATTCGTCGAGGGTCGTGGCACCGATCATGCGGAGTTCGCCCCGGGCGAGCATCGGCTTGATCATGTTGCCGGCGTCCATGGCACCTTCGGCGCCGCCAGCCCCCACGATGGTGTGAATCTCGTCGACGAAGGTGATGATCTCGCCGTCGGCGTCGGTGATCTCCTTGAGCACCGCCTTGAGACGCTCCTCGAACTCGCCCCGGTACTTCGCGCCGGCGAGCATCGAAGCGATGTCAAGCGAGATGAGCCGCTTGTTCTTCAGGCCCTCGGGCACGTCGCCGTCGGCGATCCGCGCTGCCAGTCCCTCCACGATGGCGGTCTTGCCGACACCGGGCTCGCCGATGAGCACCGGGTTGTTCTTCGTACGGCGCGACAGCACCTGGATGGCCCGACGGATCTCTTCGTCGCGTCCGATGACCGGATCGATCTTGCCAGCAGCTGCGAGTGCAGTCAGGTCCTGGCCGTATTTCTCGAGCGCTGCGAACTTCTCCTCGGGGCTCTGGTCGGTCACTCGGTGCGACCCCCGAACGGCTTGCATCGCCCGCATGACCTCCTCGGAGCCCATGTCGAGACGGTCGTTCATCGCGAGCAGGAGGTGTTCGACGGAGAGGTAGTCATCCTTGAAGTCGCGTTGGGTCTTCTCGGCCATGCTCACCTTGTTGGTGAGTTCCTTGCTCATCCGCGGCTCCGCGCCGCCGTAGGCATTCGGGAGGCGGGTGACCGCTTCGTCGGCGTCGTTACGCACCATCAACGGCGCGAGTCCGAGCTTCGCAAGCATCGCCGGCACGATCGTTCCCTCCTGGCGCATCATCGCGCTCAGCAGGTGGTCGGGGGTCAACTCCGGATTCGAGCGCGCCTTTGCATCGTCGATCGCCGCAGAGAACGCCTCCTGGGTCTTGTGGGTCCACTTCTTCGGGTCGAATGCCATTGCGTCTCAGCTTTCCACGGGCGTCGTCCGCCCGCTCGTATCACTCATGAAACTTGAGTATGAGTGTATCAAGTTTGGACGATCCACCCTGACGATGATGTCACCCTCGATCGATGGCGCCACCGTCGCAGCACCGGAAACACACGAGCCCGGACCACCTGTGGTCGCTGCGAGCAGGCATGATGGCGCCATGACTTCCCACGACGGGCATGGCTCGTCGCCGCTCCCGGTATCGATTCTGGACCTGGCCATCATCGGAGACGGTGAGACAGCGGCCGACGCCTTCGCCAACAGCGTTGCGCTGGCTCAGCGCGCCGAAGCCCGCGGCTACCAGCGGGTCTGGTACGCCGAACACCACAACATGTCGGTGATCGCGTCGTCGTCGCCAAGCGTGTTGATCGCCCACGTCGCTGCACACACGTCGACCATCCGGCTCGGGGCGGGTGGCGTGATGCTCCCGAACCACTCCCCACTCACGATCGCCGAGCAGTACGCCACGCTGTCGTGTCTGTATCCGGACCGGATCGATCTCGGTCTCGGTCGCGCACCCGGCAGCGATCAGGTCACCGCCCGTGCGATGCGCCGCGACCCGAACGCATCGGACCGTTTCTCCGAGGATGTCGTCGAGCTGCGGGGGTACCTCCGGGGCGCGTCGACCGTCGCTGGCGTGGAAGCGGTGCCAGCAGCAGCGAGCGAGGTCCCGTTGTGGATTCTCGGGTCGTCGTTGTTCGGCGCTCGCCTCGCCGCGATGCTCGGCCTCCCCTACGCATTTGCGTCCCACTTCGCACCCGGTGCGCTCCTGCAGGCGGTCGAGCTCTACCGCAGCGAGTTCCGTCCGTCCGAGCAACTGGCCGAGCCGTACGCGATGGGCGCGGTCAACGTGATCGCAGCGGACGACAGCGATGACGCCGACGAGCAGTTCGACCAGGTCCGGCGGCGCCGGATCGCCCGGTTCCTCGCTCGCGACCAGCAACTCACCGAGCACCAGATCGATGCGCTCGCCGCGTCACCTCAGGGTCAACAGGTCGCACAGATGATGCACTACTCCGCGGTCGGCACACCGTCGATCGTGGCGGAGTACGTCCGCCAGTTCGCGCACCACGCACAGGTCGACGAAGTGATCACCGCACACTCGTCGCCCACGATCGAGCAACGGCTCCGCTCCGTCGACCTCCTCGCAGATGCGATGGATCCCGTGTCGGTCTGACACTGCTGCTCTCGACTCGGCGATGGCAGGCGGAACGAGCACTGCGTGACCGGTCAGGCTCGCGAGGACGGTGCGTGATGGGCGACGTCCTTGTAGCTGCGGATGTCGTCGGGCATGGACGCAACAGCCGCCGACAGGGCTGCCGACGATTCGGGGTCGATGAGCACCGACGCCAATGGTGAGATGTACGTCCGGATCGTGAACAGCACACACCGTGTCCTCGGGAACCGGCGCAGCGTCTCGCGTTCGACACGCACGTACGGGTCGACCGTCGAGCGATCGACCGAAACGGGGTCACGGGGCCGTGGCGGCGCATATCCCTCGGGCACGTCGATCATCCCCCAGCCGAGTCGCCAGAACGACCGGTCGGGGTCGAGT
>Ga0307966_1001619_pt1 | contig 17603 bp, 13 predicted proteins | sample OrgLakmetagen646_FD_203141 | JGI IMG/M metagenome (GOLD analysis project Ga0307966, IMG submission 203141) | Saline water microbial communities from Organic Lake, Antarctica - #646 | ecosystem: Environmental > Aquatic > Non-marine Saline and Alkaline > Saline | place: Antarctica: Organic Lake... | reverse complement strand
ATCTGTTGATCCAATACTTGCCGGTACTACTATGGCCTCAGCAACTCGCGTACCAGTATTTGGGTCTATACCATAATTCGGGCCTCGAAGATCAATTGCTTTATCTATGGTAACGTTTTCAGCAAATGTTCCTGCATCAACTTCAAGCACATCGCCATTGGCAGTGCTCCCAGCATCGATGGCATCTTGTATATTGTAATAACTGGCTTGTACGCCTGTAATATCATGCACCCGATTATCAATAGTCCAGGTATAAATATTTTCTGCATAACAACCTAGACCATTAGGATGAGAACGAGATGCTCTTACTTGTATTGAAGTAATCTTTAACATGTTTGTACTTAGTGAATTTCCAAGAGTGTAAGGTATCCATGTTGTACCATTATCTATACTGTACTCGTAAACATCGACAGAACCGAGAACACCGCCACTCCCTGCTGTCCCTGAAGATGCTGAAACAGTAGCTGGAGAACCAGCCTGCAAGTTCCCTTCAGGTTCGCTCAAGTTAAGTGTTGGGGCTACAGGGTCATCGACAATAGAAACAGATACACTAAAAGAAAAAAACGGGGTATCAGGACCTGCTCCAAAAACAGCCAAACCATTACTACCATTACTCGAATAAATAAAAGGACCAAAAACTAAATCATTTCCAGAAGGAGAATTTAGCGTTTGTGCACTAGGTGTAGAATTGCTAGTTAAAACTGTAACTGAAGCACCTGCGTTTAATCCAGAAACAGTAATCGTCACACCACCACCTTCGCAAATGTCTATTTGTCCACCAAAAGGTGCCGGATCATAAGTTACTGTTTGTGCAAACGAAAAATTAAAGCTGAGAGTCAGTAATAATAATAAGATTGCCTTAGAAGATAAAATGAGTAATTTTTTAAGATTCATAGCCATTGGGTTTTAAGAAAAGTTAGTTAGTTTTTAATTGAATGTATTTTGAAATCAGAAAAAATATTGTGTACAAAAAATAATTTTTCCATGATAGTTAGTTAATATTATAACTTAAACACATATTAATTTAATATATTATAAACACGTTTTTAAGAATACGCAAGGTATGTATTATATTTTACTTCATTTTCAATATTTAACCACGAAAACATTGAATTTTTCGATGCTGCATTGATTTTTTAAAAAAAATTGTAGATTAAAAAATTATGAATAATTTAACATATAGACATCTATTCTATTAATATTTATCAAAAGTGAAATTCTTCAAATATTAAAATTTTATGATTTGAAATCAATACCTAGTAGAGGGTATTTTTTGATTTAGATTTCCAGATAATTGGTTAAAACTAGATTGTGCTTTAAAAAAATATCGCCTTAATGAAATATGATTTTGATTTCATGTATTTGTAGATTTGAGTTATAAAGAATATAGTTTTTGTGCTATAGTTTTTTTATTTCTTATAAATCTATTTATTTCTATCTCAAAAAATATTTTCCAATGGATGTTTTTTTGTTTTGAAATAGTCTATCTAAAAAGTTCTTTAATAGTATAAATAAGTTAGCCTATTAAATCGATAAATAAGGGTAATTTTACTACCTAACACAAATAAATGCTCTGAAACCCCTGTTTTATGTTCTGAAATGAAATTTTTGATTAAAAAAATCAATTTTTTCTATGAATAATGGTAATCAGCCAGAAAAAATTAAGTGATGCGTACTAGGCGATGTGTCATGAACTTTGAAAATTTGAGTTATGAATTATACGCTTCATTAAGTTTCATGAATAGTGTTGACCATTTTTAAATTCACATTGTTGATCTAGTAATACTAATTGCCATATTTTTTACAAAGCAATTTACTTTAAGGCTTGAATTCTATAATTATTTAATGGGGACAGCTTCTTTCAATTAAAAACTGTTAAGATATCAGCTTGTGATTTTACTTATCTTAGTTTTAACCGAGCTCCAAATAAGCAGTAAATAATTTTAGTTAACTATTTCATTTTAAATTAATTAACTCTTCACTTTTATAAACTTTGCTTTTTCTTTTGCTTCAAGATTACGGTCAATTTGATGTCCTGGTCTGGTCCATTTTGGTTTTTCGCCTAAGGCTTGATATTCAGATTGATTGGCATCTACTGTTTTAGGTTGACTCTTTTTAGTAAACGGCTTCATGGGCTCAAGACCCAATAGCTTAAACAATTCCATATCTTCACTTACATCGGGATTTGGGGTGGTTAGTAGTTTATCTCCTGCAAAAATAGAGTTGGCTCCTGCAAAAAAGCACAAAGCTTGCCCCTCTTTGCTCATATCCGTTCGTCCAGCGGAAAGCCTAACTTGGGTTTCTGGCATTACAATTCGGGTTGTAGCAACCATGCGGAGCATTTCCCAAATAGAAACACGCTCTTGTTCTTGTAATGGGGTTCCTTCGACTGGAACAAGCGCATTTATAGGAACTGATTCAGGCTGAGGACTTAGGCTAGATAAAGCAACCAACATACCAGCGCGGTCTGCAACATCTTCTCCCATTCCTATAATTCCACCACTGCACACCGTAACATTAGTTTTTCTTACGTTGCTTAAGGTGTCTAAACGATCTTGGTATCCTCGGGTAGAAATTACTTCTTTATAGTATTCTTCAGAAGAATCTAGGTTATGGTTGTAGGCATACAGTCCAGCTTCAGCTAAACGCTTGGCTTGATTTTCAGTAATCATGCCCAAGGTACAACACACTTCCATGTCTAGTTTATTAATGGTTCTTACCATTTCTAAAACTTGTTCAAATTCTTCACCATCTTTTACATTTCTCCAGGCTGCTCCCATACAAACTCTTGAGCTTCCTGTAGATTTTGCTCGCAGAGCTTGGGCTTTTACTTGAGAAACGCTCATTAAGTCATTTCCTTCAATATCAGTATGGTAGCGTGCCGCCTGCGGGCAGTAGCCACAATCTTCTGGGCAACCCCCTGTTTTTATAGAAAGTAAAGTAGAAACTTGTACTTGGTTAGGATTGTGTTCCTTGCGATGCAGGCTTGCTGCTTCATACAGCAAATCCATTAAAGGTTTGTTGTATATCTTTAAAATCTCTTCTTTTGTCCAGTCGTGTCTTTGCATGGGATTGAGTATTGTATGCACCAAAAATAATAAAAGAAGTAAGTTATCTAATTGATTTTGGAATTAATTCTGTTGAAAGGCTTAAATTTTACTCACAATTAGGCTCACAGCGTTACCTCCAAACCCAACTGCATTTACCATAATGTGATTTATCTCTGTCGGAGTTTCGGTATTTTTATAAAACGGGTTGGGAATGCATTCTTGGTGTTGAAGCATCAGTATTCCCATTTCTAAACTCATAGCTCCAGAAGCTGCATAGGTATGTCCTATTTTCCATTTGTTGGTGGTTAAGTAAGGTGTTTTGGAAAATACTTTCTGTACTGCGTTTAGTTCAGCTTCGTCGCCTTTTATCGTTCCAGGAGCGTGCATAATAATAGCATCTACCTGAATTAAATTAGCTTGTACAAGCGCCATTTTCATCGCTTTTTGGAAGCATTTTGCATCTGAAGATATAGCAATGCTGTGTTTAATTTGCTCATTGGCATAGCCCATTCCAGTTAGTTGTGCTACCGCATTTTCAGATTGTGTGCTTAAGGCAAATACACTTGCTGCTTCACCCAAAACCAAAGTGTTGCTTTGTTTGTTGAAGGCTAAACTTTGGCAAGCCATTTTATCTTTGATTGTGGTATACAACTTTAAGGCCTCCAATTGAGCAATGGTAAAGGGAGTTAACGGTGCTTCTGTGCCCCCAACAATAAAACTAGTGGCCATGCCAGAGCTTAACCAAGCTGCAGCATTTAAGACCCCATGTAAAGCCGTAGAGCAAGTAATAGAATGTGAAAATACAGCACCAGTGGATCCCAAATCTTGTGCTACCCATGAAGATAAATTCCCTAAAGTTGTAGTTGGTGAAGTTTGGCTAGAGACCTTTCCTGTTTTTAAAAATTCTTGGTGATGCTGCTCCAATAACTCTGTTGCTCCACGAGAGGACCCAATGTTTATTCCTGCATTTTGAAAAGTAAGTCGGGAAGATTCCGATAGGTTTTTTGCTAGCTTTCGCGTTGCCAATAAGGCTAACAGCACGCTCCTATCTAGATAGGAATATGCTTTTTTCTCTTTTTGAAGTTCAGCTACTTCTAACTTTGCCGTTTCGGAAATTGAGCTAAGCCAGTACTCCTTTTCACTAAACTGTTGCCTTTTGAAAAAGGCTCTTGGATTTTGATAAGCATCCCAAACCTCATCTGATGTAGAACCTAATGTAGAAACGGAAGCAAACCCTGCAAAGTAGAGATTTGTTTTCAAAGCAAAAATTTTTGGCGAATATCGGATACTAAACACAAAATCCCGCATATTCGCAGGATTTTGTCAATAGATTGGATATGAAGTCTTATACCAAATTGAATTTGTAAGTTCTTCATAAATCGTTTCTTTTTCCCTTACTTTTCGATTAAAATTATTTCCATAACTAAGGCTATGCAAAGAATTTTTAGCTTCAATTAAGCAAAAAATAATTCAATTTATATTAGCGACATTACAAACACAAATTGGTTTTAATAGTTGGAGCAGATGTATAAAGCCAATCAAACTATCTAACATTGCAAAAATACAGCATAGATTTATACAGAAACATACCCTTTAGAGGGTATATTTTGGTTTGCTTATGCCTATTGAAAATGAAAAGTGCGGTCTTATACCATAGATAAAATAATGTGTATCACTAATGCATGAATAAAAAATTAGTGTATTAGTGGCATTAAAATGATTTCCTACTCAAGCTACAAAAAGACATATCCTACAATCACTAATCAACAGAAATCCCAGTACTTTTGATTGCTCATTGATAATAAAACATATAAACAATAGAACATAATCTATTATTTATATATAATTAGTAGAATACCATCTGCTAATTATATAGTTTTTTAAAATAGTTTTTCAGAAAAACTAAGCTTCAACCACCTCCAAGTTCTCATTTAAATAAACCAAGAAGCATTTCTTTACACTAAACCCTAAAGCTTCAACCGCTTTTTTGTAGTCCGTAATTTGCTGTTGATGTGGTGTGTTTGGACTTCCGGTTTTGTAATCCAACACCACCGCTTCTTTACCTTGAATACAAATTCGGTCTGGCCTAAAAAGACGTTGGTTGTGTGCGATTTCTTGTTCATTTAAAATCTGCCAATCATCTTCAAAATAGGGAGATAAGGCTACATGATGAGTGATTTTTTCCACCCAATCTTGGTACATTTGTATTTCATCTTTGGCTATCATTGCTTCTGCAACAGCTTGGTTAATAGCAGTAGAAACATCGGTTTTTACTTTTATGTTTGCCATGAGCTGATGCAAAATATTCCCCTGATTTATGGCTAGCTGAAGCTCTTCATTCCAAAGGTAATCTGCGTTGGTTAATAAAGTTAAATCTGAATTTGGTTTACAAAACTGCAAATTGAAGTTGCTTTTTGAACCCTCCTCCTTTAGTTGGAACGGATAATCTTTTCCTAATGAATAGGTGAATTTTCCCTCTTCCCACAATCCTTGACTTTGTAAAAATTCATAAAACAAATTTGAATAGGAATTCTTATCGAAACTAATTCCGCTTTTAGTTTCATTGTATTTACTAAAAATGTACATTTCTTTGGCAGCTCTCGTCAATGCTACATAAAGAATATTGATGGAACTAAAGATGGTTTTGTTTTTCAGCTCCGTATAAATAGTGGCAACCTCTTCCTCCAGGTCTTTGTAAATTGAAGATTTTCCGCTAGCCAAGACATAAGGCATTTTTTCATCGTGGGTAGGAATCCAGAATTTTTCAAATCTAGTATCATCAATAACATCTGTAGCAAAAGGGAACAAGACTATAGGAAATTGCAATCCTTTACTCTTGTGTATGGTCATGATTTGCACCGCATCCTCACCTTCGGGAGCGCTAATGCTTCGGTTGTCTTTTACGCGTTCCCAATAGGTTAGAAAGCTTTGTAAGTCTCCTGCTTGTTGGTTGGAGAATGCAAAAACCTCATCTAAGAAAAACTGCAAGTAGGCATCTGCTTTATCTAAATTTAAAAACGAGTTTATGGCATATTCTACTGCATCGTAAATGGGAAGTGCGGCACATTTTAAAGAAGAAAAATCATAATTCAATTTTCGGATGCTTTCCCATATGTCTTTCTGTTGAAATGCGGCTGATAAAAAATCATGTTTTTCATTTACACCAAAAGCTTTTTCGGTTAGTAAATACACTAACATTTGGTATGTCGCTTCCTGGTCGTTTTCATTTTCTACACATGTTAATAGTGCTTCTAAAAACCGAACTTCTTTACTGTTGGATATCAATAAGGTTTCTGAAGAAATAATGGGAATTTGTGCTTCATTTAATGCTTTTGCAACGGCAATACCTTGCTTTTTCTTTCTCACTAAAACACAAAAGTCTTTGTAACTAACATTCTTAGATAGCATTCTGTTTTGTATAGTATTTACCAATTTCTGCGGAAAAACTTCATGCTCCTCTTCTTTATTTTTAAGTAGCGAAAAATCGATTTCTACTTTACCTAGATGTTCTTTTTTTGGAGATTTCTGGGCTGCCTCTGCATATAAATCTTGTACTCCCTGAACTTCAATAGAAGCAGCAATTCCTTCAAAAAAACGATTATTGAATTGCACTATTTCTTGTTCACTTCGGTAATTGTATGCTAAATTTAAAGCCGCTCTTTCAATAGGAAAAGGAGTTATGCCTTTGCTTAAATCTATAAACTGCTGAGCATCTCCGCCACGCCAGGCATAAATAGATTGCTTTGCATCACCAATTAAGCTTAAGCTACCAGCACCAAAAACGGGATGTTCTTTTACCAAAGCTTCTTCTACCAAAGGAATTAAATTTTCCCATTGCAAGGTAGAGGTGTCTTGAAATTCATCTATAAAATAATGTTGAAATCGCTCTCCCAACCGCTCATAAATAAAAGGGGCAGGCTGCTCTTTTACTTGGTCGCTAATCTTTTTGTTGAAATCTGATATAAAGACTAAATTCCGTTTACTTTTTAGGTCAGCCAATTCTACTTGCACCACATTGAGCAAAGAAAGTTGGGTGATATAGCTTTTAATTTTGCCAATGTACCAGTAGGTATGTAGTAGTTTTTTGGAATCTTTGAACAAACTAACAACCTCATCCCGAATGGCATCAATTTCTGTTTTTTGGTCTTCAGGTGTTTTTTGAGTGTAAAAGGCCGTAGTCTCAATTTCTGCTTGCCATTTTGCAACAAAAGTGATATCCGTTTTTTCGTGTTTTAATTTTTCAAAATGATTAGGAATACTGCCTCGGGGAAAATGACCTCGTTCAATTTGATGCTGTTCAAGTAAAGTATAAAAGCTATTTCCTATTTCTTGAAGCTGTTGCAATATTGCTTTCTCCTTGTCCTTTAATTTTGATTTGTATTTGGTAAATGAACTTAAGGCTAAGTTTTGCAAAGCTTCAATTGGTTTGGCATCTTGTTCATTCAGCAGTAATCTGGAAGCTTCATAAATATCTTTGCTGATGTTTCCGCTTTTGTCGTCTTCCGTTTTTTCTAATGCAAAATCTACTATAATTTCTGTGAGTTGTTGGTCTTCACCAACTTTATCGATTACCCGGTCTACGGCTTCTTCTAGGATGACTTGCGTATCTAATTCTATTTCAAAATTATTGGTTAAGCCTAAATCTTTAGCAAAAGTACGGATGATGCGCTGCGTAAAAGCATCTATGGTAGAAATTTCAAAAGCTGCATAATTAGCTAAAAGATGTTTTAATATTAGAAGCGATTTTTCTGCAATAGCCTCATCTGTAAGTTGCGTTTGCAGTTGCACTTGTTTGTACAAATCCTGTTTTTCAGTAGGAATTTCAGCTTTAGCAAAAGCAATGAGGTGTTCCAGCACACGCGCCTTCATTTCTCCTACTGCTTTGTTGGTAAAGGTTATGGCGAGGATTCGTTGAAAAGCAAAGGGGTCTTTTGCCAATAAAAGTATAGACAAATAATCTACGGTAAGGGTGAAAGTCTTTCCGGAACCAGCAGAAGCATTGTAAATTACAAAAGGAGAAGTGGTGCTCATGGTTTTGTTATAAAGGCTCAAGATAAGAAAGCTTGAGATGTTGTGGTTTAAGATTTCTGAAAAATTATTGAGAATTTTTATTTAGGTCTTACTGAAAAACTCCCTAAACATAAATCTAAAGTTCAAATCTCAAAAGAAAATCATTTGATATGCTGTACCTAACGGCACAGTAAAAGATTGGGGAAAGTTCACTCTTTACCAATATTAAGTCCCTACGGGACTAAATATCAAAACTACTTCTCTTATATTCAGTAATTACTTATTGAAATATGTACTCTAAAAGACAGTTTTCATTAAGAGTTTTCATGCTAAAGATGCACGATTAATCGAGGTTTTCTTAATATTTCCTTGCACTTTACGGCATAAACAAAATCCTTGATACTAGTATTTAAAGGATATTAGCCTTTTTCAGCAGACCCCATTTAAACCTAAAGACAAATTGGTGAGCATGATTCAAAAAAATGTAAGCCACGAATTCACGAATAAAAAATTATTGCATTTAGGCATCTAAAAATAAAACCTTAGTCTTCGGTTAAAGATGAAAAATCAACCCGAAGACATACATAAAAAAACTCCTTTCAAGTTTTCTACCCCATCTTAGCTTCTAAAATTTCTAAAAAGCGTTGTTCAACAGCTTCCTGTTCATCCCAAGTAAAATCGGGTTTTACTTCCGTCATTAAATAAGATTTTGCATCCTGAAAACTAGAAAAGTCATTCAGTCTAACCATAACATGATTGTAAGCAGTTGCATTTCCATCGAATAATTTTTTAATAAAAGCCAAGCGGTCGTTTAATCCTATTTTTAATTCTGTTTTAAGCTGGTCGTTCAAGGATTTTTTGTCTTGCGAAAACAAGTCCATTGTGCGTTGTGGTTTGGTTGAATCTTGTTGGTTTGAAGCTCCATTTTCTGGCCTTTTTGAAGTCCTTTCTGTTTCTACTGAAGCTTTTTCGGTTGCAGCTTCTTTTTGAGTCTGCGCTGTAGGAGCTGGTGTTGTAGGAGTTTCTTCTTCTGTTTTTTTAGGAGCTGATTCCCTTGCAGGAGCAGGTTCAAAATCAGGTAACTCATCAAAATGAACTCCAAAATCTTCTTCGGTTAAGGCATTTTTATGGGGTTGAAAAACAGTTTCTTCTTTTGTTGAAGTGGTTTCATCTGAAGTTGAAGTTTCATCTAAAGTTGGTTTTGTTTCCTCCTGAGTTTCCAACCCGTCATCTATTGTTTCTGATGTGGATATAGGCGTTTCAGTTGAAATTTCCTCAGCTAAAACAGAATCTTCTTGGGGAAGGCTTTTCTCTTCTATCGAAATATTGTTTTCCTCTTCTTCTTTCTCCAACGAAACAGATTGCTTCTCAATAGGAGGAGCTGCTTCAGTTGGAGTTGGTTGGGTTGGTGTTTCAGCTTCAACAGGCTTGTTTATTTCTTCTAAATCAATTTCAAAAGCACTTTTAAATGCAGCTTTGCCAATATTAGGTTGATTTCCAGCAAAGTGTTTTTCAGCAAAAGATAGTACACAAAGTTTTTCATAAAGTAAGCCTGCTTTTTCTTTTAGCTCATGTACATTGTCTGTTTTCGATTTTAAGATGCTATGGGCAAGGCTTGTTATCTCCCCTTCTAATACTTTCTTCATAACTTTATGATTTAGTTTTTTCTGCGGTTTTATTTTTTAGTAATTTTACAGCATTACTACGCACAAATCTACAAATTATTATACTGTTTTAATATACAAAATGTTTCTTGAAAATACTGTAAATCACGAAGAGCAATTTGGCTGGATAGAAGTTATCTGCGGGAGCATGTTCTCTGGAAAAACCGAAGAATTAATTCGCCGTTTAAAGCGGGCGCAATTTGCTAAACAACGCATAGAAATTTTTAAACCCAAAATAGATCGACGTTACGATGAGGAAGATGTGGTTTCTCATGATGAAAATGCCATCCGTTCTACTCCGGTTCCTGCTGCGGCAAATATTCGGTTATTGGCGGATGGCTGTGATGTAGTTGGTATAGATGAAGCTCAATTTTTTGATGATGAAATTATTTCGGTTTGCAATGATTTGGCTAACCAAGGTATTCGCGTAATTGTAGCAGGTTTAGACATGGATTTTAAAGGCAATCCGTTTGGCCCCATGCCACATTTAATGGCCACCGCAGAATATGTCACCAAAGTACATGCGGTGTGTACGCGTACGGGTAATTTAGCTCAATATAGTTTTCGAAAATCAAATAAAAATGACTTGGTTCTATTAGGAGAAACAGACGAATATGAGCCATTAAGCCGAGCTGCTTTTTACAAAGCCATGCGAGCGCAAGAATTAGCTGAAAAAGAAAAAACAAATCCCATCCAACAGAAAAATAATTTTCATGGCAAAGGGTGAAGAAACACGCTTAGAAATCGACTTTAAAGCACTAAGGCATAATTTTATTTTGCTTCAAAATCAAGTGCCTAAGGTACCAATTATGGGAGTTGTAAAGGCTTTTGCTTATGGAACAGATTCCGTTGTTATTGGAAAAAAACTAGTAAAATTTGGAGCCACTTATTTAGGGGTTGCTTACATCAAAGAAGGTGTACGATTGAGAAAAGAAGGGGTTAAGGTTCCTATTTTGGTATTTTATCCACAATTAAAAGACCTGCGTAAACTTTTGGAATACAACTTAATTCCTAGTGTGTATAATTTTCATTTTTTAAATGAATTGAAATCAAGCTTAACTCAAAATCAAAAAAAACACTTCCCGATTCATATCAAAATAAATACAGGAATGAATCGCTTGGGTTTTGACCTTAAAGATTTAAGTCAATTACAAGATGAGCTTACCTCATCAAATCACTTTAAATTAGAAGGGGTTTTCTCTCATTTATCTGCAGCAGGAATGCCAACGGAAGATGCCTTTACCAAACAACAAATAGAAAAGTTTAAAATTGCTGTTGAAGCACTAAAAAAAAATGTAACCTCTGATTTCATAGCGCATTTATCCAATTCCAGTGGCATTTTAAGTCATCCAGAAGCTGCCTTTGATATGGTTAGAGCGGGAATTGCTTTGTACGGATACGGCAACAATATCAACGAACAAAAGAACCTACAAATTGTAGCCAGCCTAAAAACCCGAATTGCACAATTAAGGGAAATACATCAAGGTGATAGCGTTGGCTACGATAGAAAATTTAAAGCCACAAAAACGACCATAATTGCAACCTTACCATTGGGGTATGCAGATGGCATTTCCCGAATCTATGGCAACCACAAAGCAGAAGTTTCACTGCACGGCAAAAAAGCTCCTATTGTAGGCAATGTTTGCATGGACACACTAATGGTAGACGTTACAGATATAGATTGCCGAGAAGGAGATGAAGTCTTGGTGTTTGGAAAAAAACATACTGCATTGGATTTTGACAAAGAAAAACAAAGCATTCCTTACGAGTTGATTACCCGCATCTCTCAAAGAGTTAGCCGAGTGTTTTTGGAAAACGAATAATCTACTTAAAAAATTATCTAGCTATAAAGTCTGCCTGAAATTTCCTTCTTCTTCTGGATCTTTGTTTGTTTCTGAAATGAAAATAGACCAAGCAACCTAAAATTGGAAAAATTAAAATCGACAGAAACCATAGACCTTTGATTAGAATACTTTTAGTGTTTGATTTGTAAATATCGATGATTGCCCATATCCATAATAGGGCTGTTAATACGTAAAATGATGTAATCATTATTTCTGATATTTTGAAGGTCTAATACAATTTAAAATATTTAATGTTCTTAATGAAACAAAATTGCTTTTTTGTAATATTAAGCTTTGAATGATTTGATGCCCGATTTCGAGATTTTATTTTCTTAGGCGTTTGATATTGTTAATGTTGAAAAGTAAGTAAACTTAAAAAATGTTTTTTTCATTATTGCTTAAAATTTTGATGATTGCTTTATCATTTTTTTAAGTGTGTTGATATCAAAGTCATCTATGTTGCATATTTTTATGTGACGCATATTTTTGCCAGTTCCTTCTAAAAGATTACTATTATCGGTTACTTTATCGAAGTTGAAGAAACCAAGATTTACGTTATTTTTGTAAGATTTTAAGTAAGCATAATTTTTTTCGGTTGCATAAACTGGTTGCCCCCATTTAAAAAACTCATCAGTTTCAGGAACAGTTTCTAAAATCAAATTCCGTAATTTTTTCAAGGTTTCAGATTGTTGTGTTGGCGCTTTTTTTATGTAGTCGTCTACTTCTTTTATTTTGTTCATTGTGTTTGTTTTTTAAATTCCTACACGTTTGGGCTATATGTAGTGCTGTGCAAATATGGTCTTACTTTTCAGCCATTAAACAAATTTAGCAAAAGATACCAAAACTTCGATTTCAGCCGATAATACAGCATTACTTATAGCTGGTGTTAGCCACTGGCTTTATTCCGATTTACAAGTAAACTTTATATTCAAATCCCTTATAAATTCAAAATCATCAATCCACTTTACATCCATATTATCACATACGTGAGGGATTTTAATTTTGGTTTGCTTTTTAAAATAGTCTTTTGTTTCTTTTGTTACAACAACTGCATTTTCTTTCATTGCGTGGGCAATTACCCAAGGGTCAGCTTTTGAGTGAATTCCATTACTTGAAACTAAATATTTATGGTTCGGATTTGTAGTGTAGATTTCTTTAAGGCATTTTGTTACCTCTCCATCAATTTTTTTAATTGGAATATCACTATTCTTTAGCCACTCAAATAGATTGTCTTCTCCTTTTTCAATTTCTTCGTAAACTAATTCGGGAATAAAAATCACACCTTGTTTTCCTAAACTATTTAAAACTTCCCAATATGATGGGCAAATTTCTGGTGAGTAATATTTTTGCCAAGCTTGAATAAGAATATTGGCATCAATACAGTAAACGATTTTTTCATTTTCAAACATTAGGCAAGTAGTTTTTCAAATTTTTGGAACTTATTTATCTGTGTATTAAGCAGATTACTTGCTATTGAGGGTGATAATGAACCATTGTTAAAAGAATCCATTACAATTCTCGTAAAGAGTTTACTATTTTTATTTAGACGAAGAAGATAAGCATCTGGACCTCCTTTTCGTTCTCTTTGTTTTTCTTTTTTAATTTTTTCCCTTTCTAAAAACTTCTCAAACTCATCTTGAGCATCTTGTTTGAGAATCTTATAATCAGATTGAGAAATTAAATTTAAGTTTAAAGCTCGTACTAAGAAGGCAAACGAACTTATGCCAAGTTCTTTTGCTTGCTTAAAAATCTTATTGTTTGAATCAAAAGTATCTTTGCAAAGTTGTGTAATTAATTCTCTTGGCATTAATGCATTAGCTGCAATTTGGTTGCAAAATAATTCTACTGGATGAAATTTTGATTTTGCTTTATCGTTAAAATCAATATCTACCTCATTGGATATGCCTGATTTCGCTATCCAAATATGAGCTAATTCGTGAACAAGGGTGAAAAGTTGCGGTGCATTCCAATTTTTTGAATTCACAAAAACAAATGGTGCATATTTATCCGCAATTGCAAACCCTTGTATTAAATCTCTGTCTAGGACTAACCTTGAGTGTAAGAAACTTGCACGAGATATAAATATTCCTGCACTTTCCGCTTTGTCAATCCATTCTGTAATTGGTGTTTTTCTATAATCGCTAGGATTAATTTTTAACGTATCCAATATGTCTTTAGCTACAACTTCGGGATTATCCTTTATCGAATATTTGCCAACGAACGGAAGAGTGCTTTCTCCAATTTCTTCAAATAATTCACTAATCCAATTTTGCTTTTCTTGGACATCTCTAATTATAAATAACGAAGCAGTATCTAATTCCTGCGAGTCATCTCTTCTATAGTCTTGAAGTGGATGGAAATCTTTTGGTATTTCTGGTAAAAAGAAAAGTGAAAAAGGTCTCCTAAAACTCTTTGCCAAGATTTTTGCTTGTCGAATTGTCGGGAAATCAATTCCATCTTCCCACGTAAGATACCTATCAGGCGATACAGAAACTTTTTTGGCAGCATTTTCCACAGATATTTTGGCGGACATTCTAGCCCACTTTAATATCTCGGATGTTATAAATGCTTTATCAGCCATTACTTTTTGTACAAAGGTAAAATTTTAATTTGTAAAGTAATTTTTTTTTCAGCTTGTGGCCAACAAATAAATACAAGCATAAATCAATCTGTTTAGTGGCTTCATTTGATGTTTAAGTTGGTATAGAATCTAATGTAAATATCGATTAGCTTTTTTCAATTCCCTCTAAATGTAAAGGTTTTAGCAAGTCTGAAACGGATTTAACTGGACAAAAAGTACTTGATGGGACTTCCACAAAAAGGGTGTTCCAATATTCCATTGCACCATTCCATAAACCGGGTAATTCCAATGCTTTTAGCGCTTTCCCATCCAAAGATTTTTCAGTAATAAATCCACGGTTAGGATTTACATAGTTTAGTAAATCAAATTTTTTGCCTTGGTAATCACGAACGGAACACACCAAATCTACTGGATTAAAGTGAGTTGCGTCTGTTAAAATATTGGCTTGCTCAGAATTTTTCAAGTCGATTTGAGATTTTTCTACAATTTGCAAAGAGGTGTTTCCTTTTCCATTCACCATCCAATATGGTCCGCCACCTGGTTCGCCTTCATTTTTAACCATTCCACAAATGCGAATCGGTTTGTGTAAACGGGAAATCATTTTTTCTGCATCCTGTAAATCTTGGTCTACATTCAGTTTATTTTGCAAAAATGCTGCTGCTTTGTCCAAAACTTCTTTAGTCGGATTGTCTTGTAAAGCCTTTATGTATCCAAAACTTTGTTCTTGAACTTCCAACAAAAATCCCGCAAGTGCTTTTTTGAAAAAGGCATTGCTCTCTAAATTATTTCGATGCGAAATATTATCGATGTTTTTAATGAAAATGATATCTGCATCCACATCGTTTAAATTTTCAATCAATGCGCCATGACCTCCCGGTCGAAATAACAATTGTCCATTTTCTAAGCGAAAAGCTTGGTTTTGTAAATCTACTGCAAGCGTGTCCGTAGCTTTTTTCTGAAATGAAAAGGAGACTTCAAATTCTACTCCAGTCTCTTCAGAAATTCGATTTTTCATTTCTTCGAAGGCAGTTTCAAATTTAGTTTGATGTTCTTCTGAAATGGTAAAATGCAACTTTGCTTTTCCTTCTTTTGAAGTATAAGCAGCAGCTTCATAAAAATGTTCTTCAAAAGCAGAAGCCGTTGTCTTGTTGTAATTATGGAAAGGAATGAGTCCTTTTGGTAAAGCATCTAATGCTAATCCTTTTTCAGACAACATCATCTCAAAAGCTTGATAGGCTTTTTCATGTTGATTTAAATCTTCCGTATTTTCAATTGAATTAATCAATTCTTCATAAAAAGGTAAATCTTCTAAATGATTTGCCATTTTGCGTAAGCCTGAATAGTTCTCTTTGGTAAGTAAGTTTTTGAATTTTTCAAAAGTATTTGCCTTTTCCATGAGTTGGTGCATCGCCTTAAACATTCTGGTTGCTGCACCACTAGCTGGAGTAAACTTAACTACATCTAAGCTGGAATCTGAATCATATCTTCTAGCAAAATCTATTAATTGCTCATCAGAAAAAGCTTCAATACCATTGTTGATATTGGCAGCAGAACGCACTTCAGAAAATGGAATTCCTTCTTCAAATATGTCAAGATAACGCATCATTTTATCTTTGCTAATTCCTAAATCTGCTAATTGCTGTTGGTCTTTTTTTGTTAATTCTGACATCAATTTCATTTTAATAATTTTTCAATAATAGGCTTACATTGTGCAAGACGTTGAGGTAAATCTCCCTTTACACGTATAAAAGGAAGTTTCCGTTTTGTTAATTCCTTAGCAAATATACTAAACATTTTTTCTCTGTCATTCGGTTTGTCTCGCAAGTCGTCTGCTTGCCAAGGCACATCAATAGCACATAAAATATACAAGTCATACTGGTGTTTTTGTACATATTTTTCGAGTAAAGGATTGGAATAATTTTCAAAATACACATTTGCATATACCCAGTTTTCTAGCAAATTGGTATCACAAAAAAGAATTCGATTGGCTTTTTTGGCTTGTTGATTTTCAATAAGAATTTGTCCTTTTACAATGGGAATCATATCTGCTTCAGTACAAATCTCTTGTTGTTTATCCCATTTTTCTTGTAAATAAATACGCATGTATTCTGGCGTCCAACAGGTGTTGTATTCCTTAGCTAAAGCGCTAGCTAGCGTTGTTTTTCCTGTGCTTTCTGGCCCAAATAAAACTACTTTAATAATTCCGTTTTGGGTTTGTTCAAGTTCTTTTTCCATGCGTAATAAGCAAATATAGCAATTAAGCCGAAAACAAAATACTGAAAAGCAGTTAGTAATAAGCCTTTGTATATATACATGGGAATGGAAACAAAATCACCTACAATCCAAAACAGCCAATTTTCTATTTTCTTTTTAGCCATAAGCCACATGCCCACGAAGAAAATTCCTGTGGTGACCACATCTGCATAAGAAACCCAACTCTCCCATTTATCAAAAACCTGATAAACAAGAGCAACAATTAGTAAGGTCGCCAAAAACAAAAATAAACTTTTAGCCTTCTCTTTTTTGGTCCAAGATGTAATGGGTAAATAGGCTTCCACACTTACTTTTCGGGTCCAAATATACCAACCATAAACACTCATGATAAAATAATAAGCATTGATAAGCATATCTCCTAACAAGCCATATTCCAACAAAATATAGACAAAAATAAGCGTGCTAATTATTCCGGTTGGAAATACTAAAATATTGTCTCTCTTGGAGAAAATAACACTAAGTAAGCCAAAAAAGACTCCTACAATTTCTAACACCCAAAGATGGGTTGCTACATCTTGATATGGATCAAGTAACTGATTAAAAATGAGGTTCATAATTTGCTCGATTAGACTTGACTATTTTAACGTAAAGCAATCCACGTTCGATGGCTTCTAGAGCAACTTTCATTTCTTTTTGAAGCACTTGCATAACCTCATCATAATCACCAAATACTTGGGTGCTTAATGGAGTTTCAATTACTTCTAGTGGAGATTTCCGAAGTGCTTTTATAAAGTCAATAATCGCTGGCTCATACTCGTCTTGTATGGGTGTTAAGGTTAATTCTACTGAAATTTGCATGGGTTATTTTTGGGCAAATGTAAGGGTTGTTTGTTAATTGGACAATTTGATGATTTGGTGATTTGGTGATTTGGTGATTTGATGATTTGAAAATTTACCAGTGTGTCAATGTGAAAATGTAGCAATGTGTAAATGTGTTGATTTGGTGATTTGGTGATTTGTGAATGTAGCAATGTGGCAATGTGATAATTTGGAAATATGGCAATGTATTAATGTAGCAATTTGATGGTTTGATGGTTTGATGGTTTGAAAATGTAGCAATGTATTAATTTGAAAATGTGTTGATTTGATGATTTGAAAATGTACCAGTGTGTCAATGTGAAAATGTAGCAATGTGTAAATGTGTTGATTTGACAATTTGGTGATTTGGTGATTTGTGAAT
>Ga0307966_1001618_pt1 | contig 17608 bp, 20 predicted proteins | sample OrgLakmetagen646_FD_203141 | JGI IMG/M metagenome (GOLD analysis project Ga0307966, IMG submission 203141) | Saline water microbial communities from Organic Lake, Antarctica - #646 | ecosystem: Environmental > Aquatic > Non-marine Saline and Alkaline > Saline | place: Antarctica: Organic Lake... | reverse complement strand
ACAACAAGAACCTGTTGCTCTCAACCGGCGCGGAAATCGACACCAAGCCTGAGCTGGAAATCTACGCCGACGACGTAAAATGCGCCCACGGTGCCACTATTGGCCAGCTTGATAAAACCTCGTTGTTCTATCTGGTTTCCCGTGGCATCGGTCGTCGCGAAGCCAACACGCTGCTGACCATCGCGTTTATCAACGAACTGGTTGAACAGATTCCCGTTGAGGCGGTTCGCGAAGCCGTGCAGCTTCGGCTGAATGACTTTTTCAATCAGACGTTTCAGGAGGCCTGAGCGGCTATGAACAATCTCTCCATGGTCAAAACATTACCCCGGACCGGTTTCGACGTTGACGCTGTGCGCCGGGATTTTCCGATCCTGAACCAGCAGATCAACGGCAAGCCGCTGGTGTACCTGGATAACGGCGCTTCGGCCCAGAAGCCGGTGGCGGTGCTGGATGCCATGGATCGTTATTACCGGGAAATGCACTCTAACGTGCACCGTGGCGCCCATACTCTGGGTGATCGTGCCACCAGTGCTTTTGAAGGCGCGCGGGAAACTGTCAGAGCATTCCTGAATGCAGAAAGCACCAAAGAAATTATCTGGACGCGCGGCACCACAGAAGCCATCAACCTGGTGGCCAACGGCCTGGCGCAGCGCCTGAAGCCGGGCGACGAAATTCTGGTGAGCCACATGGAGCACCACGCCAACATCGTGCCCTGGCAGATGATTGCAGAGCGCACCGGTGCCAAAGTGGTCCCCGTACAGGTAACCCCGGCGGGCGAGCTCGATCTGGACTCTTTCAACAACTTGCTGGGTGAGAAGGCCCGGGTTCTGGCGCTTACCCACGTATCCAATGTGCTCGGCACCATCAACCCGATTGCTGCGCTGATCGAACAGGCGAAGGCTCGTGGCGTCATCACGGTGATCGATGGTGCCCAGGCCGTACCGCACTTTCAGCCGGACGTTCAGGCACTGGGATGCGACTTCTACATGTTTTCGGCCCATAAACTGTTTGGGCCCACCGGTATTGGCGTGCTTTACGGCAAGGCGCAATTGCTGGAGGAAATGCCTCCCTATCAGGGCGGCGGTGAGATGATTGAGCGAGTATCGTTCGAGCGCACCACCTGGAACACCCTGCCCTACAAGTTTGAAGCCGGCACCCCGGCTATCGCCGAAGCCGTAGGCCTGGGCGCTGCTATCGACTATCTTGGCGGCCTTGATCGCGCTGGCATGAAAGCCTCTGAAGAAGCACTGCTGGTCAGGGCAAACGAACTTGTCGATACAGTTCCCGGCATGCAAGTCATTGGCACGGCGGACAAGAAAGTACCGGTGATGTCCTTTAAAATTGAAGGCCTGCACCCTAGTGATATAGGCACGCTGCTGGACCAGCAGGGCATCGCCATTCGCACCGGCCACCACTGTGCCATGCCGTTGATGGATTTTTACGGGGTTCCCGGTACAGCCCGGGCATCCTTTGCGTTTTATAATACGCTGGAAGAGGTTGAGCAGTTATTCACTGCCCTGCAGAAAATCCAGCGTCTTTTTGCCTGATGGAGGTGGAACCATGACAACCGAAGTATTCACACCAACCGTTGCCGTCACAATGACGCCAAGCGCAGTCAAACATGTGCTTAAACAAGTGAACAGGCAAGCGCAAGCCAAAGGCATCCGCCTGGCCATTCGGAAGAGCGGTTGCTCCGGGTTCAAATATGAAACCCAATGGGTCGAAGATGTCGCAGCAGACGACAAAATCTTCCACATTGACGGTGTCGATGTTTACGTCAAAGAGGAGCACCTGGCGCTGGTCAACGGTATTGAAATCGATTTCGTGACGGAAGGCGTGAACTCCGTGTTCCTGTTCCGCAATCCCAATGCCACTGCTGAATGCGGTTGCGGCGAAAGTTTCACCGTTTCCTGATCGACATCAAGCGAGGCCCGATAAGGCATGCAAGAACGTGAAGTGGTCCTGACCAAACGCGAGGTGGAATCTCGACTGGTGCCAACCGTGTGTCAAGAGCTTCCCTCATTTTCACAGTGCCTAAGGAGGTAACGATGGCTTGCAACAAGCCCGAGCATATTAAAGACGAGAGCTGGGATCAGCACTTGAGATGGCTGGATCTTGTAAGCAAAGAGTGTAAAACCAACCAGCTCAAGCGCAGGCGTGAAAAACGCAGAACACGGGGGGTATAGCTCGTGAACATTAATGCTGAAGTAACACCAGAAGCCCATGATTTCCTGATGTCCTTGCTTGCAAAGCAGGCAGTGCCTGGAATGACGGTGCGTGTTTATATGGAGAATGGTGGCACTCAGAAGGCCGAGACCTGCCTGGCCTTCTGCCCGCCCGGCGAAGAATCAGCCAAGGATGTCAGGAAAGAGTTTGGTGACCTGATCCTCTATTTCGACGCGGCGAGCGTGCCTTATCTTCAGGACATGCAGATCGGCCTTGATGAAGAGGATGGTCTTCAGACCCCGACGATCAAGGCACCGAACTCGAAAAAACTGGCAAAGCAGCCCAAGACATTTGTTTTGTCAGAAGACTGTCCTGCGTTAAAGGTGCCCTCCGGTGAGTCTGTCACGCTAACGCAGGGAGCTTCTGTCTTGATAACCCAGGCGCTCGGCGGCAGCTTCACCGTTAACCACCAGGGCAATCTGTATCGACTGTCCCCAGAAGTTACCCGGAAACTGGGCTTTCAGTCAGACGCCATCGTGTTCGAACCCCCTGAGGATGGGAAAATCAGTGATCAGCAATGCTGGGATGCGATGCGACTGGTCTATGACCCGGAGATTCCGGTGAATGTTGTCGGTCTGGGTCTCATCTATAAACTGGAGATTGACCAGGACAAGTATTTTGTATTTGTTGAAATGACCCTGACGTCAGCGGGTTGTGGAATGGGCGCCATTATTGCCGGCGACGTAAAAGACAAGTTGTTGCAGGTTCCTAATGTTAAAGACGGCAAGGTGGATGTTGTGTTTGATCCGCCCTGGAGCTACGACAACCTGGAGGAGGAAGCGCGGCTGGAGTTAGGGCTGATCTGAGCCAGTATCGTGACCAGCACTGGCCAGGCAAGCGACCATCAGAAAAAAGTGGAATTTCTGGCCTACTCAGATCCCGCCCTGGAGCAACAACATGCTGACCGATGAAGCTAAACGGATGCGGACCGCCAGAAATGACCGTACCAACAACGAACGAGCCGGATCTGTCGCAAATCTCATGAACAACTCATACTCGCCAGGCCGAGCCCAGGCCATCGCTTACGCCAATGTTGCCCTTGTCAAGTACTGGGGCAAACGTGATGCGGACTTGAACCTGCCGGACGTCGGCTCGATCTCGATCGCGCTGGACGCGCTGTGGACCCGCACCCGGGTGGAACTGGATCCGGCGCTGGAGCGGGACAGCTTCGAGCTCGACGGTCAGATTGAGGCCCACGGTTCAGGGCGCGTGACGGCACTGCTGAAGCGCATGCGCGCCATCGGTGGAAGTGAAACCCGATCCCGGGTTTTCAGCCAAAACAACTTTCCTACCGGCGCTGGTCTGGCCTCGTCGGCGTCGGGTTTCGCCGCGCTGGTGACTGCAGCGGATCGCGCCTACGGGTTGGGTCTTTCTCCCTCCAGGCTTTCGGAGCTTGCGCGAATCGGGTCCGGCTCCGCCGCGCGCTCGATTTTTGGTGGATACGTGGAGATGCACCGCGGCGAACTCCCCGACGGCAGCGACAGCGTCGCCGAACCGTTGGCCGCGGCGGCGGACTGGCCGTTGGCGGTCGTGATCGCGATTAGCGAGCGCGGCCGCAAGTCGGTGGGATCCACTGAAGGCATGCAGCGGACCGCACAAACGTCACCGTTCTATTCGGCCTGGGTGAGCAATCAGCCCGACGACCTGGCGCTGGCGCGAACGGCTATCGCGGCCCGTGATTTCGATGCGCTGGCGCACGTTTCTGAAGCAAGCGCACTGGCCTTGCACGGCCTGGCCATGTCGGCCCGGCCGGGTCTTCTGTATTTCAATGCAACGACCATGGAATGCCTGCATCGCATACGTCGTTTGCGCGGCCGGGGCGTTGCGGTGTTTTTTACCGTCGATGCCGGCCCCCAGGTCAAAGCGATATGTGCACCGGAAGCGGCAGATACGGTGGCCGCCGCGCTCGAGGGTGTGGCCGGCGTAACTGAGATTCTGCGTGCTGGGCTGGGCGGCGGTGCGGTGAGCATGGACGACAGTCAGACGTGAATGTGAACTGCGTCCAGGCCTCTGCGCCAGGCAAACTGCTTTTGATTGGCGAATATGCCGTGCTCGACGGGGCACCGGCGCTGGTGATGGCGGTGGATCGGCGGGTGAAAGTCCGGTTGCAGCGGGCATCGAGCGGTACGGGCTGGTTGAGTGCCGTTCAGCTCGGATTTGAGCGGGCAGCCATGCGGGTCGAGGGCGATGTGTTGCGCTGCGATGGCGCAGACTCCTCCGTGCTGGGCCTGACCGGTCGGTTGATACCGAGCATCATGCGGGTGCTGGGCCGGTCACCCGGCGAGATCACGACAATGAACGTTGAAATCGACTCTGGGGCCCTTTTCGAATCCGACCGCAGACGATTGATAAAGCTGGGCTTGGGCTCCAGTGCGGCCGTCTGCGCGGCACTGGCGGTGGCGTTGACCGAGTGGTTCGCGGGGACGGCAGGTCCGGCGGATCCGCACGCGCGCCTGCGTCGATGGTTGCCGGTTTATCGCGAATCACTGGGCGCCCGTGCCAGTGGCGCAGACCTGGCCGCGGCGTTTTGCGGTGGTATCAGCGAATTTCGATCCACCGACGAATTCGCGATCTGCACACCGACGAACTGGCCAAAGGATCTACATTGGCGCGCAATATGGACCCGTCAGGCTGCCCATACCACGGATTTCGTCGGTGCGTTCGATACCTGGAAGCTGGCGGATCCTGTTAGTGCAGGCCGGATCCGGTCCCGCCTGGACGAGATTGCGCGCCACGCCGCAGCCAACGCGCACGACGGGGCTGTCCTGTTCGATGCTTGCGCCGCCTACGCCGCTGAGATGGTCGCGCTGGGCGATGCCATGGGCAAGGAGGTCATGACCGCCCCTCATCGACGGCTGGCCAAGCATGGACACGAGTGCGGCGTGGTCTACAAGAGTTGTGGCGCCGGTGGTGGCGACCTTGGAATTGCCCTGGCGCGTGATGCAGAGAAACTCCGGGCATTCGAGCTCGGCGTCTCAGATTGCGGTGGGGTTCCCTTAAACTTGGCAATATCGGAATTTGGCGCAGAAGCTGCGTGGCGCCCGGAGCCCGAATCGGGCAGAAAACTTTAACAAGGAACGAGCATGGCAAGAATTCCCGAGTTCTACAAACTTTCGGTTTCTCAGCGGGTTCGCGAAGTTCGCAAGCAGGGCCTGCTTTCGAACCAGGATTACCAAGCGCTGGCTAGCGGCAATCACACGCTCTCGATCCAGTCGGCCGACAAGATGATCGAAAACGTCATCGGTGTCATGGGGCTGCCGTTGGCGCTGGGCCTGAATTTCCTGATCAACGACAAGGCATACGCCATTCCACTGGTCGTGGAGGAGCCTTCGATCGTTGCGGCGCTGAGCTCTGCGGCCAAGATCGCACGGGCCGGCGGCGGCTTCCGGGTGGAAAGCTCCGAGCCGATTTTGATTGGCCAGATCCAAGTCGTTGACGTACCGCATCCGCAGCGCGCCAAGGCGGCACTGTTGCAGCGTAAAAGCGAAATCCTGAACCTTGCCAACAGCCTGCACCCAAACATGGTGGCCCGCGGCGGCGGGGCCAAGGACCTCCAAGTGCTGATTCACCCATCGTCGGGCCAGCGCGGTGACATGGTCGTCGCTCACCTGCTGGTGGATACGTGCGACGCGATGGGCGCGAACCTCGTCAACACAATGTGCGAAGGCGTTGCCTCGCTGGTCGAGAATATCGCCGAAGGCAAGGTGTTCCTGCGGATTCTTTCAAATCTGACCGATCGAGCCCTGGTCAAGGCCCGGGTCTCGATTCCGCTGGACGCGCTGGCCGGCCGCGGCTTCGATGGTGAGCAGGTGCGCGACGGAATCATCCTGGCCAACGAATTTGCCTCGATCGACCCCTACCGTGCAGCGACCCATAACAAGGGCATCATGAACGGAATCGATGCCGTGGCGCTGGCCACAGGCAACGACTGGCGCGCCATTGAGACGGGCGCCCACGCCTGGGCCGCGCGCGGGTCCCATTATACGTCGCTGACCCAGTGGACGCGGGGCGAAGACGGCTCGTTGGAAGGCGAGCTCGAGATTCCGCTCAAGGTCGGTATTGTCGGGGGTGCGCTGCAGTCCAATCCCACGGCGGCAATGAACCTCAGGCTTCTGGGCGTGAGTTCGGCGCGCGAGCTGGCCGAAGTGATGGGCGCGGTGGGTCTTGCGCAGAACTTTTCGGCAATCCGCGCGCTTGCGACCGAAGGCATCCAGCAAGGCCACATGACGCTGCACGCCCGAAGCGTGGCAGCCGCGGCCGGTGCAACACCAAAAATCTTCGAAACCGTCGTCGACCGGCTGATCGAATCCGGCGAGATCAAGATCTGGAAGGCGCGAGAGTTAATCGAGCAAGTCGTCAGCCCTCGCGTGAAGGCCGCTAAGGAGAAGCCGCAGTCTGAAACCGCTACCGAGGAACGCAACGTATCCAGCGGACACGGCAAGATCATCCTGCTAGGCGAGCACGCAGTTGTTTACGGGCGGCATGCGATCGCGACGCCGATACCGTTGGCCATACAAGCGCACGTGCAGCGCGGCGGGGACGGCGGGGACGGCGTGGAACTGATCATTCCGCGCTGGGGCGTGGAGCAGCGATTGCACCGAAGCGCAGAAAAACAGCATGCTTATGAGAAATCCTTGGCGATTATTTTCAAGACGCTCGGACTCGAACGCGAAAGCATGCGTTTGGAAATTTTCCCCAACGTACCGCGAGCCATGGGACTGGGCGGGTCGGCGGCGATCGCGGTGGCCACCATTCGCGCACTAGACCGTTGTTTTGAACTCGGCCTGGATGACGAGCGCGTCAACGAGCTGGCGTTCGAGTGCGAAAAGATCGCACACGGGACGCCATCGGGTATCGATAACACGCTCTCGACCTATGGCCAGACCATGCTCTTCCGTTCCGGTGAATCGCCGCTGCGCAAGGTGATCGAGATCGATCAGGCCGTGCAGCTGGTCGTCGGTATCAGCGGTATCGAGAGCCTGACCGCGTCGACAGTCACACGTGTTCGCAAGGCACGCGAAGCGCACCCCGAACTTTACGAGACTATCTTCAACCAGATTGATTCGCTGGTGACCGAGGGCGTGGATGCGCTGGTCGGGCACAAGCTCGAGACGCTGGGAGAGCTGATGAACATTTGCCATGGCCTGCTGAACGCGATGCAGGTGTCGAGCTGGGAACTGGAGGAAATGATCCAGATTGCCCGCCGCCACGGTGCTCTCGGGGCAAAGCTCACCGGTGGCGGCGGCGGTGGTTCCATCATTGCCCTGTGTCCGCCGGATCCCGGTGCTGCCGACCGAATAGAATCGGGTATCCGTGAGGCCGGCTATCAGACAATTCAGGTTACAATGGGCGGTAAACCGAAAAATAGGTGAGGATATGCGCGAAAAAGTATCGTTCGATGACGAGCCCCTTATACTCGTTGATGAAGATGACAACGAAGTAGGCTATCGCTCAAAAAGCGACTGCCACGAGGGCCATGGAACCCTGCACCGGGCGTTCTCGATTTTCCTGTTCGACAAACAGGGTCGGGTGTTGCTGCAGCAGCGTGCGGCGGGCAAACCGCTCTGGCCGCTGTACTGGTCCAACAGCTGCTGTTCGCACCCCCGACGCGGTGAGACGATGGACCAGGCGCTTCACCGCCGCCTGCGGGAAGAACTGGGGCTGGAAGCCTCGCTGACATTCGTATACAAGTTCATCTACCAAGCCGATTTTGGTGATCGCGGTGCTGAGCACGAATTGTGCCACGTATACATCGGCTCATCGGGCGGCGAAGCCCGGGTGCACCCGGCTGAAATTGCCGACTGGCGCTGGGTGCCCATCGAAGAAGTGACTCGCGAGCTCGAAGACGCGCCATCCGAGTACACACCCTGGTTCAAGATGGAATGGAAGGCACTGATGGACCAGGGGCGCAACCATATCGACACTAGATAGTGAACGAACTGCCGCAACCACAGGTTGAGCTGGCGTTCGGGTTCTGCACGACAAACTGTGCTCCTTGTAGCCCCTCCTGATAATCGACCATTGCGCCTACAAGATACTGATAGCTCATGGGGTCGACCAGAAGACTCATGCCGTCTTTTTGAATCACCGCGTCTTCATCATCTTGCACCTTATCGAACGAGAAGCCGTACTGAAATCCAGAGCAGCCGCCGCCGGTTACGAACACCCGAAGCTTCAGGTTCTCGTTGCCTTCTTCTTCGACCAATTCACGTACTTTGGACACCGCACTTTCACTGAGAAACAGCGGGGTTATGGTGTGTTCCTGGACTATGCTCAAAATTGCCTCCGGGTACTTTGGTATTTGACTGTTTTTTACATCACGTGTTTGGCTGTGCTAAACGTTGCAAATGTTTTTTAGCGATGGGATCGCCCTGCTCTGCTGCAAGACGATACCAATGGCCCGCCAGGGTCATGTCCAGCGCGATACCTGAGCCATTTTCGTAAAGCTCGCCCAGACTGCGGTGTGCCAAAGCAAAATTTTGTTGTGCGGCGAGCTGCATCCAATAAAAAGCGATGGTCTCATCTTTAGGCACTCCACGGCCCCGCAAGTATCGCATCGCCAATAAACGTTGCGCACGGGCGGAGCCTTGCTCAGCATCGGTTTGTAAACCCACCACCGATTCTTCCCAGGTCAAAAATGCTTTTTTTTCGATCATGACGAGCAGCTGTAGTACGACGATCCGCCAACTTCGAAGAGCTCCAGCGGCTTCAGTCGATAGTATTTCTTCTCTACGTCTTGCGATTGCTCGGTGTATGGCTGGGTCATGACGTCCTGCAGCTCTCGTACTAGAGAGTAGTTACCGGCTGCCGCTTGTTGATACGCAGGCACAACGAACCACTCCCGCAAACTGTATTTTGGGTTGACAAGTTTCATCTCTTGAGAGAGCTCCTCACGAGCGCGCGGCGGAGTTGCCGTTGCGTCGGTTGTACTGATAATGCCAGCAAGCGTTTTCCATTTTGCGAGCCACTCATCCCAACGCTTGTCCATGCCTTCGAGGTCTGTTTTAAAAGTTGAGCCTTTATAAAAGCTTTTTTTGAGCACGCCAATGTCGTCGGGCACCGTTGAGAGTTGGCGAAAGAAAACGGTGTAATCAACAGATGTTTGCATCATCAACGTTGAGAGTTCACTGAATAAGGCCTGGTGAAAGGCGGCGAGCCCAAGTTTGGCAGCCCACATCTTCTTCATTTGCGTTTGCATCGCTTTCGGAAAATCACCTTGGATCTCGTCGAGCTCAATTAGACGGTCCTGATGCGCCGTCAGCAACGGGCGCAACGCCGAACAAAACGTGTGGAAGTTACGTTCGGCGGCTTCTGGCTGATTCAGGAACGAGAAGTGGTGTCCGCCGCCCGTCCATGGCTGGTACTGGGGATCAAACACATCGCAAAATCCGAAAGGACCGTAGTCGAGCGTGAAGCCGCCGGCCGCGCAGTTGTCACTGTTGAAGTTGCCCTGGCAGTAGCCGACACGAATCCAGTTCGCCACAAGCGATGTGAGTCGGCCGCGGAACTCCCGCGCAAGCAACACCACTTTCTCGGCGGTTGCCAAGTTCTGATCGATGACGTCACCGTACTCACGATCGATCAGGTGCAACACAATCTTCTCAAGCTCCTCCATCGCTTGCGGGTGTTCCTTCTTGCGCGCACGGCGACCGAAGAGCTCCAGTTGGCCAACCCGAATAAAGGAAGGTGCGACCCGCGTCGAGATGGCGACTGCCTCCGATACCAGCGTGTCCGGATCTCTTGAATGTGAGCCTTCTGAATACCAGGGCCGCCTGACTTTCTCCGTTTTCGACACGTACAAACTCAGCGACCGTGACGTTGGCACCCCAAGCGCGTGCATGTGCTCCTGCGCCAGAAACTCCCGAACACTCGACCGCAGAACGGCCCGGCCGTCCGCACCACGGCAATATGGCGTCCGGCCGCCACCTTTTAGCTGCATTTCCCAGCGTTGGCCGTTGATAACGGCCTCGAGCACTGACATTGCGCGACCGTCGCCGTACCCGTTGCCGGTTTGGAACGGGCACTGTTGGGTGTATTCGGTGCCGTAGATGGAAAGCGCGTAGCCACATGCCCAACCGACCTTGCGCATCGGCTCCGGAACGTTCTCAAGGTCGCCGGAGAACACGCGAACGAAGTCAGTCGACTGCGCCATGCTGTCGGAGAAGCCCAGTTCGCGAAACAGGTTTTTGCTGTGCGCGACGTACTCGGGGTTTTCTATTGGCGTAGGACTGACGGGAACATAATGGCCCGTGAAGACTTGCCGCGGGGCGTGGTCGCGTCCATTTACTTTCGCGTCAGGGTCGCAGTTGAGGGAATCCATGAGCGAATAGTTTGCCAAGGTTGCGAGATCGTCGAGGGTCGCAACCATAGGGGCGGTTTCCTGGGGTGTGCGCTTTATCATAAGGGCTCCTGATGGCGCGGGTAGAAAGGCTGCGTTCCCGCTGCGTGGTCGGTCACATCGATAACTTCCGCTATTTCCGGGGCAACTCTTTTAAGCATGACTTCAAATCCTTGCCTCAGCGTCACCTGAGAGGAAGCGCATCCCTGGCAGCCGCCGCTCATGGTGATGGAAAGCTTTCCTTGCCGGATCTCCACAATGGAAATCTTTCCGCCGTGGTTAGCAATTGAACGATTGACCTCTTTGTCCAGAAGTTCCTGAACAGCCGTAGTAAGCTCTGCATCGGATCTTCCTTGCGTGCCGTTATGAACAGACATTTCCAGAATCGCCGGCACGCCAGTACGCAGTTGCTTACGGATCGCCATTCCTATATCTGCTTTCAGCCCTGACCAAGAGGCGGCTGGCTCTTTGCACACGGTCACCACGCTATCGGCAATGAGCAGATTAGCCACGCCAGGGAGTGCGAACAGTTGCTCGCCGAGCGGCGAACCAACGGCTCGTTCTTTGTTGCCGAAAAAGAAGGGACCGCCGGGATGCAAGGTCCGACTCACGATGAACTTACACGTGTCGGGGTCGGCAAGCGAAGACTCCGCACGAATACTGACCGGCTGATTCGAAAGCGGGAAATCAGACATTTTCAACATCGCTTGCTGCAGCGCGCACACCCAAGGCACGCAGGTCGTTAAACGAATATATCCCGCTGTTGTGGCCGTCGTTCCAATCGAATTTGATTGCGTAGTTACCTATACTCGTGATCTGTTGCGGAGCCACATCATGGCGTATTGTTTTTGGATCAAGTAGCTTACGTCCGCTCATTTCCTCGATGCAAAGGGCGCAATGGCATGCCAGGCGCAGATCGCGGACGTCAAAGTCGTCGCGATGACCATCCTCCCAGAGGATGGATAGCGTGCGTGGATCGCGACGCAGTAAACCAATCGGGGTGTTCTGCGATCCAGCAGGCCGCGCCGCAGCTTCTATCCAGCCAGGCGCTCCCTCGTTGCTGTCCCATGTCCAGACAAAGGGCTTCAGCACCGTGACCGACTCGTTGAGCTGCTCCGCAAGCGCCGTGGCAATTTCGGCATACACTTTGGCGCTGACCGACGCTGGTTGCTGCGCCACTATCGGGCGCCCCTCATCACCGCAGTCAACAACATCTCCATCGAGAGGCAAAGCGCCCAGAAATGGCACGCCAAGCTCTTGGCTCATCTGCTCTCCGCCGCCGCGACGGAAGATATCCGTGTTCTCGCCGCAGTGAGGACAGGTAAAGGTGCGCATGTTCTCGACGAGCCCAAGAATCTTGACCTGCACCTTCTCGAACATTCGCAAGCCTCGGCGGGCGATCTTGAGGCTCACAGCCTGTGGCGTCGTTACGATTACCACACCCGACAGTGGCATACTCTGTGCCAGCGTCAACTGGACGTCGCCGGTGCCGGGTGGAAGGTCGAGAATCAGGTAGTCCAGCGATCCCCATTGCACACCATCGACGAACATTTTCAGATATTTTCCCACCATCGGCCCGCGTAAAACAGCCGGCTGGTCGTCTCCGGTGAGCATGGCCATCGACACCACCTTCAGGCCGTGCCCCTCCGCCGGGATCATCTTGCCACTCTGGGTCACCGCAGGTTTCTCACCGGTTGCGATGCCGAGCATACCGGGAATACTAGGGCCAAGAATGTCGGCGTCTACGATTCCGACGCGTGCCCCAAGCTGCTGCAGTGACAGCGCTAAATTCACACTTACCGTGGATTTTCCGACGCCGCCCTTGCCGCTTCCAACGGCAATGATATGGCGTATCCCCGGCAGCTTGTCCGAGTTGCCGGCCGACCCGGATGGCGTGCCAGGCGTGTGAGGTTGATTACGGTCAGTGTTCTGCATGGTTAAATTCCTTGTATTTTCAATTAACGGGGGAGAACGTGGCTTTGATCTCTGCCGCCAAAATAACAACCAATCCCAGTTCATACGCTTATTGCCTACCATCATTTTGCGAAAGTCGATAAACCAGAAGCTCAGTAGGTCGGCATCGTGCCGTCGATTTGCAGAGCCCAGGCGTGAACGCCACCTGTAAGGTTGCTAACGTGTTTAAAACCCTGTTTTTGTAAAAACAACCCAACTTGCATACTACGTACGCCGTGGTGGCAGATGCAGACAATTGAATGCTCCAGATCCAGTTCGGAAAGCTTGTCACGAATGGTATTCATCGGCATCGTTAACGCACCGCTAATATGACAGATCTGGAATTCCCACGGCTCACGCACATCGAGTAATACGGGGTTCGGGCGCGCGGCATCTACGAACCATGCTGCGAGCTCTGGTGCAGTCAAGCTCTGCATCGTTGCAAGCCCGCCTATTAATGGTTTTGAGGTCATCAAGCCAGCGCTGACTGAAGCAATTTCTGCAGTTCACCTTGCTCATACATTTCACGCACAATGTCGGCACCACCGACAAACTCACCCTTAATATAGAGCTGAGGAATGGTCGGCCAGTCGCTGTACACCTTGATGCCATCGCGGATTTCCGGATCGGCCAGCACATCGACAGCAGCAAAATCCCGCACGCCGCAGGCATTCAATATCTGCACCGTCGTATTCGAAAAACCACACAGTGGAGACTGGGGCTTGCCCTTCATATAGAGCACGACGGTATCCGTTGTGATCTGACTAAGAATTTTTTCTTGTACGTTCATTCGTGATTGCTCCGACGTTATTGGGTGCTCGATTGCGCCCAGGTTTGGGGCGTAAAAGTGCGCATGGCCAGCGCGTGAATCTCCGAGCCCATCCGATCTCCGAGTGCCAGATAAACCAGTTGATGCTGCTGTATCTTATTTTTGCCGGCAAATTGCTGGCTCACAATGACCGCTTTGAAGTGTTGGCCGTCATCGCCCTGCACTTCTACGTGATCGCAGGTCAAGCCATTGATGATGTAGTCTCTTAGATCATTCGCTGTCAGCACTTTGTCCTCCCAAGGGTTACCAAGGCCTCGTGACCTTCACCAATACGGCAGGATTATAGTATCGTTCCGAAACTATAATGTTGTCAAGATAGTTTAAAAACGCGACGGCTAAAACCTGACCAAAGGGGGATGAACTGGACAGTCATGCGAACGCCGATTGGGCCTATTACCCGGGGCGTATCGCGAACGTCGTCCGCCTTTAACAATGCCCATAGCCGATGACACGACCCGGGGTATGGCTTCACAGAAAATAAAAAACATTGAAGCCAAACGCTATTTGACACGCATACGCTTAGAAAATGATAGGCGCAATGTTCAGTTCGTTTTGACTGAAAAAACTCGGAACGATCTCCCTCGAACCTGCGGTCGCAAAATAAACTGTATTTTGCTTTAACAGAACTGTGCAAAGTGGTCCGGATTGGTGTTCTAGACCCGGGTTGTATTCACGAGATTCAACGCTGATGAGAGCCACTTTGCCGAGACAGAAAATACATGCTTTTTTGTTACTGGAGAATGCGGCATTATCATCTAAACTAAGCGCTAATACGTAATTTTTTGATGTTTGAGACGTACAAACGCCATGAAAAGTCGACAATTGTAGGAGGGATTTCTGAATACCCATAAAGTTCTCGTGAAATGCACAATCTGCCTCTGAAGTTGCAGTTCGCGGACAGTGCACCACCGTCCGGCCTGAACGCACCAATAAGCAGCGTTTTTGTAGGCAATAAGCACCAAGATAAACGCTCGTTTTCAAGGATGAAGTTTTATTACTATAATAATCATAAAGTTATACAGACTGGCTTGCGCTTTGCTTTAGCACAGTGGGTGTGTAACTAACTGAAACTTCGGAGATTTACGATAATTAAAAAACAACTCTTACTGGTCGCTATTGCGACAACCCTCGGTGGCACCCTAATGGCAGGAAGTGTGCAGGCCGCAACCCTGGATGATGTTATATCAAGGGGACACGTGCAGTGTGGTGTTACCTCCGGTTTGCCGGGTTTCTCCCAGCCAGATGAAAACGGCGACTGGACAGGTATCGATGTGGATACCTGTCGCGCAGTAGCGGCCGCAGTCTTTGGTAGTGCGGACAAGGCACAATTCACGCCGCTGACAGCGAAAGAACGTTTTACCGCGTTGCAGTCCGGTGAAATCGACGTGCTTTCCCGTAACACCACCTGGACCCTGACCCGCGATGCCTCTCTGGGCCTCAATTTTACAGGCGTCAACTACTATGACGGCCAGGGTTTTCTGGTTAGCAAAAGTTTGGGTGTAGACGACGCTGAGCAGTTAGACGGCGCAACGATCTGTATTCAGGCGGGCACGACAACCGAACTGAACCTGGCGGACTATTTTCGCACCAAGGGCATGACATTTAACCCTCTGGTATTCGACACCTCCGAACAGACTGTCAGTGGCTTCGCTGCTGGCCGTTGTGATGTTCTAACCTCTGACCGTTCACAACTGGCCGCCTTGCGCAGCAAACTGGAAGACCCCAGCAGCGCGATCACTTTGCCGAACATCATTTCCAAGGAGCCTCTTGGCCCGGTCGTCCGCCAAGGCGATGACCAGTGGTTCAATATTGTGAAATGGGCGCTGTTTGTCCAGATCAACGCGGAAGAGCTGGGTGTTACCCAGGCCAACGTTGCAGAGATGAAGTCGTCCACAAACCCTGAAATCCAGCGTCTGCTCGGCACCACCGGCGACATGGGCGAGAAGCTCGGCGTACCGGCTGACTTTGGCTTCCGGATCATCCAGACCGTCGGTAATTACGGCGAAATGTACGATCGTAACGTCGGACCAGACACCCCGCTTGGGCTTGACCGCGGTCTAAACGCCTTGTGGAATAACGGCGGTATCATGTACGCGCCACCGGTTCGTTAATACCCGATAGCCATGACATTCCGGTTGCTACGTGACCGGAATGTTTGACGTTCAGCTGCCCCTGGAAACCAGGGGCATTTTTCGGGTTAATCTATGAACGAATCCAATATGACTCTTTCAAACGGCGCGCGGCCAAAGCCCTGGAACAACCCCAAGATACGGATGTTTGTATTTCAGACCCTCGCGCTGGGCACTGTTTTCTGGTTTGGCTGGACACTGTTCCATAACACCCTCAGCAATATGGAAAGCCGCGGTATTAGCACAGGTTTCGGCTTTCTGGACGAGACTGCGGGCTTCGGCATCATCATGACCTTGATCCCCTACGACTCCACCATGACCTATGGCCGCACTTTTTTTGTCGGTCTGCTTAATACCTTGCTTGTCTCTGCCATGGGTGTTGTCGCGGCTACGATCATCGGTTTCGTTGTGGGTATAGCACGACTTTCCAGCAACTGGCTCATTGCCAAGTTAGCGCTGGTGTATATTGAAACCATTCGTAATATTCCGCTCCTGCTGCAAATTTTCTTCTGGTACTTTGCCGTACTGCAGACTCTTCCCAGCCCGCGTCAAAGCCTCGATGTAGCTGACATGTTTTTTCTCAGTAATCGTGGCCTTTATTTCCCGACTGCAAGTGCAGAGCCCGGATTCGGCTGGGTAATGGCAGCGTTGATTGCGGGCATCGCCGCGGCAGTTTTCGTACACCGCTGGGCCAAGAGACGCCAACTCCGCACTGGCCAGTTGTTTCCGGCTTTAAGGGTCGGTACGTTGCTGATTCTGGCTTTGCCACTGCTGATGTTCATGCTGGTCGGCAGGCCCCTGATCTGGGAAATGCCGTCACTGACCGGTTTTAACTTCACCGGTGGGGCTTCAATATTGCCGGAGCTTGCCGCACTCTGGATTGCCCTGTCGCTCTACACCGCCAGTTTTATTGCGGAAATCGTCCGCTCCGGCATTCTGGCGGTAGACCGTGGCCAAACGGAGGCTGCTAGTGCACTCGGTCTAAAGTCCAGTTTCACCCTGCGACTGGTCATCATTCCACAGGCCATGCGAGTCATTATTCCCCCCTTGACCAGCCAATATCTAAACCTGGTCAAAAACTCGTCGCTGGCAACCGCGATCGCCTATCCAGACCTGGTATCGGTGTTTATGGGCACCACCTTGAACCAGACAGGACAGGCGGTTGAGGTGGTTGCCATCACCATGGCTGTTTATCTCACCATCAGCTTGATCATTTCGGGTCTCATGAACATTTATAACCGCGCCGTAGCGCTGCAGGAGCGATGATGAGTCTTCCATCGGAATTGCCGCCCCGTCAGGACATCGGTGTTACTGGCTGGATGCGTAAAAACCTGTTTTCAACCTGGTACAACATAGTGCTGACACTGGTAGCCGCCTATTTGGTGATTACGAGTGCGGGGCCACTGCTGAACTGGGTGATTATTGAGGCAACATTTACCGGTGAAAGTGCCGCTGACTGCAGTGGTGAAGGCGCTTGTTGGCTGTTTGTCGGTCAACGATTGAACTTCTTTATCTACGGATTTTATCCCGATACCCTGCAATGGCGCGTTGACATCATGTTCGGCCTGCTCGCGGTAGCTTTTATACCTCAGTTTATTGAGCGCTTCCCGCGCCGCAAGTGGTTCGGTGTCTTCGGGCTGACCGGCCTGCCGCTGATCGGATACATCCTGATTCCCGGTGGCTGGTTTGGACTGGAAGAAGTTCAGAGCAGCCGATGGGGCGGCCTGATGCTGACGTTAATCCTTGCCTATGTAGGCATTCTGGCCGCATTGCCAATAGGCATCGTACTGGCACTTGGGCGTCGTTCAGACATGCCTATTATTCGCGGCATGTGCGTCGTTTTCATTGAAGTCTGGCGTGCCGTGCCGTTGATTACCGTGTTGTTCATGGCCTCTGTGATGCTGCCTTTATTCCTGCCGGACGGAGTCAACTTCGAAAAGCTGATGCGGGCGTTGATCGGTATTACTCTCTGGCAATCGGCCTATATGGCAGAGGTGGTACGAGGTGGGGTTCTGGGGACATTCCGTCCTAATGTAACACTTATCGCTACAGCCCTTGCCTCATAGGGTGTCCAGAGGTGTCTTAATTTTCATTTTGCACGATTGATTGCATAATCTCATCTAAGTCGAGCGG
>Ga0307966_1001615_pt1 | contig 17616 bp, 22 predicted proteins | sample OrgLakmetagen646_FD_203141 | JGI IMG/M metagenome (GOLD analysis project Ga0307966, IMG submission 203141) | Saline water microbial communities from Organic Lake, Antarctica - #646 | ecosystem: Environmental > Aquatic > Non-marine Saline and Alkaline > Saline | place: Antarctica: Organic Lake... | reverse complement strand
GCTTTGGCAGTATTGTGTACCGGAAAACTCCTCACCAGCAGAACAAGAAAAAGATCAATGGGGATGAAGGGTTTCAGACTTCAATCTAAAACCGTCTCTAAATGAGGTCGATCATTCTTTAAGGAAAGATACAATTGCTCTTTGTCTTCTGGCTATTTCTGTCTTTGAAACTATTTAACCCTGTACATAGAAGCCGCACAGACATGACATCAGACGTAAATGTATAGCGAACCATTAACTTGTCCGTCGCATGGATGGATGGGATACCAACTTTGTTAACGGCCAGCACCTAGCATGTACACGCACACAGCACACACAGATATAGGGAAGCTGGGTACGTAATGGCACAGGTAACCACCATTTTATCGTTTAACTGCGGAATCAGCAGGTGCATGGTTCAATGCATTAGAGCATGCTTCTACGACGACAACTCTCACACCAGTTCTGCAGTGCCCCTAATTGTTTGTACCATACACACCGACCGACAGACAGACTAAACTAGAGTATCGGCAAACCGTGCATCCCGATTGCAAATGCCTATATCTAAAGTCCTTGTATAGTGGCATTGCATCATTACATGCGTTGCTGATGCTTTGCTTGCAGGCATTTATAACAGTGGAGCAGAGAGGTCCAAAGCTGCCGGAGTGAAGCGTGGTAGTCTTCGCATATTTAATGCCTTTGAGTCTCTACGAAAACACTGCTTAAAAGTACCAATGCAAGAATGACGACGAAAACGACGGAGGGGATGGCGAGTGCCAATTGTTCGAGCCATTATATATTATATCTAAACTTTTGGCTGGCAAAATAATTGGCCAGCCTGCCCTTGCATGCTTTTTCCATCCTTGGTTGCCCTCCTGTTATGCCTCCATCTAAATAGCACCTCAGCTGTCACCTTACGGCAGGCGCTGTTTCAGGCGTGCTCAGCAGGCACTGGTGATTCTGAAGATGATGAAGGCTCGTTTTGCCTGCAACCAGGAGTCGTTTGTGCCTCCTCCAACGGCACTGTCCAGCTTGTTGCGCTTGATTTGAAAGGGAAGGACATGGATAAGAGTGGAATTCAGACTGAACGGCATGCCCTCATCTCTGCTGTGAAAGATGAAACCGTGGTAGCTGACTTCAGCACCTTGGACTTTTCAGAGGAGCGCTCCCTGTTCTCCCTGTCCCTTGTGGGCTGTGCCCTCAGGTGAGCTGGATGGATGGAGTGTCCAATCTTGCATGGCAGAAAGGCAGCTAGACCTGGACAGTTGACTGCATTGAGTCCTTCATCCAACGATAACAACATAACAATTACGCTGTGCCTCCGACACAGAGGAACAGTGCCGCCCAGTTTGTCCCTGCTGCAGCGTTTGAAACATTTGGATTTGTCCAACAACTTTTTGACAGGTAACAAGTTGCTTGCAACTCGCTTGCCTTCCAAACAGATCATTTTTTGACCGCAAAATTTCACTCCACTGGAAAGCATTCTGATGTAGTTCAGGCCCTGTCTTCCACCTCATCAAACATGCAGGACCGCTGCCTTTTGACGTGCTGAGAGCTTCCAATCTTGCTACGGCCAACCTGTCGTGGTACGACCAGATGGCATGCTAGCAAGCACTCATATTCACTTGGTAGAGCTGCCGTTCTTTCCTTTCCTTTAAATAATGGCTGGCTTTTCCATATCCCCAGGAATCTATTTGAAGGCAACTTGACATCGGAAACCGAAGTGTGTGAAATTTCGGCATTTCTCGACTTGAGTGAAAATCCAGGATTGAGAGGTGAGGGCATTACGTGTCCTTTATATCTGGTGGCAGCCTCTTAAGAGCCACTCTCAGTGGCCAAGTTATTAAGATGAATTTTGTTTTTACAAGGCTACGATAACCATTTTGACGCAGGGCCTCTGCCAGAATGCAGAGGTAAAGGGAAATCCATAGCGCAAATTGCTGGCTTAACTCGTGCCAACGAAACAGCTGCGAGCAGGCCTCCTCCGGAAGACGTTGGCGAACCAGACGAGGTGCGTTTTTGAAGACGAAGGATTAATTGCAAAACAAGCTGTTAAAAATGACAGCAAGGTGAATCATGTCCAGAGTCTGCACAGAGCGCATTACTTCTGATGGTTCAGCGGTGGCAACAAGCAGTGGCATGAAGCAATGGCGCAAAGCACTGTACTGTAACCTGCACCTTGGTTGCTGTTTACTTTGAATTTGTTTACATGCATAGCAAGCAACCTAGTTCATCCTAATTCATTGCTACTGTTGTGTTATTGCAATAGAGTGCAGCTGTTTGGTATAATACGTTGCTTGTCCCTCCTACTTGTTATGGAGGATTCTGGCAATGATGAGGAAGAGAGGGAGGCGTCTTCCACCATAGTTCAAGACAATCCTGCTCTAAGATGGGCCATCCCTGTGGCAGGTGTGATTTTCTCGCTCTTCTTGGATCTGAGTCAATGTAACAACAATATGAAATGGTGCCTTCAAGTTCTTTCTAAATTGTGCACTGGACAAAGCTGCACGCAAAGGCAACCCACAGTGGGTTTACAAAAAGCAGTATGTAAGCTTAATTACATGCAAGTTTTGGTTCTACACATGCACAGTTGGTGGTGCCCTGGGAGTTGGAGCAGCGGTTGCATTGCTTATTGCACAGCGCAAGAATGCTTGGCGCAAGAGGCAGGCGACAGAACGCTCCGAGGTGCGTCTCGTTCCTTCCCACACATTTAACAGCCCTTTTCCACATACAAGCAGTCCCTTTTGAATCTCATCATCAGCAGCAAAACGAGTTGAAGCAGTGCCAGACACTTGTACCTGAATCATACATTCAAAGATGAAAGAACAGAAATAGAAAAAAAAGCTACGCAGGCAGTGAAAACCACTCCCCACATTAATTAAGGAAAGGATCCATTTTGGTACTGAGTACCGTAAAGCTGCATCGCGAAAAGAAAAGGAAAAATTAATGGGGATCAAGAGGGTTGCAGGCTTGGCCTGAAACCAGCTCCTGATGAGGGTTGATAACAATACTGGAAAGGGCACGTCTGGTATGGACAAGTTTAGCAGCAAAGTTCACAGAGTGCACATGGAGCTTGGAGGCAAGCTTCTTATCTCTTTGAGAATCAAGACCCAGTTCCTTGAAAGACATCAGAGTGTGAGTGTTGTAGATTGTGCCACCCACACATAAAAGGATGATGCGGAGAGTAATGGAGGCTCCTTGGAGAATGTTGCAGAGATCTTTGTGCTGTTCCTTTGCGGCGTACAGCTGGTTCTGAGGTCTGGTGTCCTCACAGCACTTGACCTCGATGAGGTGGATGTCACGCCGAGTTTTGCTGAGGTCTTTAGGTCGGTGCTGTCTGGGGTTGGTGGCTCTACTGGTGGCTGGCAGTGCTGCTGGGGTGCTCACAGTCTCCCTCAATCGCCCCCTGCCACAAACTACTCTGGTAGAGAAAACCACTCTCCACATTAACCAAGATAAAAAGCCTTATAACACCTATAATACTGGTAAATCCCAATAATTCCTGTAATACCTAAAATACTGGGTAAATGTCAAATTCCTACACCACAAAAAACATTGAGATGTAGCAATTCCTAGAATAACACCCCGGCATTTCTCCATCTTTTAGGCTAGGTTCTTTTTCTGTGCCCTGCTTTGTCTTACTTTTTGACAAACGACAAACATTTGTTGTACTACATCTCCAGAACAGCACTGTTCCCCATGTCACACTAGTTTCTGCAGTTCTATTTTTGTTTTGCTCAAGGCTCTGGTTATCCTTCTTTGCCCTCACTTATGTCCTCACTGCTATTTACTTGCTTGGCAGGAGCACAGGGTCCTGCGCTAAAGTGTGAGCACTTAATTGAAGTTTCTCCTTATTATGCACGCCGATCGAGGGTGTGTGTGTGCGCTCCCCAGTCTAGACCTCTATATTTACTGCAACGCGCCCGCTGCTCTTGCGTTGCTTTCCAGGATCACAAAGCGTTGCAGCAGCTGATGAATGCCCTGACAGGGTCACCGGGCCCAGACCTAGCAGTCAAGTCCCAGCGAGAAAACCATGGTGAGAAGATCGAAGAAGTATGATTTCCTGTTCACTATTTATGGTGGAATACGAAGAGGATATTGCTGGTGCTCACAGGTGGGAGCGGGAAGACACAAGACTTCTCAGTGACAAGTACACTGAAAAAGTTGCACACACACAGAAAGTCGGAGATAGTGCACTTTCCTTAGTTATATTCTGATGCTTTGGACTTTGCTACCCCATTACTGCATGGAGCGTCGTGCCCTTATCTACTTGAAGGACTTTGAAAACTAAGCAAATGCTGCTTTTGAGTAATGGTTGGGATCCATAAGATGATATTTTGTCGGGAAAAAAAGCAAGCTCATAACACACAGGTCATGAAAGTGATATGTAGATGCGTTCACTCACAGAGCAGATGAGAGCCTATGCAAATAAGTGCGTTATATTCTTGGTCTTAAACAAGGAAGCAGGTCCCCTGCCATGTATCCTACCTTGAGTGACCGCCACCTTCCGCGTACTGTTCATCACCCAGGCACAAGTTTGTACTGTTCACCACCCAGGCACAAGTTTGAGTGGTACTGACCTCGCTACCTCTTTGCCCCCTGGAGACCAAGTGGGCTCGCCCACACCTGGGGTTGTGAAACCAGGCAGTCCTGCTGAGTATGAGGGAGGCAGCCATTGGTCCGATGCCAAGCAGTGTGCTCTCGTGGTCACTGACGTGAGTGCAATTGTGCCGTAAACTTTTAAGGTGTTGCTGTAAAGAGGCAGCTCAGGTCTGCCAAAAAGTGGCTTGGCCCAGCACAACACAACATCCCATGATGGTATAATATCGATGTTTAGGTTGTGTGGTGTTGAGAAAGACGTGAATGTCCATTATAAGAGCGTTCACAACCCTTGGTCTCAGTCTTTATCTTTGTGCTGAGCCCCGACCAAACAATCTCAGCTTGTGGAATTTGTTTCTCCCCCTTTTGTTGCAGATAGAAGGCAGCACGCAGCTCTCTGCAAAGGCAGGTCCAAGACTGTTTGCCTTCATCCAAGAGGTGCACGATTCTACATTCAGGGAAGCAATTGGGCGCCATAACGGTCTTGAGATCAATACGGAGGGGGACAGGTGAGTTGGATGTGGGCGAGTCAAATGAACGTTGCGCCTCTGTATGTGCCTCCTTTCTAGCTGTATGTGCTCCTTTCTAGCTGTGTTGGCGTGATGTTGCAAGTTTTGCATATCTTTGATGTGCGAGTGAGCATCTGCTACTTGAAACCATCCGCCCAAGTACCTGATGTGTGCAGTCTTGGTGTTGGACCTGTAGGGTTTGCTCTTTCAGGTGTGCATACACATGCACAATTACGAACATTAATACTCCTTTAAAAGTGTCCAGCTAATCAGTAAATTAGGACTTGAACCATTTCTTTGTCACCAGGACGGTGAAGAAGTTTTCTGACGAACCCATGTGTAAATTATGGGGTGGCAGACCCCTCTTTCCCCCCCCTCCCCCCAACCCCCCTTCCTGTGCCCCATAAGAGCAAGGTGTTATTTTGATCATTTTTATACTGCATTGAATCTGTTTGTTCAGCTTTGGCAAAAAGCGTTTTGACGGCGAGCTATCAGGCAAAATCCAGTGGTGACGTGCTCATGCACAGAGCACCAGTCAAGCGCCTGGAAATGACCCCAAACCCCCTTTTCTCCCATCTCAACTTTCATATCCTTATTAGTGATGCTTAGGATGCATCGTGTGAGTCTGGGAAGATATGATTGGACTCTGAATCTGTTATTATTAGTTGGATTGACACGTGGTGTAACAAAAATATATAAGCATGCTTATTGTATCCTCCTGTTGTTACTCAGATATTTGTTGTGAGATTTGTGTGCATTGCGAAATGCTCATGGATGCAGGCAATGCATACTTTACACCCAAGAAGCACAAAGTATAAGCATGTAATACAGATCAATATTTATACTTATCTATTTGTCCATTTGCCATTATGGCTAAACCCCCACAACTCTTCGCAGCTGTTTGTAGCTCTGTTTGTAAGTCCCCTATTCACAGATTACCCCTCTCTATTGCATGTGATCACAGCTTCATCAAGGTCTTATCTGACTTTGGCTGTTGCAATGGTACCCTTGATTTTCCTTTGCAAACACCCTTTGTATTGCAATCACAGCTTTACCGTGGCTTTTGAGACCGTGGCCGCTGCAGTGGCGTTTTGCACGGACATCCAATATCTTCTGCTGGACTACTCTTGGCCAGTAGAGTGTCTCAAGCTTGGCTTCAAAGAGCACGTGAACTTGCACGGTGACACTGTGGTGGCGGTAAGTAGGTAATTAGGGAAGAGACTAGGAATGCCTTTCGCAATCAAAATCAGCAGTTGTGCTTTTTTTGAGCTCGTTTCTTGTATAATCCAGACAGGCTGGTAATTAGTTTTGGCATGGTTTCAAAAGCACATGCATGTGTACAGTGAAATTACAGAAACCAGAGCACATTGGACATCTTCTGTTGTCAACCAGAGAGCAACATGGTTGAATTGTTGTCATACAAGAGCTGCAGATCATAGTTTTACTCTTTGGCCCTTTTTGAGTTTGCTTACTATAGCATAGTTCATGTACTTGCACTTATAGACGGCGCTCATCTATGCACACTTATGAAAACATGCATATTGGCATACCCAACGTTGGTTGCACCTGCCCACCACAGGGCCTGCGCGTGAGGATGGGCCTACACTATGCTGAGAGAGGGTCAATGGTTACCCGGCTACACACGCTGACGGGGCAGCACGTTTTCTGTGGCCCTTGCATGCACATCCTTCGGGAGGTGAGGTGGAGGGAGGTGCTGACAGGGAAATATACATACAGGAAGGCGCTAATAAGATAGCACTGGCAGAAATACACACACAGGAAGGCACTGGTTCTAGTACACTTGTGAAAAAGGGTAGTTAAGGGAAGGTTGTGATTTCAGAGCATGAACGTGGAAGTGCAAAGACAATGAGGTAGAAAGTTAAGTGCTGACAGGAAGGCACTCAAAGAGGTGTGTTCTGCACACAAAGGCTGAACACGATAACACGATAAGGGCTGAACACGTTAAGGGCTGGAACAAAGTGCGCCACTTTGAACTAGAATGCACGTGACAAACAAAGCCACGGCAGGAGTTTTTTGAAGCAATCATAAAATTTCAAAGAAGTTTGGACTTGGCAGCCTAAAAAGTATGTGGCTGCTAGCTGTGCAAAGTCACCATAGTTGGCAGTACATTTTGTTGTCCATGTTGCAGCTCGACTGGAATGGAGTATGGATTTAGTTGTTCATGTTGCTCTTTAACAGGCAATGCAATTAATATTCCATGCAGCCCAATCCTGATTGAATAATTGTTCTTTTCCTGTGTTTTGCTTTGTTTTTAGGTCGGGGATGCAGCTTCTGGGGGGCAGATCCTACTGACACACGATGCTTGGGTAAAGCTACGAGAGGGCAACAGCATGGGCGCTGCCGGGTTCCCTATCATACGCTGCCTGGGCCTATTTCGTCTGCAGGTAAGGAGTGCCAACGTAATACATCACACTCGTTAAGATGCCGCCAGAATGATGAGGTTTACGAAGAAAGAACTGCTCCTTGTGATGCAGCAGAAATCACGCAAGCTTACAACTAGCAGCGGGCAACATGCCTGCCAAGTGATCTCCGCACCATTGCACAATTTTGCCTGTGGTTGTCCAATCTCCCAACGGATGCCACTGTAATCCTGTTTGCTCTGTATTTCGAAGATGACAGCCCACCAATGCTATGCACCCCTTCCCCCATGCAGGCCATCCCCATGCATATGTTGCACTACCGTGTACGCTAACAAGCACATAGCATCCATGCTTTAATCCCCTTATCTATGCGACTCACGTTTGCACAGCCCGTCTCAAACTTGCCTGTTCTCCCAACGCACGCTCCCCCTCAACCTGATCACTGACAACCTTCCACATTTTCTTGCCCTTTCTCGTCCCTCATTCCAACGCATAAAAAACTGAGTCATCCCAACGTATGAAAAAGATCTTAACCCCATCGCAGGCTATCCCTTTACCTATATGGCTCTACCACGTCCCGGAAGTCGTTGGTCGCAACCTTGAGCTTGGCATTACAAACTCCACCTTTCCTCCCCCTCGTGCACTCACGCGCTTGTGGCCCCCAACAAACCCACCCTCAGCAGCATCCCCGGGGCCCGTGGCAGAGGCAGTTCCTTTCTTTCGCAACCTTCGCCGCCCTAGCGCAGCGGTTTCTCCCTCCCCAACTTTTCCCTCGCTGCACTCAACAGCTGGTCCTAGCGATGCCGGTGGTTATGCAGATATCCAGCAGACTGTCCACGCTTCCTTGGAGATGGTGCCCGCCCACAGCATTGCTCAGGTTGGAATGGAAATGGGGGTACCGGCTGTGTTGTGCATTGTTACTAGTGATGTGCTGGCAGCTTAAACTTCCAAGGGAGGCGCTGAGGCCTTGACAGAATGTGGTTATCACATGATCCTAGAGTTTGTGTGACTGGCTTAGCGTAGCCCTATGTAGCCCTATGACTGGCTTAGCGTAGCACTGGCATGTAGCCCTAGTTCAAGGCTGTCTCTATAGCAGCCAAGCTTGAAATTTTCCAACCACCGTGCTCATGCTTGAATTTGCTGCGGAGGCCAAGTGCTTCGCAGAATAAGCAAGCTTGTACCTTCCCATTGAAAAACACCATATTAGGGAGTCCAGCGCAAGCATTTGGTCATATCAAACTCTATGGCGACCTTTAAGATCTGAGCTCATGAAATGGAGACTTAAAATGTCAGCTTCAGTTTTTAAGCCTGGTTAACTCCAACCTGACAAATTGGCATGTGCGTAGCTGCTCGTAATAAGCAGAAAAGGAACATTTTTCATAAACACCAGTTCTCTGTGTATCTACTGCATGTAATTGTGGGCACATGCATGTTAAAACGCTAGCAGCAGGCAGTTCTCTATGAACTGATCTGCAACTCTTGACCCAAAAAATGGGCCAGACCAGCAAGTCAGCAGAGCTGTGATGGCTTCTCTACCTTGACTTGCTGAGCAAAGGATACAGATCGATTCCTTTTGAACGCTTTAACTGTGCACTGCAGCTCAGATCAGGCCTCCAGCAGACCCAGAGTGTTGAGGAGTGGCAGCAAGCAAGCCGCGAGCAAGATATGCCAGGTAGTTGTCCCTCCCCCCCTGCCTGCTCTGCTTTATACGTACCTAGTTTCAAATATTTAACTCAACACACACACCATATTGAATCTGTTCATTTATATAAGCCGGCGTTGGCCTCCCAAAAGCATTCCTGCACATATGTACTTGCAAACACAGTTCTATTTCGGCTCGTATCCACCAAACTGCTGGAGGGGGAATTTACACTTGTGCCGACACCAAAAAACTTTAAATCCACTGACTCAAAGGAAGCTGGAAAAACCCTCCTTACAAAAGAAAAAAAGAGAAACCGAGCAGCTGGGCCTTTGACGCCCGGAGTCTGCCACACAAAAAGGGGCAGGTAACACAGACACACTGGAACCACACAAAACCAGGAAGGAACAGGCCAAGGGCAGCAAGTTGCTGAAGTCAAAGAGAGCAGGGGCTCAAAACTAAGCTGCAAACTATCTAAGGCACAAGCATAAAATGGATGGTTTGCACAGCGCAAGCTGTGCCAAGAGAGTACCAACTGACGTTCGCTTGCACTCGCCTCCAAGAACTAAAGTAATTCTGCATTCTGCAGAGTACTCAGCAGTTGCCTACATTCATTGCACCCATACATGCACACAACAAAAGTGTGTGCACAAATCAATCTTTCACTCACGAAGGAGTCGTTCCATCTAAGTGTCATGATAGCCTTATTTAAAAAATGATATTGAGAAACTAAAACAATGCAGTCAGTAAAAAACCAATGCCCCCACATTAATTAAAGAGAAGGATCCAGTTTGGTACCGGGCACCGTATAATTCCTGGAAAAAGATCAATGGGATTAAGAGGGTTGCAGGCTTGGCCTGCAGCTGGCTGTTGAGAGATGATAAAAAGCTATGAGATAAACGTGGAGTAGGAGGACGACAAGCTGGAACCAGGACTTCCAGCTGCATACATAAAAAAATGAACATTGCGTCATCTTTGCAACAGATCTTTCACCAAGCAAGATCAATGCAATTGCAGGCAGTGCCGCGCCCTCTAGTCCCCGTACTGCTACTGCTGGCACGGTTGCTATTTTTTCAAGACCACTGCCTCGTGCATGGGACTTGCACATGCTCCCATCCCCTGCCCCTATCACCAGCAGGCCTCACAGTAGCAGCAGTGCAGACACTTTTTTGCAGCCCAACTTGTTGCACAGCAGTCGTGTGTTTTTTTTGAGCACCAGCGGAGCAAAGCGGAAGCAGCAGCACCAGCAGCAGCAGCAGCAGCAGCAACCGCAAGAATTTGGCACTAGCAGCAGCCAAAACATCCACGCACAAAAGGAGGTGCCATCACAATCACCAACACCACCTGGTGCCAAACCTCCATTGACCTTTGTTGCTGCTAGACTGGTACCCCCACCAGAAAATCCTCAACCGCAGCTGGTGAGTGCGTACGCTGCCCCACTTTTTTGTGTGCCTTCAGACAGCACAAACAAGGGTTTGTGCAGGCACGGGTTGCTGTCAGGGCAAAATATTGCTCAGGCAAGCCTAGAGGGCTTTCTCAAATACACTGTGGAAGGGGCTGTGAACCACGAGATCCTGAGCTTGAGCTGCGCAAATCAAGTTGCAGTAATGTGCCACAGATGCTTTATGTATCTAGTTTACAATAGATGTGAGCATGAATCCCATGCAAGGGACCTGGTACATTGAGTAGCAGTTTGCACAGCATGCCTCTCACTCTTTCAAACAACTATGCATCACTTACCTCCTTGTCTCAGATGCATCCTGAGCTAGCACTGATGCTGGAGGAGCTCTTGGCCATCCAAGCTCAGCAAGTACGGAATTTTGAGGAATTTTGTGTGACAGTCCAATGCGGTGCTGTGCAAGCGCGAGTTGTGAGGTCGACTGAGGCTCGTATGCAAAAAATGTCATATAAACTCGCTGTCAGAGATCTGGAACACTAGCTGTAGTCTAAGACGGCTGTCTGAATTGTGCATGTACATGAATGGTGTCCCTTAACCATTTATGTCTAACGCTTTCCCTCCTGTATATTCCATGAGTGACGCAGCAGTCTGCAACTGCAGGCGTTTCTGACACCCAAACCAACTTGCTATAAACCAAAAACCATCACAGTTTAGAAGCAATCCACACATCAAATGCCCACCAGCCTTCCTATCAAACACAACACCAGCTGTTTTAAACCCATTGCAGTTTAAAGGCTACCTGTTTGAAGTGCTGTTGGGCAACAGCCTTGCCGACTACCCCTCCCCAAAACCCGCCCCCCGCTTTGCCTTGGGGTTCTTTTCACGTCAGACCCCAGACCCGAAGCACCCATACCCCTCACCCACTCCCCTCGTCTCTTGCCATCCCCTGCATACCAGCACACCTCATCACGCAAGTAGCGGTGCTCCAAGTGGTGGTAACGGTGGTAGTGATGCTGGGGGTGGGGGTGGGGGTGACAGGCAATCATATGGATGCGTGAGGGGGTGTGGGGAAGAGCCTGGCCTTAATCTTACAAAGTCAGGGCCGCCGTGCTTCTGCCTAGCCTTTGAGAGCACGCTTGATGCCGTGCGCTTTTGCCACGCTTGCCAGGTGTGTATGTTCAAGGGGAAAAGGTACAGGTGGTGGCTCCAGCGCTCCCCTGTGGCATTGCATGTTTGTTTTTTTGTTGTTCCAAAGAAGAAATGTTTGCGATGGCAGTGATTCCATTGGTCATAGACCAATGACAGTAGCAACTTGCTTAATAGAAAATACTGGGTAGCTCTTCTGCAGTTGAGATTGCTCATTAATTCTCCTACGAGAATTGAGGCAGTACGGTTAATCACATAGATTGCTGGAACATACTTGGTCCCAACCGCATGCAAGCCATTGCTAGCGGTACGCAGCAGCGGCGTTGCCCTTCACAATGACTTACCCACTCTTTTTGCCTGTCTAGTAGTTGCCTGTCCAGTAGTTGCCTGTCTAGTAGGAGTATAAAAAAAAAAGAGGCTGGCGTGTCTGTCTGTCAACATTTTGCATAGACCAATTCTTATGATGGTTTAGAGTTCCTAGATCTGGAAAAATCATGCTGACAAGATGTTGCAAACATGGGAATGATACACACAGCATCATGTTGTGTAAGGGCGCAATCCACCTTTGTTTATAAAGCAGGCTCAGTCTGGGCCATGTTCCCTACTGAACACACACAACATGAGAGCTATTTAAAACAGCCCTTGTTCCCTGATACCTCACTTTGCTTTAAATACTGTCTAGTTGCTCACATATGACGGATAATAAAGCGAAAGGCAAAGCCCCCCAGACTTTCTTGTGCAATCCACATGTGCTCTGGAAATGCTTGCCTACCTTATGCCACAGGTGACGTTCATGTTGCAGCCCTGGCCTGCCTGCGCTGCCTCATGGTGTGGACGGACAGAGTATGGCCCTGACAGGCGCATCATCCAGCAGGTGATGGTGATGATCTATGCCCTGTATTTACCCTTATGCATTATTATATGCCCTTATGCTATGCCCTTTCCAAGGCAGCAGCTCCATGCCTGCAGCATTGATGTGTATTTTCTGTCGACCCTTGGATTTGAAACCAAAACGAGCACCAGCGCTTACAATGTGACATGCATAGGTCATGGTTCAGTTTCCTGAGAAGAGGTGGCAGTTTGGAATCATGCATTTAACATTTATTATAGTAACAAACTCCCCTTCTTCTCCTGGACGTTGTGTTCCGTTTACAGGGGCCTCGCTTGGCCATGGCAGTGCACAGCTCGGTGGATTATGTGTGCCTTCCGTTGCTTGATGCGCAACCCACCCCAGAGATCCCAGCCTGGTTTGTCGGCAATGCCGTGGATGTCGTGCGTGCAATAGCAGCTGCCAGCCACGGAGGGCAGGTGAGCTTTTTATGTCTAGGTTAGGTCCAGATCTGTATCTGTGACATGATACCTGGTATTGTAGGTGCACACATGAGGAGCAAGTGTAAACACCTGCCCGCGTAGTTTTTTCTTTTCTCATTCTTTTTCTTTACACCGGTGTGTAAACACACACACACACACACACACGTACAAAACTTTGACTTTTGGCTTTTAATACAATGGCCTCCAATGATGTGACAGCCGCTCTCAAAACTTTGATTTGTGTAATAACCATGCAGCGCAGGGATTTCAAATGCAAGTCCAGCAGCTTAGCATTGCTGTAGGCACAGAGGAACGATCATATTTACCGTATTACTGCCCTTTTCTGTAGGTCTTTTTGAGCAAAGATGCGTGGAGCACGTACAAAGCGGTTGTGCTCAAGAAGCCTGGTAAGCAGATCTCTGTCGTGTGTGTCACTGAGATCAAGCACAAAAAGCGTCTTGACCTTATGCCATGTTTGTCTTGTTACTAAAGTGGCTCCTCTTCCTTAATTAACGTAGGGAGTGGGTTTTCGCTGCCTGCGTACATTCTTTCTTTTTCTTTTTCTTGTTTATATTTCATGTCATAAAGTGCTCATGACACATTACTTAAAAGTTCTATTATCGCCGCTTGCCAATTTTGGTGGTGCAATCCTTATCTTATGCTTAAAAGCCATTTTATTTCTGAAGCACCAGCTTACTTTTGCTTGCCACTCTCTTGCCTTCAATGCTGAATTGCATCTGGCTGAAAGTGAACTGTGCTAGCCTTCACCATGTACTAGTGCTTCCTTTCCATCGACCTTTCTGTGCACGAAAATTTGCCGCAATCAATTGCAGGAACGGCATGTGCCCTAAACCACGGCACACACATCCTGGCAGAAGGCAAGCTTGCCCCTGTCACCCTGATAGAAGTCATGCCAATGATGCTAGCCAACAGGAATTTCCCTGCAATCAACTCTTACGCCCAGGTATGTGTATGGTTCTATTTTGTTTGCATCATGAGATGTCGGCGAAACACCCACACAGAAACAAAAAGACCCCAGCGGTCAGCCCAGCCAATAAGCCCCAACCAAAAAGGGGGAATTGTTGCCCTTTTCTGAATTGCACATATGAGGTCACCCAATGGTTTCTTTACATAAATGTAGCGCTTCTGCATAAAAATAATGAGCTTGGGGTCAAACTTTGGGGTCAAGGGTAAGATTGGAGGGCTGGATTTGTACCATTCCCTGCCAGAAAGGTGGCATGGGTGTAGAAATGCGGGTCTTGGTCCAAATTTCACCAATTATTTTGTTCCCAGATAGGTTTAGGGTCATACCCATTAAAGCAAAGAAAAGGGGGGTTGAAAATTTGCCCCTAAAGGACTTGGTGCGTGGGCCTGTTTGCTGGGCAAAAATGGTGCATTTCTGGAAACCCTGGAAACACGCCTTCTGACCATCACCTGATTGTAAATGGCACTTTATCCTGCCAAAGGAGGTCCAAAACCGGACCTTCACCCAAGACCACCGGACTATCACCAAAATGTCCCCAATATTATTGCAAACACCCCTGGTAAGTTGATGGTACCGGGAAGGAGCTTTTGGCAATCCACTTTCTGACAGGGATTTCCATCCATTTCCACCCTGCCCACCTGGGCACTTCCCGCCACAAACTGAGTGTGCAGGGGTGCTTGGATGTATCTAATAAAGGTTCCTACATACTTAAATGCACTTTTCTGCTTTGGGGCAAGAACTCTCATAGGGGTGGCTGGCCTGACCAGCAGTCTCTATCTTCAATATCCATGATAACACTTGCAATCATATTGGGAAGGTCTACATTGTGTTAAAGCCAAGAGCATTGAACAGTTGCACTCTTGTTTGCAGCTGCTTTCTTTTGACTAGCTTTGATTGATCTTATAACTTACATTAGATCTGATACCATCTATGGTTAATTGTTTTGCTCTGCCCTTGCCATTTAAGTGGGATTTATGTTGCAGCTGCATCATCTGTGTGCACCAATTGTTCCTTCTTGCATTCGCACAGCCACATGTAGCAACCTCTTTTTGGTCACTGACGCTTCTATGGACACCGCACATGCCATTGCTCTGTCTGGTTTCCTGTTTCCATGCCACCAATGTGCTATCTCTGACGGATTGTTCTTCTAAGCATTAGTACAGTCCAAGACCCTTGCAGCTCTCCTGGCTGAACTACAAAGAAAGCCCCTGGTCCAGTTGATATGAACATCAGCCTTGCTCCGTGCATTTTGTGCTGTCAATCACGTTTCCAGCTCTCCCTAGGCCATCATAAAGCTCCTAACCTTTTAATATGAACATCAAAATTGCCCCGAGCATTTTGTGCTGTCAATTGCACTCGCAGCTCTCCCTAGGCTATCATGACGCCCCTGACGTAACAAAGCCTATGGTCATCATGTTTGTCAAGGTGCGGGGCGTTTTCTTCAGCTGCTTTGTCTCTTATTCTAAACAATGCTGATGTAGCAACCTCAACGTAAGGCTCCTTGATTGTTCTTACTGAGATTGTATGAACTGAACTGACTACAGCGTGAGTGTGTTAGGATTAGGGACGGCCAGATATATATATACCGTTCTGGTATACAGTATATACGCGGTATTTTTGGCAGGGATTTGGTCAAATATATGGCGTATGTATACCGTTCTGGCCAAACTCTAGTTATGATCTAGTCACTCATAATGTAAAGAGGAGAATAAGACGTGCTGCATTGCTTGCTCAATTCACCTGAATTTCTGCAGGGAGTCAAGCACTCATTTGTTTGTTTCATTGTTCTGGATGGACATCAGGATTGCACACACATACCATATGCATGCAAGTACACGCATGCACAAACGCACATGCACATATCGCTTCTCCAACTGCTTAATATGACAGGTACACAAGCCTGCCTCCGTCATTCGTTCTGAGCAACTGGGTTATGCTAATGGCCAGGGAGTAGCAATGGGGGACCAGAGCTTGAGTGAGACAGAGATGGCATCCAACATTGTGGCATTTCAAGTGGCAATCAAAAAGTGTGTGCAACGTTGTGTTTATGTTTGTGTATGCGTGTGGATGTGTAAACAGCTCCATCGTTCTACCACTGCTTCTTTTTTGTGTGCATTTAAACATTCGGGGTTGATGTGGCACTGCCTGTCTGCCTATTCTCGCCACCTTTGACATCATCCTTTAAAGTCAAGAAGCGTTGAACCGTGCTCAAAGTATAAAGTCAACGCTGACACTAATCACAATCACAAAAAAGGCCAGTCGTTTTAACTTACACAAGCCTGTATCCCATAGAAGATGCAATGAATGTACGCACCAATTAAAAAATTGTCGGATTTCTTAACTTTTACACTTCCTTTTGGCTGTTTCATTTGTAACGCTGCTTTTGCCCTGTCATGAGGGATGGACATGCAATTTGAACTCCTTTGATTAATCGCACACGACCTGTTACCCTTTGAGAAGCAGACTCTGTCTCACTCAATCAGACTCTTCTTGTGTAATTTTAATCACTGCTGCTGGCACAGAGTCGGCCAGATTGCTCACAAACATTTAGACATGAATAAAACACTTTTAGAGATTACTTAGGTGTGACCACCCCTTCCACTTCCTATACATAGGTGCACCTCAGTAGGGCGCAAGCTGTTGCATGCATATGGAGGCTACGAGTGCAAGGTGAGCCTGTCAAACAGCAGGGCAAACTTGCACACCTCATGATTGCTGTGTACTTCACAATACCTGGTATAGACATTCGGCACCAAGTCAGGTCCGCAACTTCTTGACTGTCAAGCAATTGATTAATCACACCAATTTTGCTGAAACGACGGTATATCAACAAATGTTAACTCGCAGTTATGTTTAAGTGCATTTATCATCTGTAGCTTTGTGCTTATTGCAAACAGTTCATTGAACTCAAGCCGTTTTTGGTCCGCTCTGGCTTTCTTCTCAGATCCAAATATAGTACCAACAAATTACTTTATGCAACAAATGCCTGTTGCTTGATTGTTCTTGCCACGCATGCATCGTTTCATTCTTTGCCCATGCAAAGAAGCGCTAATTAAATGTGACTATTTTACCATGCATACATGTGCCTGGACGTCCTATTCTTCACGCAATCAGGAGCCTAATCATGGTAAGGGTTTAGGTGGTGGCGTTTTAAAAATTTTGCTACGCCCTTGGTCTCATTATCCATCACAATGCTAGCTATACTAATAGCTCTTGAGATTCAGTGGGGCTGTAGCTTATGTGAGCACAGGCTGAGAGATCTTTATTAGTGCAGCTGTCAGCAAGTTTGTTTGAGTATACTTTTGTAATATGCAAATTTCTACCTGTTCGGTTTGAATCCAATGCCATTACACGTTTTCCCCTTCACATACAACCATACACATGGTAGTAAACACACAAAATACATGCATAATACATGCACGCAAACACACACACGCACACACACACAAACACACTCAAACACCCTTCATACAAGCACACACTGTCAAAGCTGCGCCAAACTTCACTTGTCACAGATCATGTAATATTAGGTAAGTGACACTGGTGCATAATTAAGGTCCTGTACTTACACTTACTGTGCAGGTCAGCTCACGCTTGTATGTAATAAAAAGTGACTCTGGTGCATATTTAAGGTCCTGTACTTACACTTACTGTGCAGGTCAGCTCAC
>Ga0307966_1001607_pt1 | contig 17655 bp, 20 predicted proteins | sample OrgLakmetagen646_FD_203141 | JGI IMG/M metagenome (GOLD analysis project Ga0307966, IMG submission 203141) | Saline water microbial communities from Organic Lake, Antarctica - #646 | ecosystem: Environmental > Aquatic > Non-marine Saline and Alkaline > Saline | place: Antarctica: Organic Lake... | reverse complement strand
TCCAACCTCATCGACAGCCTTGAAGCTACATCCAGTCGGAGCTGGTCAACCCCATTTACGCCGCCGGAAATTCGATAACCCTCACTAATCCAAAACGCACAGGCTGGGTTGCCAGTCCTCTACGTTCGTGAAAGAAAAATGAAACCAAAATGCCAGAATTGCCACAGCCCACTGGGCTTTTGGCGTAGGGTATTCTCAATCTCATACTTTCCGAATAATAGAAAGCTTAGGTGCAAGAACTGCGGAAAGGAGTCGGGGTATTCTTACCGAACTGAATTTGCGGTTATACAGTTTCTAGCGGTTGGGACATTTCTGATATCTTTTAGGCAGGTGAACGAACTGCTTGCATTGGCTAGTCTATTTTTAGTCTTGTTGGTGCTCCCCGCTACATTCCTCAAAATGGAAAAGAAAGAAGGCGACACTTCGACCACAAAATTCAACCGATCGAACAAAGCTAAACACGAACCAGTCGCTACTGGTCAACGTCGCTAACGCGCCGCGCCAGAGCTCAACGTTGGAAAATTAAATGAGCCCACTTTGGAGAGGATTTGCAGGACTGATAGCGGTCTTCTTTTTGGCCTATTACGTCACGAACTTAGAAAATGAAATTGAAGATGAGAAAGCACTCATTGCAAGCGACCCTACGACTGCGGCGATAAAAGCTTTCAAAGAAGAAGAGATCACCTTCTACCAAGCGTGGCTGTATCGACTCGACCAAAAGGGGCAGCAAATCGGATACTGGTTCTTGCCTGGTGAAAAAGAAATTCCTACAGAGCTATTGAACGAATACACAGACCGAAAGAATCTTGAACACTCAGATGGCATTCAAATTTCCCAGGGACAGGAGCGATATAATCGAAAAGCGATTAGGTGGGCTGCTGCCTACAACATTCACCTAGCTTCACTGCTAGAAGGAACTAATTCCAACCAGCCGGAGCAGGACAACCCGATAATCCGCCCGTAAAACTCTAAAAATCACTAGGACTTCGAACTCGTCAGGCGGGTTGCCTGTCCTCATCGGTGGCCGAATAACGAAGATTGACAATCTTAGCCATTCAAACACTTTCAACGCATGAACGTTTCACTCACACCGCAACTTGAAAAATGGGTCCAAGACAAAGTTAAATCAGGACTTTATGGCTCATCATCGGAAGTAGTCAGAGACGCACTCCGAGTCCTTCATCAATTTGAAGAAGAAAGAGTTAGAAAACTGTCGACACTTAAGTCCGAAATACAAATAGGCTTAGAGCAACTCCAAGTGGGCAAATCGAAAAAACTAGACAACTCCTTTGTTGAGAGCATTAAAAAGCGAGGCAGAGAGCGTCTAAATGACTAGAGACCTTTCGATATCCGACGAGGCTGAATCTGATTTTGACGACATCTGGGACTACATCGCCAAAGACAGCCCCCTGAAAGCTGATCGATTCATCGATCAATTATACAGGAAGTGTTTCGACATTTCCGAACTGAATGGAATCGGACGTCAAAGAGACGAGCTCTCTGAAGGACTTCTGAGTATAACACACAAAAAATATATTATCTTTTTTCTACGCACCGAAACCAAAGTAGACATAGTTCGAATTCTTCGTGGTTCACAAGATTTGGAGCAACTATTTGAAGAAGAATAGGCCATCAATACGGTGCTCACAAAGGCGACAAGCGCCGAGTACCCCTCTACGTTCTGCAGGAATATCTAACAATCAATCAATGATCAAATCCTCATGAACCGACTATTCCATACACAAACCACATCAATCCGTAGCCAACTCCATCCAGCACTGCCTGGGATGTTTTTTGCGGTTATCACTCTCCTATTTGGTTTTGGCGTTGGGATAATTTTCGGACTAAATGAAGATCTTATAAAAGATAAATTGAGGAGTTCGGCCGTTGAGGTGAAAGAATCTGTCTATTTAGGCGATCCTAGCGCGATGCAACCCATTTTGGACAAATCGTGGACATACATGAAGCGAGCTCATCTTCATGCAGGTGGTTTAGGAGCGACAAGCATAGGTCTTATATTGCTTGTTTGCCACCTAGGCACCTTACCCGTTGTTTCTCGTTCGATCAGTCTTGCACTGGGTTTAGGCAGTCTTGGTTATTCTGTCTTTTGGTTGTGGGCTGGATTCCGCGCTCCGGTGTTGGGTAGCACAGGGGCAGCCAAGGAATCACTTAAGTGGCTAGCTATGCCAACTTCAGGGGCCGTAGTTGTTGCAACTGCAGCGGTTGCCGTGCTTCTGTTAGTTATTATTTTTCGACGCCCACAGGCAATTACCAATCAAGAAGCAAAACAAGGCGGAGATGACGAAACCGAGGAAGCCGTCTGATCAAATCTAGCTTCCCCCCGGCGCGCTATTCCTATAACGATGGAGAAAGAAAAGACCGCTTGAATTGTGTGGCAAATGCAACACATTTATCTACTATGGAAGGTGCTGCCATATACAGTCGCATCGACCCGGAAACAAAGCAAAAAGCGGAGACCATTCTTCACCGCCTTGGGATGAGCCCCACAGAGGCGATTCGGATGTTCTTTTCATCATTGTATCTATCGAATTCATTAGAATGTCGTGGCAAGGACTACGCTATTGGCCAAAGAGATATCCTAAGTTTCGTTTCGGCTCGAAAAGCCCAGACCCAGCCGCAGCAAGAAAACTCGATAACCCGCCCATAAAACTCTAAAAGTCACGAGGATTACTAACTCACCGGGGGGTTGCCTCTCCTTATCTTGAACATGAATTATGCATAAAATACTCTTACTGCTAACTATATTATTCCCGTTAACCGGGTGTGTAACTACTGACTCCAGCACTTTTGTCCCCACTCCGAACCATGCGATCAGAATGGCCATGGGTGATGACCCGATTGAATGGAAGATCGACCATTTAGATCGAAATCCCACTGGATTTATTGCTGAGTTTGTTCCAGAAGGGCAAACTATTCAGGCATGGGAAGAGATGGTCGCACAGCAGATTACATTTACAGACACCAGCCTGTCAGAACATCTCGCGGAGTGGGAAAAGATGGTTAGAGCGGGAGACCCGGATGTTATGATCTCACAAGAGACATCCGATTCATCATCAATCACTATCTCATATGACTCTAAAAAGTTTAACGAGTATAGCCTACGGAAGTTCACAAAGGGTTCAGATGGAATTTATGCCTTCGCATATCACGTTCGAATGAACCGTATTGACCCGAAAAGAGTCGATTTATGGACAAAGATAATAGCTGATTCTGACCTGATAAGAAACCCGGAAAGGCGCTAGCCCACCCGCATAAGCATCGCCGCTGGCGCGCTATTCTTGGTAATGTAGAATAAAATAAAATCAATGGAGATAAGCACAAAAGACGCAAAAGGAAATAACTGCCTACCCGAGCACTTCTGTGGTTTTTGTGCATTCTGTGGTTAAAATAATCAGGAGCGACGAGACTTAAGCAGTCATCAGCCGATAGATTGCCTCTAGTTGCGAGACAACATACAGCTGGAAAAGAAAACCCGATAACCCGCACGTAAAACTCTAAAAATCACGAGGACTTCTAACTCGTCAGGCGGGTGCCTGTCCCGAACGATCACCGAAAATAAATTATGAAACTTGGCTATACCATTGTATACGTTCCAAACGTATCTGACTCCCTGAAATTCTTCTCTAAAACCTTCGGTTTCAACGAAAAGTTTTTGCATGTATCTGGCGACTACGGAGAGATAGACACTCTAGATCCTCATAATTTTCGTGCGCTTTTGTGCCTCTTTGTGGCTAAATACAGCGCAGCGGAAATGGACAATGAGATCTGCTAGTCAATACTCAATCAGGCGATAAGCGCCGCGTAAAACCGTTACAACAGCTAGTTATTTCGCTCTGTCCTGTTCTATCTCGTGAAGTTAAGACGCGCGCTTCCGGTAGACCCCCCACAGGTGCACGAAGGACCAGGCAAAATCGCGGGGGCGTTCCTTAAGCCAATTTTCCAAATGCTCGATTTCGATCCACTGCCCTTCACTAACCTCAACGGGATCGAGGACAAACGGCCCTTCCGCATGGCAAAGATAGACCCAAACGAACTCGTAGCCGGTCTGCTTGCAGGGCACTTCTTTAAAGACTCGTTGTAAATCATCCAGCTTAGTCAGCCCGATCTCTTCGCCTAATTCTCTAGCCGCTGCTGCATCGTAATCTTCTCCAGAATCAACGTGCCCTGAGCAGGAACTCACCCATCTCCCCGGTGCAGTATCTTTGGTCATCGAACGCCTTTGCAGGAACAGTTTGCCCTCTGCATTAAAAACGAACACGTGGATGGCTCGGTGAGGCAAGCGCTCGCGATGAACTTGTCCACGAGGTGCTCGCCCGACGACTTCGTCATGCTGATCGACGATATCAAAAAATTCTTCTGTCGGGGAGGTGTTCACAATAATGGATGGTCTGCTTTGTAATCAAAGTCAGTGGATACAGCATGATCAAGTGATCAAACGGTCAAAAAAGGGTAAAAGTTACGTTAGGGTTGTCCTGCGGTAAGCAGGTTTAGTTCCTATCGAATTAAACTTTTGAAATCATCGAAATGACCGGTGAAACCGCCTGGCACGCCCTTATTGATAACAGCTACAGCGTCGTGGGAGTGCAATGACTCCAGGTGTGCACATGCGACTTGGAAATCGACTATTTTAGACTCCTGGTTGAGCTCTTGGAAAAGCAAACGGGCGGCATCCTCAACAAATTTGGTAAATGCACCATTCATCTCGGCAAATGCCTGCTCATCTTCGCGCTTCACCATGACTTGAGTTTCCGTCTTAAGAGCTTCCAAGCAGATTTCCTGAATCGCTTCAATCGAAAGATGCGCGTCTTTGGCCACTTCTACGCTAACACGGGCGGTGCTACGTTGAGAATGCGGTATTCCATAAATGTTTCGACTGTCGCGTGCATGCTCGGAGAGTTCTGACGAGCATGGGCAAGCGGACGAGTAGATGAAGTCAAAATGTATGTATTTGCGAAAGCGATTCAACTCATCGACACGCCCCTCAAATGCTGAACGGTAGTATTGCCAACCGTCCAAGCCGCTTCGCAAACTCGGCTTAAGGATTGGGTATTCAAATTCTAACTTCAACTGGGCGCGGTGTGCTCCAATTTCTTGCTTATACTGGAGGAGGACTTCCTCCAAAAGATCCGGTGTGAAAATACGCTCATTAAATTCATAAAAAACCCGCATAATACGCGACATATTGATCCCTTTTTGGTTGGCTTCCAAGGAAACCGAACCGGTGACTGAAGTCTCCAGTGTGAGCGTGTCGGAAGCTGAGGAAATGTAGCGAAGAGGCATCCTGAAATTTGAAATACCGACCTTAAGGATGGGCACATTCGCACCTAATATCGCTTGCGCGCTCGCATTTTGCATATCGGGAAGGGCGGCTCGGTAATCATCCGTCAGAACGAAATTCGCATCATAATACTTAATCGGCGCCTTGTTGGAGACATCAATTGAATCGATTGCGGGTGTGTTGTTTTCTTCTTTCATGAGCTTTATTGATCGGGCGAGCGCTCGAACACTTACTTTAATCTGAGAGCTGTGCGGGTATAGGGCAAGCTCTGGAAGCATTTTTGCTGAGGCGCGCAAAGAAAGCTGACATCCAAATTAAGGCAAGTCTTGAAATAACCTTTGCACGCTGAGCGGCTCATCCTAAATTCGAGCTAATGTCGATCGACTTTCAAATATTAGGCTCCAGCAGCAATGGGAATTGTGCCCTTCTCCGCACTGCAGGTTGTAAAGTTCTTATCGATGCGGGGTTCAGCGCGAAACGAATAGGCCTACTCCTGAAAGGCATTGGTGAATCGCTCGATACGATCGATGCAGTCTTCATCACGCATGAACACGGCGATCACGCCCAGGGCATACGGGGCCTCGCCCGCCGAGCGGACCTACCGATTTACGCGAATCGCGATACTGCGGATGCCATACAAGCAAAGCTGACTAAACGGGCGAACTGGCAGATCTTTCAAACGGGCACCACCTTCCGGTTTCGCGATATCGAGATTCGCTCCTTTAGCCTACCGCACGATGCTTATGACCCGGTTGGCTTCACCTTCCACTGGGGCGAAGAAGGTGATTTCTTTACCCCGCCACGTAGTTTGGCCTGGGTCACCGACCTGGGGTATGCTCCCGCCCACGTCATTGATAATATTAAAAGTGTCCACACTCTGGTCATTGAAGCCAACTATGATGAAGCGCTGCTGGAAAAAGACGAGAAACGTCCCTGGTCCACGAAACAGCGTATCCGCGGACGTCATGGCCACCTCTCAAACGACGCAGCCTTTGACCTGCTGGATCAAATTAAAGATAGCACTTCACTAAAAGAGGTGTACATCGCCCACTTGAGCAAAGACTGCAACACCACACAATTAGTGCAAAATAAGTTTGCGGCTATAGCCGAGCACTCTACCAATCTCACCGTGTATATAGTCGATCCCCAACACGGAACACAACATATCTCCTCTCGTTTAATCACATCTTAAAGTCAAAACGCCCTGTATGAAGAACCCATACCGCAAAACTAAAATCATTTTCACGATCGGTCCCGCGACCATGGAAGAGCCTATGCTCGAAAAATTAATCCATGCAGGCGTCGATATCTGCCGGATTAATATGGCACACGCGGACCATGAGTGGTCGCGCATGATCGTTCGCCGCGTCCGAAGCGTATGCGAGCGCGTAGGTCGCCACATCGCGATCATGATGGACGTAAAGGGCCCCGAAATTCGCACCGGTGATGTCGATAAAACATTCGATTTAAAGAAGGGAGATAAGATACTATTCACCCAAAAACAAGGCACCGCTTCCATCCTTGAAGACGGAACTTTACGGGTCGATACCAACTACCCTGATTTTCACAATGACGTCGAGGTCGGCAGCACTGTTCTCGTTGATAGCGGCCTCGTGCGCTTAAAAGTTCTCGAAATCAAAGATGGAAATATTCTTTGCGAGGTCGTCATACCCGGACCACTCGGCAACCGACGCCATATTAATTTACCCGGCGTCTTCGTGAACCTTCCGGCGCTGACCGAAAAAGATAAAGGCGATGTCAATGTCGGTATCGAAGAAGGCATTGATTTCTACGCGCTCTCATTCGTCCGTAAACCAGAAGACTTGGATATTTTCCATAAATATCTCGAAGAACGTGGATCAAAAGCACATATTATAGCCAAGATTGAAGATCAGGAAGCGATCCGAAATCTAGAAGATATCATCAAAGCCTCTGACGGCCTCATGGTCGCACGCGGTGACCTCGGTATCGAATGCCCATTTGAAGATTTACCATTGATTCAGTCCCGGGCGGTCGATCTCTGCATCCAACACGCAAAACCAGTTATCGTTGCCACGCACATGCTCGAATCAATGACTGAATCTCCAATTCCAACTCGCGCCGAGGTCTCCGACGTAGCAAATGCCATCCGCGATCAATCCGACTGCGTGATGCTGTCAGGGGAAACCACCGTCGGCAAATACCCACTCGAATGCATAGAAGTGATCAACCGTATCGCTGATAAAATGGAAAACCGAGAGAATGAGATCGGTCCCGTGCTTCGTAAGGATATCGTGCTCAACGCTCCGAAGTCCAAGATGCTTCGCTCCGCAGCTTACTTAGCCTCAGAAATGGAGAATTCAGGTATCGTTGTCTTTACCCGTAAAGGTCTACTCGCTGAAAAGCTGGCGTCTTTACGTCCGCATGTGCCGATATACGCATTTACGGATAGCGAAGTCCTTTTCCGCCAGCTCCTCATACTACGCGGCATCGAACCTTTCTTGATGCAGTTCAATGATACCGATCCCGAGGTTACGGTTTTAGATGCCTTCTCAAGACTTAAAGAGCGCAATTGGGCCCATATTGGGGATCCCATGGTAGTGATTTCCAACGTCATCGCCGGCGCACGTATTATTGATACGATTCAACTACGTAAGATCGAATAGTCATTCATCACGCAGGTTAAGAAACAAATTTAGTAAGCGCACTCCCGATCCGAGAGTGCGCTTTTTTATGCTTACTTATGGAAGCGCAACTTGCGCAGCCCAAACCAAGTCATCCTCAGTAAAAGTGCTGCTCCGGAGAATCGAGAGATATTAGTTTCACCATATGCACGATCCCGGTAGCGCACAGGGATATCGCGTATCCGCAAGTCCAAGAGTGCCGACCCAAAGATCAGATTAAAGTCGCCATAGGGATCAAATTCGCCGAATTCCTCGATGCGCTCCAGTAACTTTTCGTAATCAGAGCGAAGAAGCATTTTCGTGCCGCACAAGCTATCTTTAATCGGTTGATCGATGACGAAACTAAGCGCCAAGGCAAAAAACTTGTTACCAAAAAAGTTCAATACCCGCATCGCCTTTGATTCCATTGGATAAACCAAGCGGCTGCCATTGGCAAACTCCGCTCGTCCACTCACAATTGCCTGATAGAACTTTGGGAGATCCTCTGGTGGTGCGGTTAAATCGCCGTCTTGAATGACCAAAATATCCCCCTTCGCCTGCGCGAAGCCTGTCGCGACCGCATCCCACTTCCCCTTCCCCGGCTGCTGCACATAGCTCAATTCCAATGGGCCCTCGTAGGCCGCCACTTCTTGCTGAATAACTTCCCACGTGTCGTCCGTGCTATTGCCTTCAACAATAATCACTTCAGTCCGCTTGCCCATAACGGGGATCCGCTCCAAGGCCGCACGGATATGACCCGACTCATTTCGAGTGGGCAGGATGACCGAACAATCGATTGGCCCAGCGATGGTAGGCTTCATAACGGGACGCGCGACCATAAATAAAGTCGAACCCAAATGGCGGAACAAAGGCAGGCGCACTAAAAACCGATTAAAAAAACCATCAAGCAGAGGAATACGAAACGGGAATAACTGGCTGGTGGATGCATGGATCACTTCGAAGCCAGCCATCTCAAGCAAATTTTTCAAATCAGAACTACTCAGCCAATTACTCGGCGGCTGGGGACTGACCCAGCCAGTCGGCTGCGCCATAGATAACAAAGGCCTCCACAAGTAATTTAAAGAAGTCAAATAGACGCGTGTTCGCGGCTCACAAGATGTCCGAACATGTTCAAAACACTTTTGTATGTCTGTTAAATAACCGGATAAATAATCAAGCACGACCGCATCAAAAGTTTCTTCGACGCCCGAATCTAAAAGATCGCCTTGCCGAAATTCCAAGGTATCGACCGCTCCATGTTTAGCCCTCGCTTTTTCAGCCATGTTTGCGCTCAAGTCGAGGCCGAGCCCGCGTTTCGGCTCAAGTCCCGCCAGCAAATCACCGCGCCCGCACCCCCACTCTAAAATGCGCCGACCAGGCCGTATATGGTGCTTTAGCTTTCGCAGAATTTGCGCATGGAAGCCGGCCTGCCTACTCCGTGCTCGCTCGTCGCTAGTAGCTATTTCATCAAAATGCGCTTTGTAATCCATCAATTAATCCGTTGAAGTCCTGTGCAGTAAGCGTCGGCGAAACCGGTTTGGAAAGTTTAAATAACATTCAACCATGAGTTTACCGAATCTTTTAACGAATGGTGCGACTACGTTTTGAACCCGGATTATGCAATAGGATGAGAAGGGTGCTCCGCAACTGAAGCACTAAGGAGCGTATATTAATACGTGACTGCTGGGCTGAGAGACAGTGCTGCACGCCGACAGAGCGCCGTAGCTACAAATAGAAAGTCGATTTACATGCCAAAATTTACTCGGGTCCGTATTAGACAGTAATGGTAAAAATTATTCGAAAAGTATCGCATGCGTCCAAAACTGATTTGAAAGATTGTCAAAAGCGTATTTTGCAATCAGATTTTAGATTGTGAATGAGCAGATAGATTACCGCGTAGGCGCAACCATCCTCGAACAAGGCAAAGAAGGTTCCGGATTTTATGTCTTAGAAAAAGGATCGGTTGAAGTCTATAAAGACGAACTACTCCTCAACATACTCATGTTCCCGGGAACCATCTTCGGAGAAATGGGAGACATTCTCGGCAAGCCCCGGACCTGCACGATCAAGGCACGTACAGCGACCACCGTAACAAAATACGAGGGCGCGGACATGGAACGCCTCATTCGCGAAGAACCGGAAATTGCGTTCAAAATTTTTAAGACATTGGCCAGCCGCTTAGAGCGCACTACGCAGAAACTCGCGGACATATCCCGCGAATCCACCGTTTGGTCGGTCGAGCATGCAACGCCCGCTGCAGGTTGAGCCCTTAACCTGCGCTCGGTAAATTTAGCTCGATTTCAACATCTTCCTCGTAATCGATGCCTTCGATTCCGAATCCAAAGAGCTCGAGGAAATCCTTCTGGTATCCCGAAAAGTCTGAAAGCGCATGCAAAGTATCCGTAGAGATCTTGGGCCAAATCTCAGCCACAGCGGCTTGAACGTCGGCCTCCATCTCCCAGTCATCAACACGGACCCGCCCCTCGGTATCGAGCTGTAAATCGTCCCCATAAAGTCGCTCGTTTAATAACCGCACCATTTGCTCGATGCAGCCCTCGTGGTTCCCCTTCGCCTTCATCACCTTAAAAAGGATCGAAATATACAACGGCACCACAGGGATCGCCGAGCTCGCTTGTGTAACGACTGCTTTATTGACCGATACAAGCGCTTCGCAGTCGAAGGCTTTTGAAATATCAACGGCGGCCCGTTCGACATCTTTTTTTGCCTGGCCAATCGTGCCATTCGTATAGACAGGCCAAGTAACTTCGGGGCCGATGTATGAGTACGCAACCGTCTTCGCATTCGGCGCAAGCAAACCAGCTTCTGCCAGAGCCGCCATCCAAAGCTCCCAGTCTTCGCCGCCCATCACTTTAACCGTATCGTCAACCTCGCTGCCCTCAGCCGGCTCGATCGACACCTCACTCACTTCTCCTTTATCCGTGTCCAAGGTGCGATTCATGAAACTTTGCCCAATTGGCTTCAGGACCGACTTGTAAGTCTCTCCAGTTTTCGGATCAGTGCGACGCGGCGAAGCTAAACTATAGACGACTAGATCAACCTGCCCAAGATCTGCTTTGATCGCCTCAATCGTCTGCGCCTTGATCTCGTCAGAAAACGCATCGCCATTGATACTTTTCGCATAGAGCCCTGCCTCGTGAGCTGCTTTCTCAAAAGCGACCGAATTATACCAACCCGCGCTCGCAGGCTTGCCCTTCATCGAAGGCCGCTCAAAAAAGACGCCCAAGGTATCCGCATTATGAGAAAATGCCGACGCGATCCGTGTAGAAAGTCCATATCCTGTCGAGGCACCAATGACTAAAACTTTTTTCGGTCCTCCCTCTTTTTTGGCCGCTTTCGCAACTGCTATTTCTTGGCTAACTTTCGCCTCACACCCCTTTGGGTGTGCAGTGATACAAACAAATCCTCGAATACGTGGCTTAACAATCATGACGTCTATAATAAATAGTTGGTGTGGAAACGTAGACACAAAATCAGTCCCGCTAAACTGGCAACCGATAATTTCAAGGCATTCACCGAGCCAATAGTCGCAGCGCGACAAACGCCCCAACCGAGCGGGGCGGCTACCGCGGACACGCAGAGCGGGTTCCTCCAAATTAAATGGAGGGCTATGCTCCGCATGGCCGCTGATCACAAAAGAAGCTGCAGGAAGCCTGAAGGCCTCTGACACTAAGAAAGTCCGATTAAACCAGTCGCGGACACGCAGAGCGCGTCCCTCCAGGATATACTCTCAAAAGTAAGAATCACATCGAATTAAAGGCGACTTCTGAGCTGTGCTCTAGCTAAACCAAGAGCTCCCGCAAATCGCCTACCGTGGTGTTCACAGATTGCTTCGGCGGTAAGGCCTCGGACGGGAAATAGACGAAATGCGCACCGACATGTAGCGCCGCCTCGTGGTCCGCATTGGCATCACCGATAAATAGCGTCCGTTCTGCGCTGATCCCCGTCTCCGCCAAGATACCTTCCATACTCTCCGGCTTCGCTGGCGGTGACCCGATAATCGAGGTAAACATGGCGGTGCCACCCGCCGATTCGAGCATATCCTCCAGCGGCTTTTGCGGGGTGCCCGAAAGCACGTAGCGGGGGATGCCCTCGGCTTGACACGCCTCGACGAACTCCGCCGATCCGACCCGCCAATCAGCAGACGCACACAGCGGCTCGCAGATCGAGGTGAATCGCGCAATCTCCGACTCGAGCACAGCTTCGGATAGCACCTCTCCCACGATTTCCTCGTAAAAAACACGAATGTGGTGCATCCGACTCTTCCCGAAGCCGTGCATTACCCGCTCCATAAAGGCTTCACTGTATTGCGCATGTCCAGCTGGCACCCACTGTCGAAAAGCTTCAATTTTCGCCGCCATCGTCTCGAGGAGCACCCCATCACAATCAAAAACGAGCAAATCAATTTCCTTTACCGTTCCATCTAGTTTTAATCTCATGATGTAAAACCTACAACTGCGGAGCCTTAGGTCACGCCTCGATCCTTCAACCCGTGCGCTTTTTACTTCCCCAAAACACGGAACTCTTTAGTCCTTAGCCATTACCTATTAGCGATTTCACCATGTCACTCTTTCAAGCCACACTCTTCACCGGAATTTTCCTTCTCGCCTTTGGCGGGCATTTTCTTTGGCACGGCCTACGTTCTGCCAAAAGCGTTCAAGCCTTTCCCCGCTCGAAGGCAGCTTCCTATATACTATTAGGGACAGCCGCAGCATGGTTCCTCTATAAAGTGCTCCACCTCGGCCCTGCTGATTTTGGTCAGTATAAAAATATCCTATTCTGCCTTTTCCTGGGAGTGGCTCTCGGCTCATTCTATTTTGTGCCCGACTTCCTTGCCGTGCGTGGATTAGCAGCTCTCGTTTTACTCACGGCGGGCGTGCTCCTCGATGCTGCTTATATGCAACTTCCACAAACCCGGCTGTTTCTTGTCAGCTTTGTATATCTGGCAATTATTAGTGCAATTGTTCTAGGTGCCAGCCCTTACAAGCTACGCGACTTCCTGAGCTGGCTCTACCGCTCCGAGTCGCGCCCACGTATCTTTGGCGGACTATTTGCGCTCTACGGAGGCCTGCTCATCGCCATAGCGATTACCTACTAAGTTTCAAGTGGAGAAAAAAGCACAGAAGAAAGGATTACTCCTGATCGTATCCGGGCCCGCAGGAAGCGGTAAAACCACGCTTTGCGATAGAATGCTCGCAGAAGTGCCCGCCCTGCAGAGAGTCGTGACTTCGACGACCCGAGCACCGCGCAAGGGCGAACGTGATACGATCGACTATTACTTTTTCGACCGATCAACCTTCCTCGCAAAAATCGAAGCCGGTGAGTTCTACGAACATGCTCAAGTCCATACTAGCCTCTATGGCACTCTGAAAAGTGAAATCCAAGAGAAGCTCGCCGCAGGCACCAACCTATTACTCAATATAGACGTGCAAGGCGCCGCCACTTTCCGCGAAACCGCACACTCCGACCCACTCTTGAAAGGCCACGTCGCTAGCGTCTTCCTGCTCCCTCCAAACATCGAAGAGCTTGAGGAACGCCTCCGCGGGAGAGGAACCGATGACGAAGCCGAAATCGCGCGTCGCATGCAAGTCGCTCGCGACGAAATCAAACACCGCGAAAACTACGACCACTGTTTAACGAGCGCTTCAAAGGAAAAAGACTTTCAAAGCCTGCTGACAATTTACGAGTCCGAGCTAAAACGAATTAGATAAAGGCTCGCCCATCTTCGTATTACTTATTTGGGGTTTTCTAATTTGCCGAAAGCGTGAAAGGCCATCTTAATTCAGTAGTCTCGAATCTCACTCCTACTCAAAGGATATGGAACAACATGCTAATATTCTTGTTCTTTAACCCTCACCGAACTTACTGGCTTTCTAAATGCCCCCTAAAACTACCCCCAACTTAAGGATTCTTTGCGCAGCAAATGTCGCCATTTCTGCTGCATTAACTCTATTTGCTACCAGCGCGTTCGCTCAAGTGCCAATAAAACTAGCACCTGCGCCGGCCACATTGGATTCCGCACTTCTAGACAACTATTCCTCCCGTCTCGAACAATTCCAAGGGCAGATCAACAAAAACAACGGCTCTGGTAACACAACTGTGCTTGTTTATAATTGTAAATACATCCAAGCATCCAATTTGCGCCGAGTGATCGAAGAGTTTATCACTTCCGATGGAATGGTCGCGGAAAGCAATGAGTCCGACCAACTCGTTGTTTCGGATCGCGCGGAGAACATTGAAGTCCTCGAGGGAATTATAGACAAACTCGACCAACCCGTCCCACAAGTCCTAATCGAAGCACGCATCATCGAACTTAACATAGACTCTGATCTTGAAAAAGAAGTCGATCTGTTTTACCAAAAACTTGGCCCCGATGCTCTCACCGGAAACCGCTCGCTTTTAGATCAAATCGGAACTAAGTTAGGCGTGGCCGGGGCCGCACCAAACTCTGATCAGGGCGGTATAGTTAATTCAACGATATGGAACAACGCCAGCCAGAATGAGTCACTCAACCTGTTTATTCGTTACCTCGAAACTAACGGCAAAGCAAAGATCCTATCCGCACCTAACTTAATTATCCAGCGCGGTAAAGAAGGCAGCATCGTAACCGGTCGCGAAGTCCCCATCCTCTCACAAACCAGCTCCAGCGGAGGCGTCACGACTTCGACCGAATTCAAAAGCGTCGGGATTAAACTAAGCGTCAAGCCAACTATGATCTCCGGAGATCGGGTCCGCCTCGAAGTCAACCCAGAGGTCTCCACTGTGATCGGGTCCAGTGTCGCCGGCGACGTCAGCAACCCCATCATCGCCGTGCGTCAGGTGCGCACCGAACTCGAGGTGCGCGATGGGCAACTCATCTCGATGGCCGGACTACTTCAAAGCACAGACCGCGATACCAAGCGCCGAACACCACTACTTTCCAACATTCCACTCCTCGGAACCCTTTTCAAATCAGACCGCCGACAAAGCGAGCAAACCCAGCTAATCATCTTTTTAAAAATCGACATACTCGAATTCGGAGCAGAAACCATTATTCAGCCTGACTATATGCCCCCCGAGATCCAACTTGAGATTGATCGCATCGAAAAGAAAAACGAAGCCAGCGTTCCCGAGGCCAGCACCAAGAACGACCTTAAAATATTTTTTGATCTAGATAACGATGATTGATCTTAGCTCAGTCAAAGACACCGCCAAAGCAAAAAAAACATGGCTCATCGGTGGTTTCGCACTCTTGTGTATTATATTGCTAATTAAAAGCTGCACAAGCAGCTCTGGTCCTGAAAGCAGTGATTCAAGTGAGCTCGATCGCTTTTTTGAAGTCAATCGGGGCGATTTTAATATCACCATTCTTGCCCGGGGTGAACTCGAAGCGATCAAGAACTACGAAATCAAATTCACCGGAAAAGGTAAACTTGGACTGTTTGTAGTTAGCCTCCTCGACGACAAAACCGAAGTTAAAGCGGGAGACACCGTCCTAAGCTTGGATAATGTAAGTTATCTGGAAGAAATCAAAGGCCTTGAAGAGGATATCTATGATACCAAAGTTAGTTTCGATGAGCGCCTGATACTCGAAGATGAATTACTCGAAACAAGCCTTCGTAACCTAGAAGAAGACCTCGATAATTCGGTTCTGAACATTTCCCTCTTTCTCGAAGACCAGAACATTGATCGAGACAAAGAAATCAGTAGTTTGACCGAAAAAACAAATGCTTACGAGACCGCTCAGGATGCCCTCGTCCAATACAAGAATCTAGATTATCGCAGTAAAAGTAAGGGTATGCAGGCCGATATCGATACCAAAGAACAAGCCTACTTTGAAGCTACAGACGAATTGGAAAAAACGACTCAAGCGCTTTCTGAAGCACGCTTGAAAGATGAGGATACCCGAGAAAAAGCTGAGCGTAACGTGCTCGTGGCCGAAAAGAAAATGGAAAACGCAATGGATGCCTGGGAAAACGCACGACGGGCCGATCGCCAGTTCCGCCGCTACGATCACCCGCAAACATTACGTAAGCTAAATATCGCTGCCGAAAAAACCGAGCTGGATTTAAAGCAAAATCTTGTTCAAGCCCAGAGCAAACGCGTTCAGGCTGAACGCCGCTACAAGAAACTGCTTCGGGATAAGGAGACAATAATTGAGCGTATTGCTGATCGTAAAGAAAAGTATAGCGACGAAGTTGAGCGCGTCACAAACGACTTTGCAGTCAATAATGAACGACTCAATGAACGACTCGCTGAAATGCAGGATGATTTGTCCAAACTGGACCTCACAGCGCCCATCGATGGATTCGTGACTATCGGGGCCGAGCCCGATAGACGTGGTCGTGAACCGAAGGAAATTACAGTAGGCACTAAAGTTGCACCCAACGAGGTCGTTGCCCGTATCCCGGATTTAAGCCAATTCCTGATACGTTGCAATATCCCAGAAATTTATCGTTCCCGTTTAAAAGTCGGGCAAATCGCCTATCTGAAAAACGCCGCCCTACCCGAGCTCAACATGCAAGGCGCCCTCAAGGACATTGCTACCATGTCTCAGCCGATCGTCTTTTGGGATCAACGCAGCCCTCGCGTTTATGAAACCAAACTCAGCACACAAACAACCGACCCACGACTCGTCCCCGGAATGACTGTAGAAGTCGAGATACAAGTCGAGCAAGTGCAGGATGTCCTCTACCTACCCATCGAGTCCATTTACAACTTGGAGGGCATAACCTATTGCCAGGTAAAGACCGGCTTCTCCGTTGAAGAGCGCGAAATTGAAACAGGTCGCGCATCAAATAGTTTTGTAGAAATAACTGAAGGGCTCGCGGAAGGAGAAACCGTCCTGCTCTACTCACAAGGCGCGGCTAACTTAGGTAGCTGAATCAGCCAGGCAAGCTATGATAGACGCCGCACCTGCCCGCCCCATGATCGATCTCAAAGAGATCGCCAAGCGCTATAAAATGGGTAAGCACACCGTTCATGCCCTGCACCCCCTGCAGCTGCAGTTTCACACTGGCCAATTCGTCGCCATCGTCGGCCCCTCCGGCTCCGGTAAATCTACCCTGCTGAACCTACTCGGGCTCCTTGATAAATCCAGCGATGGGGAATACTGGCTCGACGGGCAAAACGTCGCCGATCTCCCTGATGACGAAATCTCACTTATTCGCTGCCGAAAAATCGGCTTTATTTTTCAGTCTTTTAACCTGTTTCCCAACATGTCTGTCATGGAAAATGTCTGCGTGCCCATGCACTATGCGGAAATGCCAAAAAACCATATGCGGGACCGAGCCGAATATGTCTTGGATCGCTTGGGCCTGGGTGATCGCATGGACCATAAACCAACCGAGCTCTCCGGAGGTCAAAGACAACGCGTCGCCATCGCACGCTCGCTCGCAAATGACCCACCAGTCATCCTTGCTGACGAACCGACTGGCAATCTGGACGAGAACACCGGCGAAGAAGTTATGCAGATCTTCCGCGAACTCCGCACGGAAGGCCGCTCAATTATAATGGTCACGCACAATCCCGAATATGAAAGCGAAGTGGACCGTGTCGTCGAGATCCGCGATGGCCATATTATCCGCTCTTAATCCTAAATCCGGCAGTCAACAATGAGAAAAAGGGTCAATCAATTGTCTATGAATGGGTTACGCGCAAGCGAACTCGCGCCAGAGTGGCGACGAAGTTTTTCTCATTTTATGACCACTGAGGGTT
>Ga0307966_1001606_pt1 | contig 17657 bp, 13 predicted proteins | sample OrgLakmetagen646_FD_203141 | JGI IMG/M metagenome (GOLD analysis project Ga0307966, IMG submission 203141) | Saline water microbial communities from Organic Lake, Antarctica - #646 | ecosystem: Environmental > Aquatic > Non-marine Saline and Alkaline > Saline | place: Antarctica: Organic Lake... | reverse complement strand
TCTCTCTCTCTCTCTCTCTCTCTCTCTCTCTCTCTCTCTCTCTCTCTCTCTCTCTCTCTCTCTCTCTCTCTCTCTCTCTCTCTCTCCCTCTCTCTCTCCCTCTCTCTCTCTCTCTCTCTCTCTCTCTCTCTCTCTGTGCGTGTGTGTCTTCTCTTTGTAAAACACACACACGCACACATTTGTGTATGGTTGCCCCCGTGAAAAAATCCTCCCTACCAATCTCAATTAGCTCTCCACCCAATTCAAATCCCCCTATACCTCATCTGAATGCTAAATACTTGATGTTATATCGAAATCATTGACATTTGCTGAAAATTTGGCATTCTGGGGGGTTCTGTGGGGCCCGCTGCGTACTTTGCACCCACTTTGGCAGGGAAAAGGCGCATTTCTGAGGTTGCCCCGATCGACATCTGCTTCAGGATATAAGCATTATTACTGTTATATAACAATGCTGCAATGTTTGGGGCAGGGGTACTGGGAATGCCGGCGAGTGGAAGGCACTCACACAAGCAAGGGACAAGGGGAAAACGAATATAAATCTGTCGCTCCATACCTGTTGCGAATTTCCTCCTGCTTTTTGCTCTCAGAGTCGAGGCCAAATCATATGACTTCAACAAAATTTAAATGGGGTCAATCGGTGGCCTGGTTGGTTTTTGGCATATTTTTCCCACCTTATATTGGGGTGCTTTTTCCAGCTGTGCCTTCCCATTCAGTCCATGACCCCCGAAGCACACCAGAAGGTAAACAGACGATAATTTATGAATTTCTGAGGGTGCGGATTGGTGGATTGTGTGAAGAATGGTGCCTGTTTTGCTCCCTAACATTTCCAAATATCTCCCCAGCCTCTGCACCCCTCCCAAACCTTCAAGCACTTGCTGAAAGAAAAGAATTTCAGCTATCTAATGCATGTCTCAGGTCACGGAATTGTGGAGTGGATGCAGAGATATGCTTGCGCAAAGTTAAGTGAGACAGTTAGGCTGGCAGGGGGGTGAGTTTTTCACGGGGGCGACCGTATGTCAGATTTGCATATCTGGGCACATGTGTCGTTTGTGCTTGGATCTATAACTGTCTAGTTAAGCCACAAACATTTTTTAGTTTTCTTTACAGGTACCTTATTCCGAACACTCGAGCTTCACAGAGTTGCAAGAGTTTGTCTCCTGGCTACAGCCTGCAGAGATCATCCCAAGTGTATTACCTAGCAATGACACAAGTGATCAGGTGCGAAAGTGCTCTTCGTAGCAGCTATGACCAAATGTCGTAGCAGCTACGACCAAGTGTAGTGATCATGATATGGCACTCTTGCCACAACCATGTTCACACACCGCAGTCACGTAAACTCCACAGTACTTGCATCATGCTGCCCTGGATCCTGCATCCGATGCCCCTGCAGCTGCCAATGGCTCTCAGTTGCTTCTTTTGTTCTTTTGTTTATGCAGGCACAAGGCCACCATAATATTGCCGCAGGTCTGGTGTCACTCTTGACCAACGCCCTGCCGGCAAAAAAGCCCCCCCACGGTTGCCAACCAATCACAGCATTTCTGAAGTCCAAAACAAACGACCCTGGGCGCTGAGCAGCGGTAGTAGCAGGAGCAGCAGGATTTGTTCCTCATCTTGAGGATGTGTGGGCAATTTCTACTTATTTTCCTTGCTGGGTGTGGCTTGTCACCACCATTTGTAACTGTACCGGCTTGATTTACTTTTGTACAATGCATCACTCACTTCTTAATATTAAAAATAAATTCCATCAATCGTTTTGCCAGTCCTTCTTTCTCCAGCTCCGACCACAAATCTAACACGTTTACCCTCTATTCTACTAGGTGTGTGGATGGATGAGGATCCCTCCACGTCCGCTGCTTATTAGCAATAGAAACATGCATTTTTTGCTTTTTATCTTTTAAAATTTTTTGCTTTTAAGCCAGGTTTGCATGTTTGCATCTTTTTATGAGTGGAGTTGTATGTTGTATGGTATTGACTCAGAGTGGCTTCTTTGTAAACTTAAGGGATATTGTGATATTCTTTACCTGCAAGTAATCATTTTTGCTAAAGGTTTTCTTACTGAAATTGCAGTCGTGGTTTCAAGTGTGAGAAGCTTTCCAAACAAACCTCGTTGTTTCTTTTTACCTAGTTGTTATGAAGGGGCTCTAGCAGTCTGAGCACAATTTCAGAGTCCCTCCGTATAGCACGCTGATCTCTACCATCATGATCCTAGCTATAGACTTTTGCTTATTTACCGTCTGAGGGACGTCACTGAAATTAGCCTGTGTTTAGAGGTTTGGGTAACAGAACACACCAATCGCAATGATATCATGTTCTAAGCCACTGTATTATTGGAAAAGCAAGGCAGGTTCGGTGCTGTAGGGCTGGATAAGCGGTAATATTGAGGCTCAGGCTGGCAATGGCCGGGACAGGTGGTCTCCTAGACACTTAGCTTAGGTAAGGTAAGGTTACATCACTATATATGCCTCAAAGGGCATCTCAGCGGAAGTTTGGAAAAACCCTTGAAGACCCTTAGCTTAGCTCTGCTGTTTTTGTGCCTGGCACTCTTGCTTGTTTAAGCTTGGTTTTCGAGTCTCTTTGTGACCTATTTTTTCCTACTGGTACTTTATTGGACCTCTTGACTGCTGGGCCTTTTTTGTCTGGCTGCTGGTAAAGGAGTGTTATGATACTCCTCGACACCGAAGTGACTTTCTTTTCAATATTCAATGCGGGGAGTGGGGCACTGCATAGTTTTCTTCTGAGACACCAAGTTAATTATAAGTATAAAAGCTGGCTGTGGCAAAGAGTATAGGCACTTGGGGTCTATTCCCATGAATCGAAGAAAAGGGGGCATTAAAAATGAAGCAATGGACAATGCTTTAGAGGAGGGGTCGTTTCTTCAGGGGAAGTTGTGTAGGATTTTTATTATCATGGGGGGAGTTGTGTAGGAGTCTGTTCCGGCACACCAACCATTGCTATGACTTAATCGTTTGCTCTTACCCTACCTGGCTAGCTCCTAACAGGCAAGATATATAGTAGCTTCTCCTGGTTACAGCGATTACCAAATGGGGTTGACCTTCTTCAGCCAGGTTGTTTGGCTGACCGGCTGCTGACTGGTCTCGGCCAGCCAAAATTAAATCCACAAGCTTCGAAAGAAAGAGAAACGAAGTCCGGTTGTGTCATTCTTACAGCATTTGGTGACAAAAGTTTGTATGCTAAAAGGGCCGCTTTCTTAGCTATAAGGCTCTCAGTTTCTCTAGCAATCGATAAGCCCTAGACACTTCGTGTCCTAGGGTTCCAAAAGTCTTGTATTCTGCTGAGAAAGGAAATCGTAAGCACGTTGATTGCTGACTTGATGCAGCAATAAGGTTGGGCTGCTGAAGTGCTCCAAAAAAAAGGCGTTAACTAAAAGGAGGCAGAAATATTTCCCACAGCCCACGAAGCCGATGATCTTGGCAAATTGCCCACGAACCCGATGATCTTGGCAAATTGAAAGGGCGTGCACCTCATTCTGGATATGTTCAAGAACCACCTTCAAGCAATGCTGCTACCTCCACTTTCGATGTATGCGCACACGAGTGGAACCCACATTGCGCATTACATGTTTGGACAGATCAAGTGAGGATTACGTGGCACAGTAGTTGGCGTACGTCCATACCTAAAAAAATGGGATAGCAAACCATGAATGATAAGTGGTCAGTCTTTTGTTGCGTGTGTTGGCGTCCACCAACTCAGCGTCTCTCCAAACACCTCGCATCTTATGCTTCAGATCCGCAGCAAACTTTTGCATGGGAATAGCACACCCAATTTAAAAAGCTCGTACATACGACTCACACCCACGCAACAAGCACAAACTGTGAAGAGGGGACAACTGGTCCCAGTGATAAGGGCGAAATTTCAAATGGGATCTTTCAAGTTGAATTTTTATCAGGAGTAGGTTTGAGGCCAAGCCTGCAACCCTCCTGATTCTCACTGGCATTTTTTCTTCATGACTTGTATGGAATTTTACGTATACTAGGTACTACTAGTATTTGCCTCCCTCGATTCTTGGTATCCTCAGTGTGACAATCTATCATTTTTTACACAAAGCACACAGAAGACCCCCCTCTTTAAATTAATGCGGTCAGTTGGTCCTGGCAGATGTTGATTGCTTATTGATTGTATTCATGCTGTATTGTCAAAAACAGCAGTTTGCCTTTTTTCCCTTTCCAAGGTTTTTTTTGTAGGTGCTACATGTCTGGTGCTCCACATTCTCACAATTTTTACATGCTTTACAATTGCAGCCTGGCAGTCGCTCGTTTTGACTGATGGCTTTATCTGTAAATCTGTGTTTTTTCCCTCTCTGCGGTGGTGGAGTTTTATGCGCTGGTGCCAGAACAGCTCCTGTTCATTACAAATGAGGGGAGTAATTTCACAGTCTGCATAGCTATCTCTGTTTTGTTGTCCCTTTTTTCAATTTGGAGGAAGCCACGTAGCAAGTTGAAGCGTGCTCACTTAACCCAGAAAAGGGCTTCTCGTACACATTTAGCAATACGCAGAAACACGCTCCTAACAAGATACATAACATAATTAGCACTGTAAGGGCACGCCTGGTTTGAAATAATAATAAACTTGGTAGGAAATTAAAATCCCATGCATCTCAACGTTTCACCCCAAATCCAGCCCCAGGCTGCGGAATTTTTACTGGTTCTAAGGAGACGTCCAGCTTGTCTGCTATAGTTGAGATCCATGCCTGCAGGAGCATACGTGAACATCAATAGTGCATCTACAGATTGCTCTAGTAATCACAGTCGATACCATTAAAGCCAAGGAAGCTTAGACTTGAGTGCAACAACCGCTGATAAATTCACATCTGCTAAGTAAACACTTTCGTAGCCACAATTTGGAGAAAAGAAATGAGCACTCTGCATACGCTTGAGTACTGAACGAAAACTGAGGCGCTCTACCCTATCCCGGTCCATGTTTAAATGCCTCACTCTCTTTGTAGGCCTAGATACAGAGCGGCAATTGAGACTTTCGATATTTACCTGGTCCATACGTCCAATACCTCGCACAGTATCCGTGGCAGCCACAAACACACCAGCAGATCCAATAGGTTGAATCACCACGCCTTGTGTGCCTTCCGGCAAAAAAGTCATGAATTCTTTGCGCCCTGCAACCAAATACGCCAAGCATCGTTCAGATGGGTTCACATTGCGCAAGAAGCAGCAATAAAACCAACCCTAGCATAACACCTTTCAGTCTTTACACAACTCACTCCATTATTGAAGGTGAAGCACCAAGGCAAAGAGCAAGAAGAAAAGCTGGGGAGAAAAGCCGTTACACATTTTAATTTGTCCACAAAAAAATTCTTGCAACAGACGTAAAGGTTCCCCTTCCTTTTGCTTTGGTTTGTCTGGCCCTGACTGACCTGGATAGACAGGGTGAGATTAGCCTGGATTAGCCCTTTCGATTAGATTAGATCACATTACATTAGCCCTGACGGACCTGGGTACAGGGTGAGATTAGCCAAGTAGTTGCCCTTGCCCGTACGGAGAGCTGTCTCACAAGTCTCTCCCATTCTTATGTTGCCTAGTTTGGTGTCAGGCCGCAGGAAGCCAGCATGGAAGATCTGACGCCCCCTGTTTCAAGAGAAAAAACACGAAGCACAGGTCCATTATGAAGCAAAACTAGACAATGTCAACTTTTCCAACCCTGTTCATGCCGATTGCAGACCAGCAACAAATGCAGACTATGAGAAGCTAAGCAGCAAACATGCAGGTTCATTAGTTGCAGCAGAAGTATAAACTGAAAATATGTAAAGGACGTTAGCACATAAAGAAAGAGGGCAAACACATTTGTAGAGCTTTCTTCTCAGCTCTAAACACATAGGTCTCCTGAACTATATTAGTAAGGAAAACCCATTGCACCACGACACGGCAAGAGACAAGCATCACAATTGATTTATTTACAACTTACTAGATGATTGGGACCACAGCACTGGAAAGATATTCCTTACTTGCATCACAATACTGATCACTATGCCACCTTCGGCACCTGAAAATCCTCATTCCTTCCTGCATCCAGCATTTTACACGCACTTGTAAAACACAGCCATTGATCGGCTACGTGTGCATTTTTGAAGGGCCTGCCATGCCCACTCCAGCTCGGCAGCAGCAGCAGGGGGAACACTAATCCTGGGATCCATCCACATGATCTGCTCCCCATCTAATGGCACCTGTGCAAGCAAAAGGTAACGCGCTGGTTGGTGGGGATCTGGAAGAAGCCACACTGGAAAACAGTCGCATCCCCATCTTATGGCAACTCTGCAAACAAAGGAGACGTACTGGGGTTCTGGGGATGGTGTGCCAATGCCAAATCTCAGAATGTCCAGACTGGCACCTTGGACAAGGACGCCTCTATTAACGACGAGCCACTTGGGAAGAATTCGGATGGGATACAGGGTCTTGTAATATTAACAGTTTTGGAGCTGGCTCGCGTAGAGCACTACTTTAACGCCTTTCCTTAATGCTTGTCGATCCCTGTCACCGTTGACTTTAACTTTCACTTTTTGTAGCACTAGTTTGGTCTTTCTTATGCATGCCGGTTTTTGTCGGTGCAGACTTGGGCAAGACCTGCATCAGGCGCACGGCAACATCTGTGGGGTTCGCCAAACATACATATTGTATACCTAGAATTGGCCAAAACCAGTGTATATTCGGTATGATCAGCAGGGAGGTTACCATACATACGGTTTTAAGGTGTACATACACGGTAAATGCCAACCCTATGTGTACCGTACTGGTTCTGGTAGCTTTGCGAGTAAATACATTGTTATTTGGGCTCCTTGCAAAATCACATACAAAATAAATCAAGTTTTTCAGACCTTGCAATTTGTTTATTTTCTAATACGGTAATTATTTACTATTCATAGCGGAGTTTTTAGGTCCTTGTGTTGAGCCCTGCCGTTCTAAAAAATAAGGCGAGCTGAGACAACACAGCTACCCGGGCCTTGGTTGGGGCTGAGCAATGGAGTTGCTTGCAAGCAGAATCCCTGTCAGAGGACACACAGTGGGCAGACCCAAGCACAAAGCCTTTGAAGGGGGTGCAAGCCCGTCCAGGAGAGAGGAATGCATAGTAGACAGGCTTGTGCTCAGACGGTCAGACGGTACTATGAGTACGGTACAGACCGTCTTTTTTGTTTAAGACGGCGTACATACGAATTTCAGCGACCGTATTTTTCCGTCTAGACAATAAAATACACTGCGGTGTACAATACGGTACCATGCTGGCACTGCCAGTGCAAAAATGGCCTCAGAACGAGCTCTCTGCCCCAAAACCTCCCATTTTCGCTCTCCGGTGTGCTCCTCCCATGTGCTGACGCCGCACAATGCTTCCATGAACGACCCTGAGGCTGGGTTGGGGCTGCATCAGCTCAAGGGCTGGCACTGCCAGTGAAACTTTGGCCTCAGAATGGCCTCTCCGCCCCAACACCTCCCATTCCCTCCTCCTGCATGCTCCTCTCATGTGTTGACGCCACACAATGCTTCCCTGCACGACCCTGAGGCTGGGTTGGGGCTGCATCAGCTCGGAGGAAGGTCCCAGCAGTGGCTTGCATGGAAACTCAAAGTTGGATGCAGTACTTGATTCCTGGTTAACAATTAGCGTTTTATTCTTGAACAACTGTTGCAAAAAGAATACAAATGTTTTGGGCCGACATTGCAGCCAAACGACCAATTTACACCAAAATCGCACTGTACGGTGACCACCGTCCTGTACGGTTTGAGAACGTACTAGTCAACTCCACCGTATTAATTCAGTACAGTACGGCGTATTACGGTACGGTACCGTAAGTACTGTCAAAATCGCTCTAGTACGGCGTAGTCGCACAATCCTGACGGTAGAGCAGTAACTCCAGCTTGCAGCAGGCAGCCATTTGAATTCAGATGAACGCAGCTGTAGCTCCAGCTTCTGCAGCAGCTGAAGCAGTGAAGGGGACGCAGTCCTACAAATACTCGCACAAGATTGCATAATTCTATAATTGTTGAGGGGCCTCGCAAAACAATAGATTATTGTAATTGTTTTGGCACCTCACAAAATTTAGGGCTCGCAAAACATAAGATATAATATAGATGTATACATTACGGTTCTTAGCAGGAAGATCATGACATTACAGTCACACATTTTTGTAAGATGGCCAATTATACCCTTGATGTGAAATAACATTGGCAACATAGATGTTGCCCTCATGGACAATCACATTAGTCAAGAGAGGCTCAGTGTTAACGGCAAACTTTATACTATAACGCTATAACTTAAGGACTTCACACACTAATGAAAAGACAGGACTCTACCCTGTTACCTTCAATTCCATCTCATGATCTCTCCTCTGTCTGTCTCGTCTCTGCCCTGCTTATCCCTTATCTGAACTCTCCTACTTGTCCACAGCTTTCCACAGTGTAGCAAAGGGGAAGGCAGTCGAGCAGCAAGAAATGCACGCACCGGGAACTGTTCTCTGGGTTTGAGTGACAACCATTGTAAACCGGTGAGCAGAAGCACAGCAGACAGGCCAATGCCCAACACGTCCGTGCGGCTCTGGCTACTGCTAGCATCAACCACAGGCGCAATCTGCACCAGCGCACCAGTGTGTGTATGCGTGTGTATGTTTGTGTGAATGTGTGGGCGTGTGTGTGTAGGAAAGGGGGGAGCGTAAGTGTTCCTCCCATCGTTGAGTACAGTGAGCATGCGAGCAGTCCATCTTTCTGTAAGCACCTAGGTTGTACAGAATACAAGCATCACACTTACAAACATTGTATACAAATTGACTTGAACTTTGGTAAGCATCCTTTCCCTTGCTACCAAACACACTGCTCACGCACCCTTGAATCTCAACTTTTCAGGGTGCCATCTGTACACATCATAGATTGTACCAACACTTACCCCTGACAACAGACGATTTGAAAGTAACCCAACGATACCCGTGCCTCCTACCCACAAGGGCAGAACACGAAAGATGCCTTGGTTGCGTGCTACAAAATCATACGAAACATCGGGTACCTGAGACTCATGTGTGTATGTGTGTTTGTGTCTATGTGTGTTTGTGCGTGTGTGTATGTGTGTTTGTGTGTATGTGAGAGAGTGTGTATATGTTTGTGTGTGTGTTGTGTGTATGAATGTGTGTGTGGTTGTGATGTGCGTGTATGTGTGTGTGCGTCCGTGCGTGTGTGTGTGTGTTTGTGGTGTGTGAGAGAGTGAAAGCATGTGTGTATGTGTTTGTATTTGTGTGTATGTGTGTGTGTGTGTGTGTGTGTTTGTGTGTTTGTGTTGTGTGTAGTTGTGTATGTGTGTGTTTGTGCGTGTGTGTGTTTGTGTGTATGTGTGTGTTTGTGTGAGTGCGTGTGAGTGTGAGTGTGTGTGTGCGAATGTGTGTGTGTATGCATGTGTGTGTGGTTGTGATGTGTGTGGTTGTGCGTGTGTGTACGTTTGTGTGTGCGCGTTTGTGTATGTGTGTGTATGTGTGTGTATGTGTGTGTGCATCCGTGCGTGTGTGTGTGCGTGTGTGTGTGTGTGTGTGTTTGTGTGTGTGTGTGTGTTTGTGTGCGTGTGTGCATGTGCGTGCCCACTCACATCATCTGCTTGCTGTGCAGCAAGGGTTACTAATCTCAACTTGTTTTCTTTTCTTCTTTGTTGCTCAATCGAGCAAGGAAGCCTGGAAAATCGAGACGTAGGAAGTGAACGAGCTGTGCATAACTGACTGCACCCTGGAGTCGAAATAGATAGCATTATTTGCAATGGTTCGTCATTAAAAAGTACGAGAAAAAGTACCCGATCAGTCAAACCAATAATAATAATATTCATGAACTATCTGTCTTGATAAAACCAGAGCCTAACGTTGCCTTCCCGATCATGGCCACACGATGCTAGCATGGGACAAATGGGGTGTGCATCCACGCACAGCACCGCGTCTGTATGACCCTCCTTTTCTGCCTCACCCTCCGCGCTAGTGTTGCAGCTGCTAATGACTTGCAGCACCTGCAAGCAAACGCCCGTTATTATATATGAAAGATTCCACCATCCAAGCAGGCGTTAATTTTGGTTGTTCTATGTTCCAATTTCCAGAGGGGTCCGACAGAGCAGATGTCCTGAAGCAGGAGGGTGTAGGAAGCATAACTTTTGGACGTCAAATTGATTAAAATTTTCATATTCGGAATCCTGGCGTCGAAAGCTATCGATTGGTATATATATGGGTCCACGGAGGGGGGGGGGTCCAGAGTTTTTGAGACCCCCCCTCCAAAACTTTCCTGGGCCACTCCACAACATTTTAAATATATCAACGGAATCCTCGGCTCAAGCCCAGTCAATTGGCACCCTTTTTGAGCAAATTGGGTTAGGGGGGGGTCTGTGGACATGTCCAAAAGTCAGAGGCACACGCGCTCGGGTGCAGGCAGCGGGGTGAGTCACGCCAATGAAGCAGCAATTAACCCCACACGTACAGGATTGTGCCAGCATGAGACAGTGGAAATCTGAAAAAATAGAAGCAATGCGAGACTGTGCAAGCCAGTTATGGGTGCCTGGTAGCTCACGTGTGCATGGGCGTCCGTATCTCAGTTTTTGCCCCATAACTCTGCAACGCTTCAGTTTCAGGTCTTAATGAGTATGCAGATGCATGCCTATTTGAAAAAGGAGCAGATTGGTACCCTTTTTGTTTGGGTGGGGGCACTGGAAGGGGGGTTTGGGGGGGGGGGCCCACAGGGGTGTCCACCCCAAAAAGTAAACGTGTCGTCCAAAATAAAAACTCCCTCCTGCCTGAAGTGTAAATTTTCTGATGCAGACCATGTTTGATGAACATAAGTAGATGGTCCACAAAGTTTGGGGTCAATTGCACCACCCCAGTGGTCTGGGTGGGAATTCCATTTAAATTTTGGCACTGAGTTTTCACATTATAGGCCACCACTCCCCAACCAGAGCCTCTTTTCATCCCAAAACAAGATGGAAACGCTTCCTTTATGATACCAAATTATCATAGGTTTTAAAGAGTAGATTTGGTGAAGGTTGGTTTTCCACCATTTTGGCACCCCAATTGTCGATTTTCTTTAAGGGAAATGGGCCAAAATGAAGTATCTGACCAACTACCGGGTCGTTTCACTTCATTTTTGTTGCATGATATTTAGTTATCAAAAGAACCATTATATAAAAATGATCCAGATTGGTGCAGTAGGTGGTGAGATCTGGCGGATTGGCAGTGTAAAGTGGGGTTCACGCCGCGGGCAATTAGACATTTTTACCGACAACATTAAAGCTCAGATGCTATCAGCAGCCCAGAGTAAGGGCTACCTCTGGGTACTGAGCTTGATTGTTACCAGTCCCGTCCACCATACTCAATTCACATTTCAAAAGTACCCCCATTGGGGGCCTCCATTCACCCCCTCTGCAATTTAACAGTGTGTTTCGCCCATTCTAGCTTTTGTATTTTTACCTTCAATATTGGCACCTTAGTAACCTTCAAATTTTGTGTCAACACGCGACTGTTGTGCTCGTCGAGATAGAAATTGCCAGGTATTTGCTTGCAACAGACAACTACTGTGCCACGGTATTTTCATCTTGATCTGTCCAACCACATAATGCGCAATGTCAGTAGATTTTGCTTGCGTGTGCATACTTTAAGATTGGATGCAGCAGCAAGGCTTGCAAGTAGTAGCATATGTGATCAGTGCCCCCGTGAAGATGAATACGCATGTCCAGAACGAGGTACACGCCCTTTTATTTGCCAAGCTTGTCAAGATCATCGGGTTTGTGAGCTGACAAGATATATTATCCTATTAATGGAACATTTATTAAAAGGATTCTTTGGCTGCCCGAATTTATTTGCTGCATCAAGTCAGCAACCGCCGTGCTTATGATCTTCTGTTCTCCTTTCTCATCTGGACACTAGACTATGTATATTTGAGCTGATAGATTTCCTTGGGGCTGGCCAAGACCAGTCAGCAGCCGATCAGCCAAACAACCTGGCTGAAGGTCGCCCCTTATTGTAACCATTGTAACCGTTGTGACAAACAATGTACCGCTCAGTAACATACACTTTGTCCCCTTGACTCCTGTTACAACAAAGGTGGGCACATTGCTGCATATAGGTGAGCAGTAGCATAGGGACAAATTTGTTTGCAGCTTAAAAACACCTGATTCCCTTTGCGGTGTCAATACCTAGAGACATAAAACTCCCTTGTTCACTCACATCGTGGGAGTGGATGTGTTGGTCAGCAATAACAAAACCACCAGAGTAGTAGAATGAGCGCAATTATTCATGCGAGGCGGTCTGAGAGGCAAGGCACAACTCATGCAATTTGTTTGAGCACCCTGGGTTTGAAGTTGTTTTTAGCTCTTGGTTGTAAACCCTTGTATTGCCTTGTTTAATTCAATCCATTTAACGTACACACAACGCAAAAACAACTAGACACAGAGTCCTGCGCTACTGCAAGGAGCAGTTCAAATAGTAATGATGGAAAGTGAGAAGAGCCCGTACGCTCAAATCATCATGACTCACTATTATAACACGAAATGAGTGATGCAACGACCCTCCTTACTACTCTTTTAACCCACCTTTTCACTATTCAAGTCATACACGTAGAGGCTGCCATCTTCAGAGCCTGTAACCACCCAAGGGGCAGCCACCCCCCCTTGGACCTTGGTCCTGCTAATGGGTCGGGGAGCCCCTTGCAGTCCGCTGAATGTGGAAAAGGTGCAGAACTGCTTGTTCACGTGCCCCTGTGGTTGAGCAGGGAGAGAGCACACAGATACAACAGTGCACACAGTGTCAGCACTGCCGGCATGGATTAAGAAGGATACCGGCTGGAACTAAACTAGATTTAGCAGCTGTCGGAGCAAGGGGGCATAGAGAGAACGCACAACTGAATTACACTGTGCCTGCCTAGATGATCCTGGCAAGGAATGCGCACCTGGTAGAATTTCACGGCATGCCCCTTTTCAAAGTCCCACAAACGTATCTTTCCATCTAAGGAGCTGGAGAGGATGTAACGCCCTGCGGGGGCAGTTGTGCGTTGTGGTATGGTAAAAGCATCCATTACTACTCTGTGCTTTGCATGAGTTCATTGGAAAGAAGCAAAGGCGTCCGTTACCAATTTGTGCTTTTGCATGGGAAGAGTTCTGGATGGACCGCAAGCATAAGGAGCAGACCTTTTCTTCGCACGTCCTCACATAGGTAGTCACACAATACAAAGGTGCGCTTTGTGTACAGTCATCAACGTTTATCACTCAAATAGTACAGCCTTACCGTTGGGGCTGAAGCGCACGGAGGAAACAGGCGGGGACTGCTTGTCAAACAGGGTCTTCAAACAATGGCCTGTCTGCAGAGAATCAAGGGGGATTAGACACATGCCAGAGATGAGGTTAATTGTAGACTTTTTTTATTTACGTGACAGGAAACAATGGAATTATTGGAATGCTGTCAAGTGCTTGCACAACTCTGAAACCTGCACAAAACTGCTGTCAAAAGAGTTGCAGTTCTTGTCCAACATTAGCTTAGGTTACATACACTAAACAAGGCAGAACTACTGCAACATAGAGGGAAGACATTACAATGGAAGAAAGTCTGCCAAAGGCGGGTCTACATAACTTCAAAACCTGCTGACATTTTGCTGGAAAACAGGAATAAGACGAATAATAATTGTCCGAATTGCTGCATTACTCCACACCTGTACAGGCCACTGCAGCCCGCACTCTCCAGTTACATCTTGTACAAGAAAGCCACAGGTAAGCAGGTACTGCCAAAAAAAACGCACCTGGGTATCCCAAATTCGGCAGAGCCCATCGAGCGAGCTGGACACTAGGAGCGTGCCATCATGGTTGAAGCTAACAGCCGTCAAGGGATCCGAGTGTGCTGGCACCTCCCGCAAGCAATGTCCGGTTCGCACGTCCCATATCCGCAAGGTTTCGTCAAAAGAGCCACTAGCCTGAGAGAACAGGAAGGCGTGGATCCTGATTGATGAAAGTGAGTTTGTCCAATCTAGGCAAGTCAACGGACAAAAAAACCTTCCTAAATATTGCAGGGGACAGTTAGCACCATGCCAAGCCTACGGGATTTAAGGGTTGACCTTCCACCTTTGTGCTTGCACGCCCTGGCAGCATTCCTAAAAAAAGCGTTCCAAACCAAAATGCAACATCCTAACACAACACAAATAGAAGCATGCGCGAGCGTCGCGCACCATCTTACCACTAGATGCCCCTGCGGACTGAAACAGCAGCAGAACACAAAATTGGTGTGGCCCTTCAGCGTGCGCAAGCATTTCCCGGACGCGGCATCCCACAGCTTGAGGGTGTGATCATCTGAGGCTGTGCACAGGTAGTTCTCTGCCATGGCCCAGGCCACGTCTGAAATGCCCTGCTCATGACCCTCTAGAGTTTGGACTAGCTCCCCAGTGTCCGAGCGCCAGATTTTGACCGTCTTGTCTGCCGAGGCCGTGGCTATCAGCGTGCCTGTCCTGGGGCTGAATTTGACGGAGGAAACGGCTTGCGAGTGGGCTTTCGGGCCGAGACACCGCAGCAGGGTGAAAGCGGGGGCCGAGGTGCTGGCATCCGGTTGCTGCTGCCTTGCCATGGAAGTTTTAATGTTAAATTTTATGGCAAAGGGCCAGAGCTCCCCATTTCAACAGACTGCTGCCCTCAACGTAAACAACTTAAAAGATTTTAAAATGTCATTAAGACAACTGTACTTTAGGTGCACCGCACAGAGGAGTGTCTTAAGTGGGGCATGTCTGTGGAAACCTTTAGGGGCTAGGAGATCCCTTCACCCCATTATTACCCAGGGGAAGCCCCAATATTATCCTGGTAAGGGGCTGTGTGTGTGTGAAGTTAAACTCTCCAACTGCGTTGAGGGTCGGATGACTCAGGTCGTGCATGCTGTCTTTTGCACCCAAACGCACCCATCGCAGCTGGGCTGCGTTTCATAATGAGGGCCTACATGTACCTTTCAATATATTAAATAGGACGTGAAATGCATACACGACACGCATGAGCGCTATATAGAAAGCAGCTATTCACTGCGTATGTGCATGCTGCCCACTCACACGTGCATGTAACTTCTTCACGTGCACGCTAGCACGTATACTCACCTGTGGATTGAAGCACATTAGCGCCGGCCATATTTTCGCGCGAAATGCAGATGCGGAAGAAGACTCCAAAGTGTTTCAGAATGCCTTCCATTCAGCCTATGAGCAGACAAAGCCAGCCGCTCTACGTGTACCGGGCCTTCAAGAATTTGCAGCGGTGTGCAATACAGGGGTTTGAGTTCTGCACGCAAAGCATTTTTTCGAACATCGACCTCATTCCTATTGTGTCTAAGAGCTTGGCCAAGCGTCAGCAAACTTCCTCACACACGCCCCTTGTAAATAACTGTGCAGGCAATTTGGCAGAGGCGGAGAGCAATCCCATCTCAGAGCTATGTTGATCCCCTGATGCACTTGTTTCAAGAGTTTGACACAGATAATGATGGCATTTTGGTGGGTGATCACTGTCCTTGGTGCACAAATGTTATTACGAGAGCTCACAAAATTCGAATTGATTGCTTCACTTTTTAATCCAATCTTCTCATCTAATCTAGCCCTGTCCCTATTTAAATTTGCGTCGATTTATGACATGGTTTGCTTGCTACTCTTGTATTGCCCGTCACCCTGCAGGAGTCGAGCGAGATTGCCTCCGCTTTTCAGTCCCACGGAGTCAACATCAGTGCAGACCAAATTAAGGCAAGTACAGGCCACAAGAGGAGGAGTATAATGTGGATTAGTGTTTAGTGTTTAGTGTTGCGTAAGAAGGCCTCAGAAACAAACAGCAAACATACACAGACCGTTTTTTCCTCTCTCTCTCTCTCTCTCTCTCTCTCTCTCTCTCTCTCTCTCTCTCTCCCTTAATAGATGTCTCTCTTTCCTCTGTGTGTCTTCTAAACGTGCCCTCTCACTCCAGAAACATAAGTACTCTTTGTTGAGCACTTGAATTGGCTAAGGCAAAGGATGTCTTTCAATGGTGAACAAGACAGCTTTTTGCCCCTGCTTTAGCTAGCGAGGATATTGGAGGGGATGATTAAGCTGCTTGTAAATCCACCAGTATGTCAGAATATTTTTGCAATGTACACTTTTGTTAAAAGACAATGCTGCTTCTTTATTTACATTGTAGCCTGTGGGGGTTTTTATGCTTTATCACTTCAAAACCTTAGTAGCTGCTACATGAAGAATTATAGGATCTTTAAGTTTTTCCGTGGCACATGAAACTACATATGTTGTATACACCCTAATATATTGCGCTTGAAGGTCAAACAACAATTCACTCAGAAAATATGAGACTAAGTATGTTGCTTACACCTTAATGTATCGCGCTTGAAGGTTAACAATGATTTTTGAGCATTCATTATTAAAGAAAACTGACTTCACGTTTCGCACTGGATGTTTCATACGGTGTAAACGTATACTTCACCGTATCGTATTGACGATATTGAACAAATCGGGCCATATTGCATGGGCTGTTTTGTACAACTGCAATTTTTACCGTTTTGGGGCGGGTTTTGGCCTTTTCAGGCAATGTTTTGCCCAGAAACATCCTCACAGCGAATTTGGTCCATTCTGGTCAAAAATCGGCACTCCCAAATTGCATAAAACAATTGTATTAAGCGCGTATTGCGTGTTTAACGTATAATTTATCGCATTGACCGTCCAAATGACCGGATGAAACATCCTTGTTGCATACGCTTCCTTTCCCCTGGCTGCAGGAGCTGATTATTGCATATGAGGATGGAAGAGACTTCGTCATTAAGAAGGAAGAATGGTACGTCCTGTTAGCCACTTGCCGAAGCAGTTTAAGTACGCCTGATCGCAAAATGTCCACCTACCTTTTGCTTTTACGTGTAGAAAGTGCATCCATCGTATGTACATGACTGTCTTACACGTCTCTTCCTCTAACCCTCTTCTGCAGGCCAGAGTTTGTTCACTCTCTGGCGGTGAGCGATCTGCATGTCCGGGACCACTACATCCGAGCTGACAAAAGCAGTTTAGATGAGGACGGGGTTTCTCACCCCTGAATGTGGACGTGTTGGGCACTCGACCATATTTGTTAGAGTGGGACTTCAATTAAAGGAGTTTTTTGTACACAGACAAGAGCAAAGTCGGCGGGATCTGAACTGTTGCGATCGAGTTGCACATTTGCTGGAACTTGAATGACTTTGATTATTCCTGTGCTATTGGCTTACCAGTCATGAGCTCATTAACATTGGTCATATTTTGTTTTTACATTGAAGCGACAACAATTTATTGAGATTACAACAAGCAACTCAGGTGCTCCGAGCAAATGTTTAGTACCCTTTTATTAGCCGCTCAAATATCTAATCAGGACAGAGCACAAAAGCGGCCCACTTCAGAAGACATTAATCTTGTTCCTAGTATTGGCCATCTGTGAGGTCCCTACAGTATGTGCGGGCAACTGTTGAAATTGTAGCTGCTCCAAAGCTTCCCTCTCAGTGGCGCCTGCGTGACAGTGGCCACACCAGTGGCTTGCCCGCCACCATGCATAACACAAATAAGGTAAGGTAAGGTTACATCACTATATATGCCTCAAAGGGCATCTCAGCGGAAGTTTGGAAAAGCCTGGAACTACACCTGGCTAACAAAAGGAACAGAAGCTAGAGGAAACATGAAACAGATATA
>Ga0307966_1001601_pt1 | contig 17686 bp, 10 predicted proteins | sample OrgLakmetagen646_FD_203141 | JGI IMG/M metagenome (GOLD analysis project Ga0307966, IMG submission 203141) | Saline water microbial communities from Organic Lake, Antarctica - #646 | ecosystem: Environmental > Aquatic > Non-marine Saline and Alkaline > Saline | place: Antarctica: Organic Lake... | reverse complement strand
ATCAAATACCAGAAGTGCTATTAGGAGATGCCGTTCGTTTACATCAGATGCTAATCAACTTAGTAAGTAATGCTGTTAAGTTTACCTCAAAAGGAAAAATCACCATAAGTGTTCGATTATTAAAAGAGGATAAACAAAGTGTGAGTATTCAATTCTCATTGTCAGATACTGGGATTGGAATTGGAAAAGATAAGCAAGAGCTGATTTTTGAAAACTTTCAACAAGCATCAAATTCAACCTCGAAAGTTTACGGGGGAACAGGACTGGGTCTTGCTATAGTTAAACAATTAGTAGAAGCTCAGGGTGGAGTTATTATTGTAGAAAGTAAATTAAAAGTAGGCACAACTTTTAGTTTTACACTTGATTTCATGAAAACAAATCAGAAAGCTAAACCAGAAATAGAGTATTCAAAATTAGATGAAACCAATAAGAGTTTCAAAGTTTTAGTAGCTGAAGATATCCCGTTAAATCAATTGTTAATGAGAACTTTATTGGATGATTTTGGATTTGAATGTGATATAGCTGCGAATGGAAAAATAGCCATTGATAAATTACAGAATAAAAATTACGATATTATCTTAATGGATCTTCAAATGCCAGAAATGAATGGTTTTGAAGCAACAGTATATATTAGAAATGTAATGAATCTAAAGATTCCAATTTTGGCATTAACAGCTGATGTAACTACTGCAGATTTGGAAAAATGTAAAGCAGTAGGAATGAATGATTATCTCGCTAAACCTGTTGATGAAAGGATTTTATACAGTAAAATAGTTGGTTTAATATCAACATTAGAACAAGACAAAGAGATCATCAGTAAGGTAGAAAAGATTAAATTTACGAATCTTAATTATTTAGATCAACGTTCCAAATCAAATCCAGATTTAATGATGGAAATGATCTCATTGTATTTGGAGCAGACTCCTGTTTTAATTGAGCTTATGAAAAATAGTTTAGAAAAGAAAGACTGGATCACATTGGGAGCAGCTGTACATAAAATGATTCCTTCGTTTTCAATAGTAGGTATTCATGTAGACTTTGAAAATATAGCTAAAAGAATACAAGAATATGCAAATAAGCAGCAACAGGAAGATGAAATAGGAGAGATGTTGATACAACTTGAAAACGTTTGTTTACAGGTGTATGAAGAACTAAGCGAGGATTTAGATATGATTAGAAAGACAAAATTAGAGAAAAATGAAAAATGAAAAAATGAAAATATTCTTGGTTGATGATGATGCCTTGTTTTTAAAATCCTTAGAGATTGATTTTTCTCATCATACTGAATATTTAATTAAGACTTTTCCAACAGGTGAAGCTTGTTTAGAGAATCTATCGCAAAATCCAGATATTATTATTCTAGATTATCATTTAGACGGTATTGATAAAAATGCAATAGATGGAATTGAAACTTTGGATAAAATAAAAGCATTCAATTCTGAAATACCCGTTATAATGCTCTCTTCTCAAGATAAAATTGATGTAGCAATAAAATGTATGCATCACCATGCTTTTGATTATGTTGTAAAAAGCGAAACTGCTTTTATGCGTTTACAAAAAATTATAAGTACTATTTCTAGTTATAAAAAAATGGAAAAAGAACTGAACTGGTATATGAATAGAATGTAATTCATTTATTTTTTGATTCTTAACCCTTTTTCTAAACTGTTACCGCGAGATTTTATCTCGTGGTAACAGTTATTCTATCTGGCTGTTTCACTTTCATCTAGCGAGTTTCCTTTTATCTCTTGTTATAACTAACTTTTTTTCAAAATGCCCCACCTACAAGTTGCGGTGTATAGCGTTGTGCAGTGCTTGTCGTGGTGAGCTTGTCGAAATGTCATCTCCCTCTAAAATTGCTGTCTTCGAATTGCTGTAGAGAAGTTCTTTGGAATATCTTATTAATTAACGAAGAACTTTTTTGTGTTAAAACTAAATTTAATATATTACTTTAAACTGATTGTTTTCCACTAAAATCAGAGTAGAACCTAAAAAATAAACTTAGTAGATTCAATTTTTGCTTTGCGCAATTATGTAAGCTGTACTTTGATAGAGTCAGACTTTAAAACCAAGAAGATCCCATAAAAAAAAATATTTTACAACAAGTTGATAAAATTTATTTTTTTGTGGGATAACATTATTTGACTAGTGCTGTACCTCATAAATAACGGTGCTTAAATTTTGCATCATTTTTTTCTTTAGACAAGGCAAAATTTTCAAGCATAGCCATAGTTACGGTTTAAAATTTTAACGAAGTATAAAGGAAAAAGAGGAGTGAAATAAGCGATGGAATTTATGAATTATAGCACTAGGGTATTCCCCTTTTTTCACCCAAGCACTCCTCATGACTGTCATCCTTTAATTACTATAAATCTATGATTTTAGTAATTGAAGGATCTTTTCAGAGTGCGAAGCCAAAATGGGATGGATTGCGAAGCCCTATGCTTGTCGATGTGACAAATAAGTCATCAGTTTGTGACGATAATTAGAACTGCGCCCTTTTTAGTTATTTACAGTTATTTGGTAAGTGGAACTCCAGTTTAGTGGCGCATCCATGGAAACTTCTATTCGCTTCTGTATTAAGTTTAAAAAATGACAGATTACTAGCATAATAAAAGTTATTTTTGAGAATTCAACAATTAAGATAATGGGAACCGATAAAAATGATATAAAAGAACCATCTGCCACCGTGCAGAATTTTCCTATTGTCGGAATCGGAGCGTCAGCAGGAGGACTAGATGCTTTCAAGCGATTGCTTACGGTTATTCCCGAAAATTCTGGGATGGCCTATGTGTTGGTACAACACCTAGATCCGTCTCATGAAAGTTCTTTACCAGAAATTTTGCAACGCACCACGAAAATCCCTGTGTTTGAGATTACCGAAGACATTCATCTTGCACCCAACAATATCTACATTATTCCCTCCAATAAGATTCTTACTTCCACCAATGGTGTACTCAAGCTTTCTCCTCGCGGTAAAAAAATCATCAATCTTTCAATTAATATCTTTTTTACATCTCTTGCTGAAGTCCATAAGGAGTTTGCTGTGGGTGTTTTACTATCGGGAACAGGTAGCGATGGCACACTAGGTTTAAAAGCTATCAAGGGTCATGGGGGCATCACTATTGCACAGGATATGGAGTCGGCAGCATACAACAGTATGCCACAAAGTGCTGTAAATTCAGGAGTAGTCGATTTTATTTTAGCTCCCGAAAAAATTCCGGAACAGCTATTGAAAATCAACAGGACATACAAAACCAGTCATGTTTTTAAAGACGAGGAACAAGTTCCAAAAGATGATAAGGAAATATATAAACATATTCTTTCGCTTCTTCACTTTCGTAGCGGTGTTGATTTTTCTTTCTACAAGCGACCGACTTTTCACAGGCGTATTGCACGTAGAATTGCTATGGTCAACAAAAATAATCTTTCCGAATATTTAAAGTTTTTACGCACCAATATTGAAGAACAAGATGCGCTCTTTCAGGATGTTCTTATTCCTGTCACTTCTTTTTTACGTGATCCAAAAGCTTTTCACAGTTTAAGTGATACCGTTTTTCCTGCGATTTTTAAAGATAAATCTGCTGGCGAACCCTTTCGCGCATGGATTGCCGGATGCTCCACAGGTCAAGAGGCATATTCAATTGCCATTTGTATTCACGAGTTTCTGGAAGAGCATTCCCATAGCAATCGGGAACGACCAAGAATTCAAATCTTCGCTTCAGATATTTCTGAAAAAGCAATTAAAAAAGCACGCGCAGGAATTTATACGAATGCCGATGTTGAACCGTTTTCTGAACCGCAGCTTAAAAAATATTTTACCAAACGCAATGAGGATTATGAAGTGTCCAAACTCATTCGTGATATATGCGTTTTTGCTCCTCATAATTTTCTAAAAGACCCACCATTTGCAAAGATGGACTTAATAAGCTGCCGTAATGTGTTTATTTACATGGATACATTCTTACAAAAGAAAGCGCTCACGGTTTTTCATTATGCGCTCAAAGAAAATGGTTTCCTGCTGCTAGGTAAGTCCGAAAGCACAAGTGCGGCATCAGAGTTATTCACGACATTTAATCAGCAAGAAAAAATATATTCACGCAAGGCAGTACCTGGTCGGTTCATACATATTGCCCCCGAACGCAATAAAGAAGGGAATACAACAAAAGATAAAATGGTCACCAAACAAAAAGCTACCGAAACCGATTATCGAAAAAGTGCAGAGGCAATAATGATTTCAAAATCACCTGCAAGTGTAATAGTGAATGAGCAATTAGACATCGTTCATATTCACGGAGACATCACGCCTTTTCTTCAGGTGCCGCAGGGAAAACCTACCCACAATCTTTTGAAAATGGCACGAAAAGGATTAGGGTTTGAATTGAGAAGCGCCATTCATAAAGCCACAAAGGAACTGGTTGCTGTTACAAAAGAAGATATTCCTGTAAAAACCGATGCACTCATGAATGATCCTGATAATTATCGGGACGAAAACGGAAAGCAATCTCTGGTAACAATAGAAATTATTCCACTTACCGATACCGTTGAACAGCATTTCTTAATTTGCTTTGAAATAATAACAATTCCTAATCCTCAGGAAGAAGAATCATCTTCATCAGGAAAAAAAGATGTTGCAGTAAATCGCAACGAGCAATTAGAGAAAGAGTTGACCCACATTCGTGAAGATATGCGTTCCATCACTGAAGACATGGAGGCAACCAATGAAGAATTACAAAGCGCCAACGAAGAATTGCAAAGTAGTAATGAGGAGATGCAAAGTTTGAATGAAGAATTAGAAACTTCAAAAGAGGAACTGCAATCGACCAATGAAGAATTAATCATCATAAATCAGGAGTTGCTTGACAAGCAGGAACAGCTAAACGCATCCAGCTACTATGCCGAAAGTATAGTTTCCACTATTCGGGAACCACTAATCGTTCTGGATAAAACACTTAAGATAAAAACAGCCAACTCATCGTTCTACAAAGTATTTAATGTAGAAGAACAAGATACAGAAGGTAAATTATTTTATGAAATACAAGATCACAAATGGGATGATGACGTAATTCGCTTATTGGCAGAGAACATTCTTACCAAAAAAGAACGTCTTATCGATCATGAAATAATTCTCAAATCCTCTAAGTTTGGCGATCGCACCATGCTATTGAATGCACGCCAGATTTTAAACGGAAAAACCTCGGAGCAATTAATTCTCTTGGCTATTGATGATATCACAATACAAAAGAAATATGAAAAAGAATTAATAAAGGCAAAAAATATAGCAGAAACTGCTACAGAAACTGCCGAAAATGTCACCAAAGCTAAGCAACATTTTTTTAGCGAACATGAGCCATGAGATTCGCACACCAATGAATGCTATTATTGGTTTTACAAAAGTGCTGTTGAGAACTGATATATCAGATAAAAACAAAGAATATGTTCAAGCCATAAAAACAAGTAGTGATACATTAATTGTGCTTATTGATGATATTCTGGATTTGGCCAAAGTTGATGCAGGCAAAATGATATTTGAGCATAAATCTTTCAAATTAGTTCAATCTATCAACTCATTACTTCAATTGTTTGAAGTAAATATTCAGGAAAAAGACTTGAAGTTTAATAAAGTGTTTGATGAAAACATACCTGAACTGTTAATAGGTGATTCAACGCGTTTAAATCAAATTATATTAAACCTTATGAGTAACGCCGTAAAATTCACCCATACAGGTGGGATTACCGTTACTGTCCGTATGTTGCATGAAGATAAAAAGAAGGTAACCTTAAGTTTTGAATTTGCCGATACAGGAATAGGTATAAGCGAGAATAACATAAAAACTGTTTTCAAAAGTTTTGAACAAGCCAAAAGCTCCACCTCAGGAATATATGGTGGTACAGGATTAGGTCTAGCCATCGTTAAAGAATTAGTTGAAAGACAAAGTGGAACAATTAGTGTGAAAAGTAAGATAAATAAAGGAACTACTTTTAATTTTACTTTAGACTTTCAAAAAGGCAAGACCAAGGCTGAACCCGAAACCTTAATAGATAAATTCGATAATAAAATTCACAATATAAAAGTATTGGTCGCAGAAGATTTTGCGCTCAATCAATTACTCATTAAAACACTATTAGAGGATTTTAAATTTGATTGCGACATTGCCGATAATGGTCAAATTGCTATTGAAAAACTACAATCAAATTCGTACGATATTATATTAATGGATTTACAGATGCCTGTAATGGATGGGTTTGCCGCTACAAAACATATTCGTAACAACTTAAAATTGAACATTCCTATCATTGCCATAACAGCTGATGTCACTACTGTTGACACTTCCAAATGCGGCGCTATTGGCATGAATGATTACATTGCCAAGCCTATCGATGAGCAATTGTTGTACAAAAAAATTGTGAGTTTATTAAAGTTAGAAGATGACGAAGTAGAGTAAAAAAAGAAGAAAATTATTTTTTCGATATCCGTCTCCTTATTTTCATTTGCATAAATTGTTTCTCCTGTTAAAACCTGCTTATGTTTAGAATCGAATTCTTCAAAGCAGCCTCTTTTGGAAGGCTTATATTAAAAAATATCAGTTATAAAGCTATTCTAATTCTTTGTTTAGGACTCCTGGAATTTTTAATTATTTTATGCAATTCACGTCATTGAAACTTTCCCAAAAGGCGAAGGTTGGATAGAAGGTCTATCAAGCAAATCAGACAGTATTATGATAGATTATCATTGAGCTTTGTTTTTTTCTCATCAGAGAATCATGTAACTATTTGTTAAAATTATGTAACAACTACATGGTTTTATGATGTCATCTTTGTACTAATAAGAAAATAACTTCAAAATTAGATGATATGAAATATAGATTACACACTCAACTCGCTTCGACTTTTCTTTTTATAATTTCTACAATTGGTTTTGGTCAAACTTTTAATCTTGATGTAACATCAAGTTTTAATATATCACCATCAAATGGTGTTATGAGTAACACAGGGATTTTACAAAATATTGGAAATACGAATGGACAAATACAAGATAGTAATCTTGTAATAGGACAAGCAATAGCAGATTCATTAACTTTCCATAATCAATTAAATACTACAATTCCAACATATTTTCCAACTCCATTGATGGAGAATGGACAGGTAGTTAATGGTGGAGAATATTCTATTTCTGCAATAACAACAACAAATTCAGTTATTACATTAAACGCAAATAATAATCCTAATGCAGAATTTACAATTATAATTCACGTTTCAGTCTCATCAAATACAAATCCTCAAGCTGAGTCCATCAATAGTATAGAAGTAAATAATGACTTTAGGAAAGGAGATGAACTGATTAACATGGCATCGGGAAATGCAATGGCTCCAAATTATTCAACAACAAATGCCTCACTTTTTGATGAGGAAAGAAATCCAAATTCCATATATCCTAGCTCTTTTAATAATCAAATAAACGATACATTAAATTCACCATCGACAGGTCAAAATGAATTTGTCACACGTACTTTTATGGATATCAAAGTAAATGAAAATATTAACACTATTAAAAAACCTAACGATATTCCATATGGTGTTTATTTCAAAGAAAATTTTCGTTACTACTCAGCAGCCATTAACACTAAACTGTGCATAGTTTTTTAGCAACCTGTAATAATCCACTATTTATTACCGCTAATTTTGATTATCGAAGAAACAGTAACCATATCGCGTGCAGAATATGAAAGTAATAAACAGGAGATATCTGAGTTAAAAACCCAGTTACCTCAGGCATTCTCCCTAATAGAAGAATTACGAACAGAAATACTGCTAATTAAAAATGGCCGCAAAAGCGATACAAGTTAAACGCCGAGTTCACAAGATTATGGCAAAAGCAAGAAGAATAACAACTCACGCTAGAAGACGGATAGAAAAAGTGGAGGACAGCCTGGACATAAAGGCAGTAATCTTAAAATGAGTAATAATCCAGATGAGATTAAAAGTTACACACCTCAATATTGTAAACAATGTGGCGAAGAATTTGGAAAAGACTCTATTTTTGAATTCAATAAGCGTAGGCAAGAAGTAGTCATTCCACCAATTACTCCTCGATATATAGAGCACCAATCCTTTACCTGTGCGTGTAATAAATGCAACACAAAAACTACAGCAAAACTACCCTCGTATTTAAATGCCAACATACAGTATGGGGAAAATGTACAAGCTTTAAACACATACCATTCTGTATATCAATTAATACCATCAAATAGGATAGGAAAATACTTTAAAGACGTTTTTAATCTATCTATAAGTGAAGGTACGATATATAATATATTGTCCTCGATGAGTCATAAAGCTGAACCAGTTTATGAATTAATTAAAACGAAGATTAGCAAATCAAAAGTTGTTGGTGGTGATGAGTCAGGGATAAAAATTAATGGTGATAAAGCTTGGTTTTGGGTTTTCCAAAACTCTACTTATACCTATATCAAAGCAGCTTGCGACAGGAGTTATCAAAATATTATCGAAACATTTCCTGATGGTTTTCCTTTGTCCATATACGTTTCAGACAGTTTGCCTGCACAATTAAAAGTACCAACAAAAAGAAAGCAGCTGTGTCTTGCACATCTGAATAGAGAGTTGAAAAATTTTGAAAATGCGATTAAAAGTAAATGGGCCTCGAAGTTAAAGCTACTATTTCTTGAAGCCATTGACTATAAGAAGCAAATGAGCATCAATGAATATGAGCAAACAAATCCAGAAATAAAGAACTTTGAAATAAGGTTAACAAAATTATTAGATGTAGAGGAATCCAAAAACCACAAAAAGCTCAAAGCTTTTATAAGTCGATTAATAAAAAGACGTGATTCAATATAGCTTCTGGTGTTTCACTAGAAGGTAGAGCATTATCTACTGGCGATGCCAACCGACGCGAAGCAAGCTCATAGCCTGTCCCGAGAAATCGGGAAACACCAAAAAAAATAAACACTTGTGAATAAAAAGAAAAAACACTAATTCTTGCATAGCGTTTTTTCTGAAAGGCAATCTTGGGTAAACAAGCGGATAAGCATATAATCTTTTTTGACATCTTTATTTAGAAGTGTCTAGTGCTGTAATTCATAAATTCCATCGCTTATTTCACTCCTCTTTTTCCTTTATACTTCGTTAAGATTTTAAACCGTAACTATGGCTATGCTTGAAAATTTCGCCTTGTCTAAAGAAAAAATTGAAGCACCGTTATTTATGAGTTACAGCACTAGTCGGAAACACAACAAAATCAAAATTGATTCTTTTGCGTTTATTCTAATTTTTTTCTCGTCGGCTGATGCGGCATTTCGACAATGCTTACTTCGACAGGCTCTGCGCAGCGCTTAAAAACCTTAAAAAATTATTATGATTGAATAAATACTCCTCATCCCGAAAACAATTGGGAATAAAAACAGTCTGTTTCCAATCAGTCACTACTTAGTGTCTGCAAGAAAACTAATCATTTTTAAGTCTTTGATAATAAAACTTCAAAAACAAGCTTAACGCAGTATTTGACGTTTTCTTGCAAAGACTACTTATCAAAAATCACCACTACTTTGTTAAAGTCTGCTGCAGCATTTATTACACGTTGGTAGTCTTTATAAATTTCAAGAGGAAACACAATGTCTTCGTAGTATTCTATAGAGCTTACGGTAATTTTATTCCCTTCAACGGTGTAATCTGATTTGAATTCCATAATCACTTTGTTGTCCTCATTTTTATAGAACTCGTGAATATTTAGCTTTTCTAGGTTTTTTATTTCATAACCATCAGGAACTGTAAATATTATTGTACGCTCATAATGTCGTGCGAAATATTCCTCAATAGGCAACTTTCTTTCTACTTCCGAATACATTTCTGCTTGTGGACCAATTAACTCTCCTACTTTAAAAAGATAGTTTTCACCTGCTTTTTCGAAAAATTTATCTGATTTTAAAACACCTTTTGATACAATTGGGAGTAGACCATAATTAGAGGCCTCAAGATTTAGAACCTCGAAATCTTTTACTTCTCCATCATCATCTAAATAAGTAAGCAAATATTCTTTAAGCTCTTTTTGATCTTCTTCATCTTCGATTTCTTTAAAGTAGGGCTGTATATATTCTGCTTTATATCCGCTAATGCTGTGATAAACATTGTATTCAGTATCTATAAAACCTTGTTCATTAAAGTCTACCTCGACAATCAATGTGTCTCCTGAATTTTTGTAATCGTTCTTAGGAATAAAACGAACATTCCCAACTCCATATTCATCTCCGGCTATTTCTATGCGCTTTACGAACAATCCATGATTATTCATAAAATTGAAATCAAAAAAGCCAAGACGTTCAAAATAATTGGGAGTCATATAATCATCAATAGAAGGGAAGTATATAATATATTCATCAGCATAGGTCCAGAGTTCAAACTCGGGATCAAATTTAAATTTAAAGCGGTTTGAAGTGAGTCCAATTTGGTAATCTATTTCAAAATGGTCAAACAACTCACAGAATAACATGACTGCTCTCTGTTCTGATAGAATTTTAGTCAGCCACAGCTCTTCCATTTCAATTTCTTGTGAAATATCTCCATCTACGATTCTAACATTAGATTTAACGTACTCTTCAATGGCTCTTATTTTTTCTCGGTCTGTTGCTTTTTCAGGAAAGTCTATTTTTCGGGATAACTTCTTTATAAATTTAAGATCTTTCTTATCAGTGTTTTCGTGGTAGCGTGAATAGATTAACTTAGAAAGTTCTCCATAATTATAGAGGTCATAGGAATTTGTAGATAAGTTCGCTGCTAACTTATACCCAAAGTAAATGAGCTCCGCAGAGAAAGCAGAGGTTCGCTCATCAGATAATCCATCGATACGGTCATAGTGGAGCGACCATCTTGACTTCTTTTTTTCGGCGAATAAAGAGGAGGTATCACGTAAAAAATTCTTTTCATCATTATATATTTTGAAATCCATTTTTAGACGATAAGGAGTAATCATCTCATAGTCATAATCAAATTGTAATTCTCTCGTCTGAATATCCTGTAACCTACCAGTGATTTTTGGAGAACGTTCATACATATAGATATATTCTATTTCAGCTCCTTTGTCAATTCCTTCAAAAGCGAAATAGCGAAACTTTTGCTTGGTTTCTTCGTCAGTTCCTTCCTTTATATTTTCCTTATCCAAGACAATCACTTCACCTTTACTATTGATTACCCTGGCTTTTTCGATAATAAAATCTTTGTCTTCATAGACAGGTAAATAAATCTTGTTATACCGCTCAATTCCTCGGTCAGTAAATACTTTGATGTGCTTGTGAATTAAGACATATTCTCTTAGTCCATTATCAGTATCAAATAATTCATGACTTTCGTAATTCTTTAGAAAAACAAGCGCCACATTGGTATCATTGGTTGTATAATCACTTAATTGAGGATTCTCATTCCAATTGTAATCAATATGTTCAAGCTGGTCATTTGCTAAGCCTATTCCGTGACCAATAAATGTTAGACATAGAAATGCGATTATGTATTTTAATTTTTTCATTATTCCTCTATTTTCTTTAGAACTATGGTTTCTTTATGGGCACTTTTTAATATATTTCCGAGTTCAGCCATTTCCTTAACTTGTTCAACACCAAATGTTATATAGTTTGCTTTAAAATCAAAGCTATAAGTGATTTGATCTGTTTTTTCGGTATTGTAATTGATTTTTACATGGTATTTATCTCCTCCAACCACTAAAATATTTTCAGGAACATAGTCAATTTGAAATCCTTCAGGGATTTCAAGCGAATAAACAAAATTGGTTTGTGTTGCGTATCTTTCTGTTACTGATTGCTCTCTATTTTCTTCTTCGTAAGGGGTGAAAAAATCGGAAAGTAATTTAAGATTCATGTTTACATAAATTTCATTTTCAGTCCTGTTGATGTAATTTGGAACAGTGAACGCATAATCAAAACTAAGCGCGTTTTCTTCGACATCTATGTTATAACTGTCTAAAAGGTATTTATTACTTGCCTTTTTCGTGATGTATTCGGCTTGATTTTTTTTTCCATTTTCGTCTTTAACTCTTTTTAAAATAGACTTATAGTCTCCTGCATAATAACCTGTTACAATGAGTTTCCCATTTCCTTTAATTTTATCATTATCAATATATACCAGAGCAGTATCTGTCATTAAGGTTTTATATGCTTTCAAAACAGGTATTTCAACGATTTTATAACTACCATCAACATTAATTAAAGCTTCTTTTCCTTGAATAAAGCTGGTTGGATAACCAAAAGCAATTTTATCGTCAGTAGCATCGAGGAAAATATATGCATTTGATTGTTTGTCAAAATAGGCTGCAATCATGTGGTTATCAACTACAGGACTTGGTATTTCCTCATATTTGTATGGAATATCCGTAGTTCCTACCCATACTTGATGCGCATTAATACCTTGAATTTCTAACAATTGAACGATAAGTGTGGCCATGTCCTTGCAATCACCATACCTTCTGTTTAAAACTATATCTGGATCACGCGGGATAAATCCACCTAGACCGTCTTCAATAGCGATATATTTCACATTTCCTTGAACCCACTGGAAGACTTTCTTTACCTTTTCTAATTCTGAATCTTTTGGCGAAATAATTTCATCGATTATGGTTTGAAGTCCTTCTTTGTCCTCGCACTTAACTTGATTCGTAAGCGAGAGATACCAATTAAACAAATCTTGAACATTTTCTAGAACGCCAACTTTGTTTCCATCTAGGTCAACATAATGGTTAATTCTAGAAATTAGGTGAGGAACAAAATACTTCGGATTTGGACTCGAATTTTCAGATTTATAGATTGCTAACGTATCGAGCTGCCATTTGTAAACTGTGCTGTTTCGACTGCGCACTTTCGAATAATTCACATCACTAGAATCCATATTGAAATAAACTGTACTCAGGCCGATTCCATCCTCAACTTTGATTGATAGAGATTTGTTTAATAATGGATAACTCGCTTTAAAAAAGCTTGAAAAACTCAAATGAGGATCTGTAAGTTCTTTGCTGTATTCAAGACTTATGATGCTTCCTTCTTTTAAGCCATCATACGTAAATGTAGTTACTGTTCCGTCATCAAAAAACACTTGCTCAGAAATAGCTTCATTAGTTTGAAAATCTTTCACTTTCTCTTTAGAAAACTTATCCTTTCCTTCTTTTGAATTTAGAGCATATGCCTCTTTATCTATCAACTTTTCAAAGTACGAAGAGTAAATGCGGTCCTTTTTAAAAAATCCAGCACGATCAGTTGTTAAATAAATCATTAGTTGAACGTTTTCAATGATTTCAACTCCTTTCTCTTTGTTTAATGAGATGTTTATATCTGAATGATCTTTGATGATGACATAATCATGTTCAGGATAAATTTCTTTTAGCTTTTCTAATTCACTTGGGCGTTGTGCCCAATTTGTGAAAGCAAATAATACGAAAATTAATGTAAATGATATTCTCATTTCTTTTCTATTGTGATTACGTTTCCGTCGATATACTTTATAATGGAGACAAGGCCTCCATTCTCATTAAAATAATTTGCAACACCATGAAGATCATCTAAAATATAGTGTTTTTCTGAGCGTTTTTTACCATTTGAATAATAGGAAGTAAACAATCCAACCAGATTTCCTTGTTCGTATTGACCTTCTGCTTTTAAATTACCATTTTTGAAATAGGATTTGTAAATACCTTCTCTTAAACCTTGTTTGTAATTCCGATTTTCAGCTTGTTGTCCATTGTCATAGTACTTATTGTAAGGACCTTCAAACCAACCATTTTTAATCGTGAATTCACGTGCTTTTTTTCCATTTTTCCAGTAGGCTATAATTTCGGCGGATTCTTCCCTCATTTCTTTGGTCACTTCCGTCCCGTTCTCATCATTGTAAATATACGTTTCAATAAAACCATAACTGTACTTTCTTTTGTGATCTTGTTTCTTACCTACGTAATAATAAACATCACCATGCAGGTCTCCATAGGCGTAATTTGCTTTGAAATCAATATCACCATCCTCATCGTAGGTTTCATAATCTCCATTGAGGTCACCATGACTGTAATTTGAGAGACGGGTTAAAATTCCGTTTTCATTATAGAATTTCCATTCTTCATGACGATTTCCATCGACATATATCCCTTCTGATGCTGGCTTCCCATTTGGATGATATGTTTTCCAAGGTCCTTCTTTATCGCCGTTAAAAACCTCTCCTTTTGCTTCAAGTGTGCCATCAGGATAATTGAATATTTGTTTTCCATGGTAGGTATTGTTATAGATGTCAACAGTCATATAAACGGGGCATTCTGCACATCTTCTAAGTTTATTAATTCGATTGCCTGGTTCTTGAAAAATCGTATCGAAAGCCACACCTGCAGTATCAAAGTAAATCGTGAACATATGCAAGTCATCAATGTAATAAGACGATTGAATAGGGTTTCCTACTACATTATATCGTGTGCTGAAGCCTTGTAATTCTTGATTGCTATAAAAATTGGAAGATCGTAATTGACCATTTCTATTGTATGTTTGCCATGGTCCATCACTTTCCCCTTCCTTAAGGAATCCTTGGCGGTATATTTTTTCGTTGCGGTACATATTGCGATAATATCCTTCAGAATTTCCATTTTCATTGAATTCATAATTGATTTCGGTTTTTTCATTAGGGAAATACTCTTCATAGGTACCAATACGTTTAGCATTTTTGTAGTTTTCTATTCTTTTTAAAGAACCGTTGTAATTATAGAACTTCCATTCACCATTTCGGCCCTCTTTATTGTATTGACCTTCCGATTTTTTAATTCCATTTTGATAGTAGCTAATGTATTTCAAGTCACCTCCTTTGCGCTCCCCTTGCGATAGTATTTCTCCGTTTTTATCGAAAAATGTGTAAGCATCTACAACTCCTTTATTAAAAGAATGTTCTGATGCTTTCCAGCCTTCCTCAGAATATTTAGTTTCTAACCCATTTTCTTTACCACGATCGTCAAAGTTTTGCACTTTGTTTTTATTCCCATTTCTATAAAAGAATTCCCAAGTTCCAATTTTACTACCTTCTTTGAATTGTCCTTTGGATTCTATTTTACCATCTTGAAAGTAACTAAGGTATGCACCTTCTCTTAGGTCTTCTGTAAAGTTCTCTTTATAACTAATTTCACCAGATTTAAAATACGTGATTCGTTCACCTTGAAGATCACCATTCGCGAAGCTCCCCATTCGGTAGATTTGTTCGGAGTCATAAAATGATTCGAAATCACCATTTGCTTTTCCATCTGTCAATTGATACTTTAAATCTATTGTTCCAATAGGGTGGTAATCAATCATTTCTCCAGAACTTATTTCTCCATCTTTATACGGTAAAGTTCTCCATAGGACACCGTTTCTATAAAGGGACAATTCTCCGGAAATTTTATTGTCTTTATAGGGGATCTCTATGTTTAACAAACCATTCGTATGATACATGAATGAAGTATCTACCAGAACACCACTGTTCAATATTTGACTTTCCTTTAATCTGCCATTGGGATGATAATATTTCCAGAGTCCATCTTTTTCACCTTTATTATCGAAACTTCCCTCAGCAGTCATGCGTCCTTCAGCTCCATAAAAATTGATATCACCAACAATGATTTCCCCATTGTTTTTGTACTCAAAATCACCCATTATTTCGATATGATAGTTATCACTATTTCGGGTCACATCACTTTCGCCAAAACCTATAAAAGAAAGATCTGCTTTCTGACTATTTTCTTTGAGGTAGTTTAATGCCCAAACGTAGGATTCTTTGAGCTCCTTACTTTTTTTAGTGACTATTTTCTTTATTTCTTCATTTTCAGCGTAATTGGAAATCAGATAGGAAAAACCTTCAAATTGCTTGTTATTCAACAATTCTACATAAAACTTTCCATAGGTTTTATACCAATAGTCGTCTTCGTTTGTTTTTTGGTCCTTCAACTGACTAGCAATAAGGTGTAACTGTTTGAGTAATGAATAGTCCAGCTTGCTGGGTGTCTTGTATTTATCCCGAAGAGCAACATAGTTATGAACCAACTGATCAATCGTTTCGAAAGAATTATTTCCATTCAGCTCTAAATTGTTTGATCCTGAAAAATCATCATCAGTCCAGTATTTAGTACTCGCCATATAGTCTCCATATTGCAACTGGGCAAAGTTGTTACGTTCATCAGCGGAATGTAATAAATACATTCCCACAGCCATTATTCCTTTTGAAGTTTGTTGTTCTGCAAAAGCCAAACGCGCCATTGCGAGATGAACGCGATCGTAAAAAGGGTTAATTTCAATAGTTTTCTTAAATGTTGTATAGGCTGCTTTATAATCTCCTTCTAATGAATGAGAAATACCAAGGTTGTACCATAAGGAATAATTCATTGGGTATTCTTCAAGAATACTTTGATACATTTCTTGCGCCTTATCGTATTCCTCCAAATTATCAAGTGCAGTTCCATAGTTTAGATAAAACTCGGACGGTAAATCATATCTAAAGTACCAATACTTATCTCCTAGGTCTTTTACTTTTTGGAACTCCTCTAGGTTGTTCAAAGCATTCATTTTCATGTGCACCGCATAACGAAAAAACAAAGAGTCACCTTCATATACTTTGTCAAACTCTTTTACCGCAAGTTCATATTCACCTTCGGTTGAATACTTTTCGCCTTTTAACAATACATCCATTGATGGTTCATAAGACAACTTTTCTTGTCCAAAAGAAAAAGCATTGAAAGTTAGAAGTGAAATAATTAGAATGAAGTGGTTAACATTTAGGTTCTTCATGGTTTAGTGTTTATTGAAATATACATCAAACATAAATAAATTTTTATATATAGTTGTTTATTGTGGGTTTTTTAATATTTTTTTCTAATTCCATATCATTAGTAATATTATCATTTAATAATGAATTTCGAGAAACACAGTTTTTGAGTACTCCTCAAAAAAAGTGTGTGTAATTTAATTATCATACTATTAGAGGTAAAAAAAAAGGCACTACTCTATCTCGATTTTGTATTGTAATAATTAAGACATAAAAAAAAACACTATAAAGAAAAGTAGATTGCTACTGGTTCATTGCTCTGTTTTCTATTGCTTTAAGGTCATCAATGCTAAATATTCAAGTGAGCGACCAATCGTTCTATGAACGTTTTAAAGAAAAGTAATCTAAAGAAAGCAGAACGCACAGTTAAAATGAAACAAGACTTATCGAAATTAGGGGTATTTATGAATAGGATAGCTCTGAAAAGAAAGGGTTGAGAAATGAAGTACGGGAAATTGAAAGAACTTCATTAGAAGGTGCTGGAGGAATTTATATTCCTTTTGGAGGTTTACTGCTAATTATTCTTCTTTTAATTATCTTGTTATTTGCTTAATGAAAAGCGAATTAAAATGAGCAACTTTACTGAGATTAAGTTGCTTTTTATTCCACTAAGTGAATTCCGAATGAGCAAAATTACTTTTTGCATGGAAACTCCATATAATTAGGTGCTTTGTAAGTAAAATTCTGAATTAATTTATTGGGTTACCAAGATAAGTCGTAATTATTTAAAAAGAGATTCCTCGTCGTTTCACTCCATCCTTTAGATTAGCAAAAGTATAATTATTTACAAATTATATGTAAATTAAAAAAGAATGAGGTGAACTTTAACTTCATCAAGTTTTCGAAC
>Ga0307966_1001593_pt1 | contig 17712 bp, 10 predicted proteins | sample OrgLakmetagen646_FD_203141 | JGI IMG/M metagenome (GOLD analysis project Ga0307966, IMG submission 203141) | Saline water microbial communities from Organic Lake, Antarctica - #646 | ecosystem: Environmental > Aquatic > Non-marine Saline and Alkaline > Saline | place: Antarctica: Organic Lake... | reverse complement strand
AGAGGTGCCAAACGCTTCCAGTACATCCTCTTTAGATGCCTGTTTGGTCAATTGAACCGTCCAGTAGTGCAGGTGGGAGAGGGTTTCTGGCACTTTCACCGCTGCGGTTACCACGTCCAGTTCCGGGTCTACACTCTGGGCGTCAGGTCCCTGGTGGCTGGGAATTTCCGGCTCGGGCACCAGCGTATTCATGATTCCGTTTTTGTGGCTTTCCCACGGGTCGGTCGCCCGGCGCAACAGGGTGCCACGCGCCTTTTTTAACAAACCTGCTCGTTTCAACGCGCTTAGGGTGCGCACAATAGAGGTGGTGTTGCAGGAAACCACGCGGGTGCTCTGGCGGTTTAGGGCGGAGGCGTAATTGTTTTCGGCGCTAAACGAATGGCCGGTTGTCTCGTGCTTCTCCCCACCCTGGACGATGTACTTTAGCCCGGCTTGCTTGTATTTTTCGGCATTCTGGCCACCGAATTTTTTGGGAGCGCAATCCACAACCACATCAGCGGCTTCCAGCAGATCGTCAAGCCCGCCGGCCACCGGAATATTCGCCTTCTCCATCGCCTTGCGGCCTTCTTCTGTGTTGGCAAACACGGTATATTTTTGGGCTGCCACTTTTATTCTCCAGTCGGCGGCCACATCGCCGATGCCCACCAGTTCCATATCATCCTGCAGGGTTACTGCTTCGGCCACTCGCTTTCCAATGACACCATATCCATTTACGGCTATCTTTATTGTTTCCATAATATCGAACCATTTTTTATTTGTTCAGTTTCAGAATCTTTTTCCGTTCTTCAAATTCTTCCCGTTCTATTTCGCCCCGGGCAAACCGCTTCTTTAAAATATCGATGGCATCTTCGCCGGCGTCGGCCGTTGGACGGGAGGGAATGACATTAAAAACGGCCAGCAGAACGATGCCAATAATGACGATCCACAAGAACCAATACATGCTTATAAAATGATGATTGTAGAACATTTTTTCTGTGTTTTAAGTTGTTAGTTACCTGTATGAAGGCATCCCGATGGGGCAAAGACTTCTTATAAAGAGCTTAAAATAAGAATGTAGTTTCTACACTTTAATTTACATGCGATATTTTTTGGCCTATTGACCTTCCTCTTCCTTACCCATGCCTATATTATATATGGCCGCTACCAATGCACCGACCAACCAACCCAGTATAAAGGTTTGTATGATGCCAAAAAGTGCGTTCAATGGAGGGACACTCATGCGAATTATGGGTTCCACATCCAGTCCATGCCACAGGTTATTGAAAAAGACGATGGTTCCTGCTCTTCCAACTGTAACCATCAGTAGAATACAGCCCGTGTAGAGAATGGCACCCATAGCTCCAAAGGCGAAACCCATTTTTTTAATATGTAAGTGTTTTCATGATCCACTCCGATATTTAATGTTGATGATCCTTATGTTCGTGTCTATTTCAGTGATGTCCGATCATCACGATCTGACAGGCAAACATCGCTATTATGAAAAAGAATAAAGTTATACTGTTGTTAAGTCCAAGCAGGGGAGCTATAAACAGAAGCAGAAGCGGAATCCCACATCCGATAATCATCCAGAAATTACGTTTACTCATGTTTCAGAGATATAGTTAATGTGTTTACCGATTGAAATAGAGGTTGAAAGCCATTAATGACCGAAGACGGCAGGCGGCTATCTCAGCACAGAATGGATATGAAACGGTCTTTTGTCTTCGGACAGCGGTCAAATACAGATTCACAGACTTATTTTAACTGGCAAATAGCCTTAGATATTAGTTTGTCAACGATTTTTTGAGTCTGTTAAACTCATCTTCCGATATTTCCCCGGCTTTAAATCGTCTACGGTGAACCTCTCTGGCTGCATTTCTGATTTCAAGTTGGTGCTTGTCGCGCAGTGCAAGATACCAGACCAGAAGAAAGACCCCGGCAAGCAGAATCCAAAGTACTGGGGCCCAATGCGTGATACCCCGGATTATTCACGAAATAGAATAAAATAGAAGTTAAGTTTATGATAATATTTGATATATCGACGAATAGATATAGCTCACATTTAAGTGTTGAGGTGAATGGCTGCGAAATTTCTCCGTGCACTATGTTTGCCCAGGGCATTCCTTAGGAAGAAGTGAAAATGGCTTGCTCAGGGTACTCCAGTACCCTTCCGTCACCACTTCCACTTTGCCTTGTTCACAACCAAATTCCTTGGTGAATATTCCGGGTTAAGTGCATGTACCCATTACATGATCAGTTATGATGCTGTTGATGGTTGTTTTTATTCATTCCATCCTTATTCATCATGCCTTTCTGATCCATCTTATCTCCCTGCATCATCTGCATGCACATCATATGCATGGGCATCATCTCTTTCATGTCGGGATTTTTCATCATCTCCATCATTTTTGAGTGATCCATTCCTCCATCTTTCATAGCCTGCATCATGTCCATGTGCTTTTGCATACGCTCCTTCATCTGAGGATTATCCATCATTTTCTGCATATTTCCCATCATCATAGTACTGTCCATGTTCATCGAGCCCATCATATGCTGCATCATTTGTTTTCGCATCTGTGGGTTCTGCGCCATTTGTTCCATCATCATGGCACGCATGGTGGAATCCTGCATCATCTCCATCATCTGTTGTTTCTTTTGGCTCATGTCTTTCTCGGTTTGCTGAGCAAAACCTGCGCTTGTAAGCAGCAATAAAGAAATCATAAGTGCGAATGTTGTGGTTAGTAGTTTCATAGTAATCACCTTATTTTTAGATTAAGTACCAGTTATAATTTTTTATTTTAGTTTGCCGATTACCTTCTCTAATCGACTTCGAATTTCATCTGCAATGGGTTGCAGGCCGTCATTATCTACGGCTTGCATGGAAGCTACGGGGTTGACGGCTGAAACTTCTACCGTTCCATCTTCATTTTCTTCCACAATAACATTACAGGGAAGCATTACGCCAATCTTATCTTCTGCCTGCAGTGCCTTATGGGCAAATTTTGGATTACAGGCTCCCAGGATTTTGTACTTTTTGAAGTCCACATCCAGTTTCTTTTTCAAGGTGTCTTTGACGTCGATTTCCGTTAACACGCCAAATCCCTCGTCTTTAAGAAGCCCGGTAACTTTTTCGATGGCTTGGTCATAGGAAAGGGCGACGGTCGTTGAAGTAAAATAGTCCATTTTGTTTCAGTCTGATTTTATATTTGAATAGCATATCATTGTTCAGCTTTAATATACAACTATTACCCTTAAATTAACCTTAAACAGCAGGTAATTACTTTAGAAAGGGCTTTGACAAGTTTCATAAGAACCCCGCTTTTAGTGTTCGATGTTAAGGAATCGGGCATTGATAGCCACAGTTACACTGCTAAGTGACTAAAAAATGATCCAAGGGCCGGGCTTAGGTTAATGCCGTAAGTATATATCCCGGATTATTCACGATGACGTGCGCATGAGTACCTTAACGTGTAAATAAAAATGAATTTGGAAGTCTTCCTTTGGCTGACGGAGAGATATAAAGGGGTGTTTATAAGTTTTGCAATGCCTTCTGTTACTATTTGATAACCGAACATAAGTTACTATTTCAAATTAGGGTGTAGATTTTTTTCGGGGTAATTTTCATGTGTACTGCGTTTGCCAAGGGCATGCCTATGGCGCAAGCGCAAATGGCTTACTCAGTTATACAAGTAGCCTTCCGTCGCCATTTCTATTCGGCATGACGATTAAAACACGTGGCCAACAAGAATTCCTGTAAAACCAATTTTGTTTGTAGTTGGATATTCCGATTGAACTCTTATTCCTGAGTTTTACAAGCTGCTCGCTTAGAAATTTTTTCTCGTTCTCTTTTTTATCTCTTATCAGTTTGTTTTTGGTATTTATAGAATGAGCTGTTATTATCAACTCGTGAAAAAGTATCTAAAAGGGCAAAAATTTTCAAAACTGGCATCACAAACTCTTGTTGGTGCAATTTTTCTATGTGTCCTTTTTGGTAATGGGGTTCATTTTCATTCTGTATTAGATCACATTTTTGATCACGGTGATATTCATGTCTTAGTACATGCTCATTCTCATTCCGATCAAGAAACAGAAGGAGATCACAATTCGAATTTAGATAATGAAGATCACGAAGTAGCTACTGTTGATTTGAACGGGATTATTTCTCCTTCAAAAACGAAGTGGGCACAAGGTGATTCTAATTCAAATTATGTTGCTTTAGGTCAAGAAACTGAGTTTAGCCCAATATTAGGCTATTTAGTTTTACTTAATTTGCCCCCGCCCGATATTACCCACCATAGATACTCCTCTCCCCCTTTTTCTCTCCGCGCCCCTCCGATAGCCTAAGCAATTACAGGTAATCTTTGCCTGCCCATCTCACTTAATATTTTTCAACTTTCAAATTTCAAACCATGAATCTATCCAGATATTGGATCAGGGGTTTGGCATTATTACTTGTTTTATTGCCGTCTCTGACCAAAGCACAAAATAGTTCTATCTCCCTTGATAAAGCTGTTGAGCTCTTTAAAGAAAACAGTTTACAGCGCACCTTGCTGGAACTCGAGGAAGACCGTCAAAAGGGAGATGCTAAAACCTATAAAGCATTTCCTAACCCCGAAATTAGTGTTTTCCATGAAAGCTTAAATGCCGGATCACCAAATTATGATGAGACAACTATTCAAATATCTCAACCAATTGAACTTTTCGGACAGCCTTTTCTGAGAAATAGAAGTGCCTCCAGACTAAACGAAGCCGCAAAGTTAGAATTCCAATACAGAGAACAAATACTCATTGGAAACTTGAAATCACTTTACGTTGAGCACTGGTTTTTAACTCATCAATTACAGGCAATCAATGAAGCCACTGCTGTGATAAAACACGCACAACAATCTGCAGTTGCCAGAAGAGATGAAGGTGCATATTCAGGTGTTCAGCTTCAAAGGTTTTCCATTGAGGATAGTAAATATCAGAAACGGAAAGATAGATTACAGGCTAATTTGAGTGGTGTTAGAAATCAACTTCGCGTGTTAATTCTTCCTCAAGAAGATAATTCCCGAGAAATTGAATTAGACGAAGAATTTACTGTAACCATGATTTCGGATTCAGAAAAATCTTTGACTGACTATGCCTTCAACCACAGAGCTGATCTCCAAAACCTTGAACTCCTTTCTGAAGCCTACCAATTGAAATATAAAGTTGAGCGTAGAGAGCGATTTCCTGATCTGAGTATTGATTTGGGCTATAAAAGCCAATCAAATGGTTCGGAAGGTTTTGTTATAGGCGGTTCTATTAAGCTTCCTATGTTTAATCAGAATAAAGGGAATGTGATAGCGACACGCGCTCAAGCCAGAACAATTTCCACGTCACTGGAATTGAGAAATATGTCTGTTCAAAATGAGATAACCCTTTCATACCAAAGAGTTGTTCAGCTTGCAGATCAGTGGGATTCCATTCAATCGTTCTCTAATAACGGTACTATGCTTGAAACGGCTCAAATTGCATATCAGGAAGGTCAATATTCTCTTTTAGAGCTTTTAGATGCAACAGAAGCCTACGTTACAGGCCAAACACTTTTTTATGAAACCATCGCTGAATACAATCAGGCTTTATATAAGCTGGATACTGTTTCGGGTGGTAAAATTTTTTCAAACCAACAAAATATTGACCAATGAAACATATCATAACACTTTTAGCACTTATCACAGGATTATTATTAGTCGGATGCGGAACAGATGATGAGGAGCACTCCCATGGCGAAGACGGTGATCACACTCATGAACAACCGGCTACAAATCCATCAGAAAATCAGAGTGAACCTGTCCGAATTGGAATGAATGAACATTCTGATGTAGAAGCATCAGAACATTCCCATGACGAAGACAGTAATCATGATCATGCTGATGCCGCAGCTAAAGATTCAACTGAACATCAAAGTGAAGCACACTCTCATGACCAGGATGCGGATCATGATCATTAACTCGCATAAAACTGTGTGCAAAGGCACTAGCACTCTTATTTCAAACAAAATAAATTTCAATATTATGAAATACGCATTCATATTTTTAGCACTTACTACGGGATTACTGCTTGCGGGCTGTGGTTCCAATAATGAAGAGCATTCTCACGGTGAGGATGCAGATCATAGCCACGAACAAACCGTTCAAGAGACTGAGCAAGGATCAGAACCCGAAGAGGAACATGCCCATGATTCAGAAGGAATTCATATTGAACAGAAATCTAAAAAAGTAGGTAGCGGGATAATTACCCAATGGACCGAAAAAACGGAACTGTTTATGGAATATCCTGAACTTATAGTTGGTGAGGAAGCTACATTTGCGGTGCATTTAACCCGTCTTTCTGATTTCATGGCAATATCTGAATCAGAAGTGGAGTTTGTGTTTCGATCGGAACGCGGAATTGAAGGTTCGCTTACCGAAACGGAAGTTCAAATACCAGGAATATATGGCCCAGATGTCATTTTTGATCAAGCAGGAAGGTACGATCTCACCATTATCATACGTGGAATGGTGGATGACACCTTGCAAGTAAATGGCATTCCTGTATACAATTCCGTAGACGAAATTCCTGCCTATTCCCAAGAGGAAGATCCCAATCTGATTTCATTTCTTAAGGAGCAACAGTGGAATATACCATTTGGAACAAACCGTGTATCATTGCAATCGTTAACAAGAACGATAGATGCGCATGGCGAGATAGCTGCCCGAAATAATGGGCAGGCGTTAGTACCTGCTCCGTTTTCAGGCATTGTACTACCTGCCATGAATCAGAACCTTCCGGTAGCCGGCAATAAAGTAGCCAAAGGGACATCGGTATTAGTGTTGAATCCAGCCATTCAATCAGCTGATGGTGAAAATTATGCCCAGCAGTTCATCAATGCACAAGCTGAACTTGAGCTTGCACGTAAAAATCTGGATCGCCAAAAGCGACTCTTTGAACGAGAAGCCATTCCTGAAGTAGAGCTGGACAAAGCCCGGATTGAATACAGAAGATCTCTAATCCAGTTTCAAACAATCAATGAGATTGTACAGGTAGATACATCATCTGTTGATACATATGGAGATAACGAGGAGTCCTATCGCTTTGCATTGAAGTCACCAATCTCAGGGACATTTCTCGAAACCTACGTTACTCCCGGAATGCAGGTTAATGTTGGCGATCCTCTTTTCCTTATCGCCGACATGTCAAAGGTTTGGCTTTATGTACATGTTCCGGCCTCAGAACGTACGTCTCTGTCTGGGTCTCGTTCGGCTTCTTTCAGCATACAAGGTAATAACCGTTTGTATGATCTAAATGAGTTAAATGGTCGATTAGTTAGTACAGGTAGTAGCGTAGATTCCAAGACCAGGACAGTGTCTTTGATTTATGAAATAGATAATCCAGACCAATCTCTTCAAACAGGGTTGTTCGCCAATGTGTATGTAGATACTGAACAAAAAGATCGTGCTATTGCCGTTCCGGAAAGTTCTCTTATAGAAGAAGAGGGGAGTTTCTTTGTATTTGTGCACATAGCCGGCGAGACTTTCGAAAAGCGAAGAGTAAGAACGGGGATAAGAGACCGGGGTATCATTGAAATCACCTCTGGACTAAATATTGGGGAGCATGTTGTTACAGTGAATCCCTATCAGGTGAAGCTTGCTTCATTGTCATCCGAAGCGCCTGCACACGGCCACGAACATTAAATTGAATAAGGATATACTATGTTAGACGCAATTATCAGAGGATCATTAAAACAACGTTTTGTTGTGTTGGTGTCATCAGTGGCATTACTTGCAGCGGGAATTTATGTAGTGTTGGGCATGCCGGTGGATATTTTCCCTGATCTTACAGCACCCACTGTAACTGTAATGACAGAAGCTCACGGAATGGCTCCTGAAGAGGTCGAGCGGTTAGTTACGTTACCCATTGAAACAGCCGTTAACGGGGCGACCGGAGTAAGGCGTGTGCGTTCATCTACAGCAATGGGAATATCCATCGTTTGGGTGGAATTTGAGTGGGGAACCGACATCTTTCAGGCCAGACAGATTGTTAACGAAAAACTTCAAATGGTTGGAAGTAATCTGCCAGAGGAAGTTCCACCACCTATCATGGCACCGATCTCTTCTATTATGGGAGAAATAATGTTGGTGGGTTTAAATAGCGATAATCATTCAGAACTTGATGTTCGCACTGCTGCTGATTGGGAAATACGCAGACGATTACTGGCTATTCCAGGTGTTGCACAGGTTATTCCTATTGGCGGAGGTAAAAAACAGTACCAGGTTCGGGTTGATCCTGAAAAGCTTCAAATGTATGAGGTTACTCTGGATCAAGTATTATCAGCTGTTGAAGCTTCCAATCACAACTTCTCAGGTGGATTTTTCAGGGAATATGGTCAGGAATATACGATTCGTGGTATCGGGCGCGCATATTCGGTTGAAGACGTTGAACAATCGGTAATTATTGAACGTAACAATCAACCGATTTTAGTCGGCGATGTTGCAAAAGTTGAAATAGCTGCCTCGGAAAAAATTGGTGATGCTTCTGTGAATGCAGAGCCCGCAGTTATTATTTCAATTCAAAAACAACCCGGAACCAATACACTCGATTTAACAGATACCATTGACGAAACACTTGCTGAAATAGAGGGAAGTTTGCCCGACGGTTTTGCAATCAATACCCATTTGTTTAGACAGGCTGATTTCATTGATCTGGCGATAGAAAATGTGATTGAAGCGTTACGAGACGGGGCTTTCCTGGTAATAATAATTCTATTCTTATTCCTTGCGAATTTCAGGACGACTATTATTTCATTAACTGCCATTCCTCTTTCTTTAATCGCCTCCATATTTGTTCTGGAATTCTTTGATATCACTATCAACACAATGACACTTGGTGGGATGGCTATTGCCATTGGAGTAATTGTAGATGATGCCATTATTGATGTTGAGAATGTTTTCAAAAGGCTAAGAGAAAACTCAAAACTCCCCGAAGAAAATCAAAGAGCATCAATTGATGTTATTTTTGAGGCGTCCAAAGAGATACGATCTTCTATAATTAATGCTACGCTCATAATTATGATTGTTTTTCTTCCACTTTTCTTTTTAAGTGGAGTTGAAGGAAGAATGCTGAAACCTTTAGGACTGGCATACATTGTTTCTATCGGAGCGTCTTTAGTGATAGCAATGACGGTAACGCCTGCAATGTGTTTTTATCTACTGAGTGGGGAAGGGGCAAAAGGTAAGCTTGAAGAAAGTTGGTTTACCGGAAAACTCAAATCTGGCTATGCTCGTGTTCTTGATGTTGCACTAAGATTCAAAAAAAGTGTTATTGCAGGAACACTGGTTCTTTTTATTGTCACATTAATTGTTACTCCATTTTTAGGTCGTTCATTTCTGCCAGAATTTAATGAAGGCACACTTGTAATTAGCGCAGTAAGTGTCCCGGGAACGTCTCTCGATGAGTCGAACTCGATTGGCAACCGAATAGAAGAAATTCTTTTGGAGCATCGGGGAATCGTATCTACTTCAAGGCGAACCGGCCGTGCCGAATTAGACGAACATGCTCAAGGCGTTAATGCATCTGAGATTGATGCTAAATTCGAGATACCTGATGGCTCAAATAAAGAAGATATGCTCAATCAGTTAAGGGCAAATCTTAGCGTTGTACCCGGAACCAATATTACGATTGGTCAGCCCATTGGTCACCGCATTGACCATATGCTTTCTGGAACAAGGGCTAATATCGCAGTTAAGATATTTGGCTCTGATCTTTACCAGCTCAGAGCTATGGCTGAAGACGTTCGAATGCAGATGGAAAATGTTGATGGGATCGTTGATCTGGCAGTAGAACAGCAACAGAATGTGCCTCAAATACAGATAAAACCCAATCGAAGAGCACTTGCCCGATACGGATTGACCATCGAAGACTTGTCAGAAATGGTGGATGTCGCTTTTGCCGGAGAAGTGGTTTCACAAATTCTTGAAGGTGATAAGATGTTTGATCTCACTGTTCGGTTTAACGAAGAGCACAGAGGCAGTATTGAAACTATTCAAGAGGCACGATTCAACCTTGAAAGCGGAGCAATAGTGCCTTTGGCAGAGCTGGCAAGCATTGAATCCCGAAGCGGGCCAAATACCATTAGCCGGGAAAATGTTCAACGCAAAATCGTAGTTTCAGCTAATGTATCAGGGCGGGATCTAAGAAGCACTGTAGATGAAATTCGTGCGAATGTTTTAGCCAGTGTAACAATGCCTCAAGGCTACTTTGTTGAGTATGGCGGACAATTCGAAAGTGAAGCACAAGCTACCCGAACAATCTCATTACTGAGTATTGTTTCAATTCTCGGAATATATCTCTTGCTCTACTTAGAATTTGGTTCCCTGAAAACCGCTTTACTCGTTATGGTTAATCTGCCATTCGCCCTTATTGGCGGGGTTTTTACTGTACTGTTTACAAGTGGTATTGTCTCTATAGCATCGTTGGTTGGGTTTATCACTTTATTTGGTATCGCAACACGAAACGGAATCCTGATGGTGTCTCATTATCAGCAATTGCTTTCTGAAGGAAAGGAGTTTATGGAAGCAATAAGGCAAGGTTCAATGGAGAGGCTTAATCCCATTCTAATGACTGCCCTTACAGCAGGTCTGGCACTAATACCGCTTGCCATAGCTGTGGGTGAGCCCGGCAACGAGATTCAATCGCCAATGGCCCAGGTCATTGTGGGTGGATTGTTAAGTTCAACTTTACTGAATATGGTGGTTATTCCTGCATTGTTTGCCCAGTTTGGAAAAGAATAACGGAAAAAAAGCAAAATTCGTAAGCCCGCTACTTTAGTGGATCTTCAAAGCCTGATTCGCTAATCGAGAGTCAGGCTTTTTTTCTCTTCTGTTCTGTCTTTAGACGCTTGTTGGCATATAATGAACATTAATGGTTCCTTCGTAGGTATTTGGGTGAATCCAATTCATTTTCATTCAATGGGATTTTATAGAAGGCTAAGAGAAAGGAGAGGGAGAACTCAAAAAAATTATGAACAAAGATATAGCTGAAGAACAAGTCGATGTCGCGGTATCTGAAACGTAGATTCAAAAGGTGATAAGCAAAATAGGGTTGTTCCTGGAGGGTGGGGTAGCATATTTCAGAAACAAGTAACATGGGTTTTTTGTAAATTAAGTTTATAATTTGAGTTCGATTCATTAAATGTCGAATACAATCAATAAAAGACCGATCCTATCCAAAAAGGGCACGAAATTGCAGAAATGTTACCATACAGTCATGCCACGCCATGGCGTGGCATCACGTATCCATATCAACGGCATGAGATCCAGTATCTCCCGAAGGGATCCCGGTGGGGAGGTGCAGGATGACGCCCTCTTTGGACAAGCATCTAAATCATAATCCGTATTTGAGAATCGAACCCAGGTTTATAGAATAATTTTGTTTGACGTTTCTTCTTTAAAGAAAAATTAGGAGAGATATGCTGAAAATATTATTGCTTGAAGATAATCAGGTTGATGTTGAACGTATCAGACTGGAACTAAACAAACTTCGAGAAGCAAATGATATAAAGACTGTATCGGATAAGAAGTCATATATACATGCGCTTCAAAATTTTAATCCTCAGGTCATCCTCTCGGATGTCAATATGTCTGGCTATTCAGGAGAAGAGGCACTTATCGCAGCCCGGGAGCTTAACCCAAAGGTTTCGGTAATCATTGTTACCGGTACCATTAATGGTGAAGAAGCCCTCGAGTATGTGGTAGACCTGGGAGCTAAAGATTATGTACTAAAAAGCGACCTGAAGAGGCTGGTTCCGGCCATCAAACGGGAATATAATCATTATAAGCTAAAAAAGAGTCGGATAGAACAGGAAAAATGGCTGCAACTCTTTTCTCAGATGGCTCACCAAACTGAATATGGGATCATAGTAACCGACAGTACTGGAAAAATAGAATGGGTAAATGAAGCTTATGAGACCATTACCGGTTACTCACTGCAAGAGTGCTACGAGCAAAAGCCGGGTCATTTTTTAAAAGGGAAAGAAACCGATCGGAAAACGGCAGATTATGTCTCGGCTGAAATTAAAAAGGGACAGCCTGTAACTGCGGAGTTACTTAACTATACTAAAAGCGGCGATACGTTTTGGTCAAAATTGAATATCTCACCCCTGAAGAATAGCAATGGCGATATCCATCACTTCATTGCCCTGCAGGAAGATGTAACAAAGAAGAAAACGACATTACATACACTGGAGCAATCACTACAACGACTGGAATGGGCTCAGGAACTTGGTCAGATTGGTGACTGGCACTTCAATGTAGAAAACCAAGAGATTTTCTGGAGTAAGCAGATGTTTGCCATTTATGGCAGAGACATACAAAAGGGTCATCCTTCCTTGAATAATATCCTAAATAATTATTACGGTCAGGACCAGCAGCTGCATAATCAGGCAGTTAGCGAGGCGCTCGAAAACGGGAAAGATTTTGATATTACTGTAAGCTTGATTAGCGACGAGAATCCGAAAAAAATGAAGTACATACGGATCATTGGAAAACCCGGTGTTGATGATCAGGGGCGGGTCAAAAGTTTACAAGGCATTGTTCAAGACGTGACTGAATCCGTATTAATGGATCAGGAATTAGAATTCACCAAAAAATTTCATCAGTTGGCCATTGAAGGTGCGGATGTGGGGCTTTGGGAATTGGATCTGAAAAGCTTTAAAACCATATTTAATGATGTCTACTATGAGATGCTGGGATATGAACACAAGGATGTAGATTTCACCAAGAATTTCCATGACAAAATCATTCATCCTGAAGATTACCTTTTGGTAGAACGTTTCATGAAAGAGATACTGGAAGGAAATCGAATAAAGTTTGAATGCACGATACGAATGAAAAATAAGGAGGGTGAATACAGGTATATTATGGATCGTGCCCGGGTCATTGAATTCACTCCGGATGGACACCCATCAAAACTGGCAGGTTCACATATAGATATAACCGAACGCATACTTACCGATCAGGATCTGGCGCGTTCATATAAAGAAAAAGAGACACTATTGCAGGAGATCCATCATCGGGTTAAAAACAATCTGGCCATTATATCCGGTTTACTGTGGTTAGAAATGGATAGTTCGGATAAGACCGTCAATACGCTGCCGCTTTCGCGTAGTATTAATCGGATACAGTCGATGGGTAAAGTTCATGAACTGTTGTATCGGTCTAAAAGCCTTTCTGAGATCAACATCAAGGAGTACATAGTTGAAATGGTTGATCTGATTCTTGGCAACACACAATTGCCGCATAAGATCCAAACCGAACTTGATATTGAAGATGTGGAGATCAACATCAACGAGATGGTTCCATTGGGGCTATTACTCAATGAGTTGATGACGAACTCCTTGAAATATGCCTTTAATGATAGTAACGGCACTATCTTTATTAGTTTTTGGCAGGAAGGAGATCAGCATCACCTGAGCTATCGGGATACCGGACCCGGCATTAATGAAACAATTGATATAACCGCCACCAAAACTCTTGGCATGAAGATCATTTCCGTTCTGTTAAAACAGCTCGTGGCAACCTATGCATTTGATACCGAAAATAAGTTTAGGCTCGACTTATCATTCGAGTCTAAGGGAAAGGGATCTCACTCCAATTTAAAGGCTTGAAACAGCTTGTAAGCCTGCCGCCTGTCATAAGCGACATGCTTAATTCAAGACCCCCAAAATTCCCGGCCCTCACCAAGCTACAGGCGGATTATGTTCACTATGCATCTGTAGTCGATTATAAAAATCGACTACAGAAGTCTCCTCTAATGAGGATGAGAGAAAATAGGGAGGGAACGGGGAAGGTCAGATAACCAAGTATCTTTGAGAGTAAAAGATTTCCTATTTTTTAATCTCAATTTCTTTGGAATTAAATTCCTCACAAACTCTACTTTGGGACGGGAGACTTTGAATAACTTGATTCATTAATCGAACACAAGTTATGCATAGGTGTGGCCATTCAATACCCCGAATACATTTGAATTTATGTGGTCATCTGCAGTCTGCTAACGTAAATTTCAATACGTCTTTATTAATCGATGCAAGTTCCGTATTCCAGGGTCAGTGACTGGTACTTCCTGTAGTCTTTTTTTAACACCTGTGAGAATGACTTGCTTGATTACAGTGTGCATAAGAAACTGTACGTTTGTTATTGTGGTAATCAAAAAAAAAAACGGACCCACCGGTAGAATCCAGTGCGTCCGTTTTTACGTTTTTGATCTGTTCTTATTAACTAACCTCTCCGGAAATCCAACCCGGAGAGAGTTGCATGCTTTTTTGTGGTGATTAACTTTTCATATCACAGGTCACTGATTCCGGCACCTCCGGGATAGATGTAAGAGTCAGCACTATCGAATCCCATGACAGAGATTCCGTGAGCTCTGGATGCAGACGATGTAGCGTGTGTGCCTTCTGTTATTTGAACTTGTACATATTGGAAGTCAGTATCTGCGATAGCAGTAAAGTCTCCTGAAGGTATTGGCGCCCCATCAAGAAGGATGGTGCCTGCACTCACATCATCAGTATGAGCAACGACATTCACCCAATTTTCTCTAAATTGTGCGCCGCCTACAGTAGAGAATGTGTACGACATAAGGTACTGCTCTGTGGGTATCATATTACCCATAGCTGGATCACCTATGTTAGTACCCGATTGTGTTATCCCGGTCATCAATTGGGTAGCAAAAATCGGATTATTTGCTGTAAAGCGCTGCGCGCCGGGTTCAACGGCAGACTCGTAGAATTCACCTGCATTGATTGTTGCTACAACGGACCCATTTCGCTCAATAGTGGTATTGTCCTCACTTGCCAAAACCCTGTAAATTGATCCGAACGGTCTGTTTGGAAGGGGTGCCGCAATACTCTCAGTAGTCCAGCTATACACGGGGTGGGCCATTTCAAATAAATGATCACAAGCTGTATTACCTACTGGCACATTAGTGCACAAATTTCCATTTGTGACAGCAACCGGATCAGATGATGAAATGAATGTACCGCTTAAATCACCGGTAGGTCCACCATTTAGTGCCTGGCCTAAGAAGCCCTCGCCTCTGTTAAGCGTTACCGTGAATGGAGAGTTGGCCGTATAGCCTCCTATCATACCATTAGTAGGTGTTATTTCAACTTCTGTCCCGTCAGTAGTGGCAACGACCGAAAATACACCATTGAATAAAGGCGTATAACCACTTACGTAGTGCTCAGTTCCAAGGACGGATGCCGGGAGTATGAGTGCCGCATCAGTAGAGGCATCACGCCTGTTAATGGCGTAAACCACAAAATCCTGATTTGATGAAGCTCGTATAGCATTATTATCGACGGTTCCGGCGTTCCAACCTGATGATGATGTAAGGGGGACCGTTATGATTGAAATAGAACCGGGCGTAAGAGATACGGTTTGTGTAAACGTTGGACTGTTGATTGGGTATTCAATCACAACATTAGCTTCTACATTGGATGTCAGGTGCAGCTCTGTTGTATAGCCTGGTCCGGTTAAATTAGGAAGCATCCCTAATACAAACTCGTTACCCAGATTATCCACGATGGCTGAAACAGTAACAATCGCGGTAGCCTCTTTGCCACCACTTTCTACCCGGACAATCGTCTGACCAATAGAAACACCTTGAACGACACCATTTTGGCTTACGGTTGCAATACCATCATCATCAATACTCCAAATGAGTTCTGCATCAGTAATTTCATTCCCGTCTTCATCCAGAACTTTCGCCGTCATTTGTCGTTGCTCATTAACAGCTAAGCTCAGTGGTGAGGGCGTGAGTTCTATCCGAGCTACCGGCTCCAGTACGATATCCTGTTCATCACCATTAGTTTCAGCGATGATTAAGCCATCATTTCCGCCCGGGAGATTAACAGTAGCATCTGAATATTCGCCCTTTACGCGATTAACTATGGTTCTGACTTTATCCTTGTCAACAATTGGCTGGCCATTTTGCTTGAGGCGGGAAGGTATTTCGCTGTTTTTCAGTTTATCGAGGTCGAATTCAGGTGCAACACCCATGTACCCGGCAAGTGACCAGATTACAGCCTGGTATTCCCGGTATGTAAGGGAGGGGTCTTCTTTTGAAAGGTCATTTTTAATTGAAAAAAAGTAGGTGAGTGGCTTCCACTTGTTTTGACCGCTTGTAGAGTAGAGTTTTACACCGGTATGTTCATCATTGGACGAACGAATGGGTTTTTCCACTCAATACACCAGGCACCGTAGCGGCCTGTTTTGACGAGTTCGTTACTTTCAAAATTACTGACATTGATTTCGAAGTAACCGTCACGTGTCAGGTCTTTGCCTCTGTTTATTGTAAACGTCGAGTTGGAAGCCCCCTCAACCGGAGCCAGATCAGTAAATAGATCCAGTGATTCTTCAAGAGTCACAGAATTGGTGGACGTATTTTCGCAGGCATTAAATAACAGCGCCCCAAAAAGAAGCATGATAAGTCCGTAACATAGTTTTTTGTTCATGATAAGCTCAATTATGATGGTTTTGGATGTATAAACTCTGTGTAGTATGGCCAAAATGAAAAGATTTATGAGTCACTCCTGACCTTTTTCCTTAATTATTTTGGAGAGGTTATTTTGAAAAATGTAAAAGAGGGCTTTGCAGAACCCCCTATTATTTCGGGTTTTGATGGTTGATTTGTAGTTTTCGGCAATTGAGTCAGTAAATGTGCACTTAAACAGTATAATCCATGGATAAGCGTCATCAACTCAGCATTTTAGACCAATGGGCCAGCAATTCCACTCAAGTTTCGCGTTCTACGAAGCGTTTGCAGGAGATTGATGAGTGGATCGATTGGGAGCCACTCTACGAAATTGGCCGTCGCATTGACAAAACCGGCCCTAAGGGCGGACAGCCCCGAAAACCAGTTCAGTGGATGATCCGCGGGTTGTTTCTTCAGTATCTGTATCAGCTGAGTGACCCGCAGCTGGAAGATCATCTGATTGACCGGCTGAGCTTTCGGCGATTCGCCGGGTTGTCGCTGGATCAGACCGTGCCGGACTTTACCACCTTCTGGCGGTTTCGCGAGGCGCTGGCGGGTGACGGTCTTGTCGAGGAACTCTTTGAGGAGATCACCGATCAACTGGATACCAAAGGCCTGCTGCTGCAGCAGGGAACCGTTGTGGATGCCACGATTATCGATTCGGTGAACCGGCCGCTGTCGGATAAAAAGCGAGAGGAACTGGCTGAGGATCCCTCCACACAAATCGACACCGATGCCAACTCTACAAAGAAGGGTGGCACCTACTATTTCGGCTATAAAGGCCATATTGGCGTGGATGTGGGTAGTAAGCTCATCCGAAAGGTCTGTTTTACCCCGGCCGCGCCTCACGACAGCACGGTGCTTGAAGACCTTGTGAGTGAGGATGAACGCAGCCTGTTTGGCGATAAGGCCTACGGACGCGACAGCCTTAAACAGATGGCCCGCGAGGACGGCTGGTACTACGGCATCCTGGATAAAGGAAAACGGGATAACCCACTGAGTTCTGCCCAGAAAAAACGAAATAAACGTCACCAGCAGGTTCGCTCGCAAGTGGAGCATCCGTTTGCATCGATCAAAGATCGTTATGGACTACGTTGGGCTAAAGCCAAAACGAAGGTGAGAAACAAAGCCCGCTTCATAATGGCCTCCATCTGCTGGAACATTGAACGCGGTATTACATGGTCAAAGAAACAGCGAAAT
>Ga0307966_1001586_pt1 | contig 17763 bp, 21 predicted proteins | sample OrgLakmetagen646_FD_203141 | JGI IMG/M metagenome (GOLD analysis project Ga0307966, IMG submission 203141) | Saline water microbial communities from Organic Lake, Antarctica - #646 | ecosystem: Environmental > Aquatic > Non-marine Saline and Alkaline > Saline | place: Antarctica: Organic Lake... | reverse complement strand
CACACACACACACACACACACACACACACACACACACACACACACACACACACACGCACACACACACGCACAGAGGCAGCACGTGTTTGTGACCTAGCTTTTTTTAACGGTAAAGATTTGTCGAAGCTCGCTAGTCTAAGGGACGAGGTATGTCCCCGCTGGCACCAAGAAAAGAAGTACACACAGTGTATTGTTGCAAACTGTTTTAGGATTGAGATGGCGTGTGTGTGTGTATGTGTGTGTGTGTGTGAGCAGAGGATTTATATGGTACTCAGTACTAAAGTGGCTTTCTTTTCCTTAATCAATGTGGGGAGTAGTTTCCACTGCATATATTTCTTTTCTTGTGTGTGTGTGTTGTATGTGTATGTGTTTATGTGTGTGTGCGCGTGTGTGTGCGTGCATTCCCATACAGTATGTGTGCGTATGTATTTCCGTGCATGCGTGTTTGTCTATATGCATGCTTGTTAGTGTGCGTGTTTATGTGTGTGAGTGTGGGTTGGTGGGTTGGGTACTGCGGGAGGACCCAATGGACTTCCTTTTCTCATTGTTGTGCAGGATGGCCGGAGCTTGTTGCACCTATCATCGGCTTCTGGATGCGTGCCTCTCATACAACTACTTGCACAACACAATGGCAAAGAGATAGTTAATAAAAAAGATGAGGAAGGTGGGATTGGTGGTGATAGCTGCTGATCTTGTTTGCGCGGAAAAAACATTGTGCACATAATTACATAAAAGATCATGTTTGCATATTGCACACACGCATAAAGTGCGACACAGTGTACGGATCTAAATATAGATGCGCACACACACATAAACATGCACATACCTACTTACACGCTCACACACATGCACACGATAGGATGGACACCTTTGATGTCTGCTGTCAGCTGTGGGCATGCAGAGGTATTTTTGCTCTCGCATTTTGTACAATGAAATGACTGGTGAAATACGATTGATGAGCTATACCAGAACATTTACGTGGAGATGAATGCTGCCACTTAAGCGAAAGAATTCATCGCGCAGTCAAGTTGAGACACATTGTATCTGTGTGCTGAGCATGTGCTGTGCCTTTATAACTTTTGCACTATATTTATGAGTGGTGGGAAGGGCAGCATGGAGCGCGGTTGGTCCGATCACGCTTGGTGATTTTCCGAAGAGCGATGTTTGTTAGCATGAGCACTGCCAGCAAACTCCTCTGCTTCGTTTTTTTTGCGGTAATTGCTTGTTAGGGGGAAGTGAAGTCATTGATAACATGCACCAGTTTTTGCTGCCTTCAGTATTGTGGCATTTTGCCTCAAAGTCTGTTGGGACTTTTTATGTCTGTTCTGGAAGAGATTTACGTGCTGGTATCGAAGTGGTTCATCCTTTCTGATGTAGAACTAACTGCTTGTTGCTTGAATGCACAGTACTGTTTTGGAAAGCCTTGCTAATATGGGAGGCCTACCTTCCGTCGGATATTTGCTGCTTCTGTGACATGCATGACATATGATATTTCCTACTGTGACATGCAAGCATGACATTTCCTACTGTGACATTCATTCATATATATTGAACTAGCACACCTCTCCGTCTATTAGTGGGGCTCTGGCCAGTGTGAGCACTAGTTGAGGGTCCATCCACGCACGCCGATCTTAGTGAGTATAGACTATACTTCTTTTTTATGTCTAAGTTCACCTCTTTAAGTCACCCTCCTAGATTTCCTACTCACAGGTTGTCGCGTGCTTAGTGGATGAACTGGGGGCGGATGTGAGGGCACAAAACAGTGGCGGACAAAGCGCGTGCCACTATGCGGTACGCACACCAATCAACAATTCTTATGCATTTTGCATTTTGCAAGGTGTGACGTAGTAGTTAGGTGGAGCATGTTGTGCAACAAGTGCAAGCTCTTTTGGCCTGGGAAGGACTACTTGCAATCGGCCTGTGTTCCAAAATTCTTTATTCAGTGCACTCTGCCAATACAACATACACAGTAAATACAAGCAAGCATATGCCTAGCACCATGTTTCTCTACCTGGCAAGAGATGCCTGCACAGGAAGCAGTACTTGCAATCGCACAATGACCTATCCCTTCATTTCTGTGTCTCTTTGTGGCAAATGCCCTTCATTCACTTGCAGTACGTGGTTCTGTTAACTGCAGTAGACAAAAGCTGTCCACACATCAGCCAAATATGCATGCACAAAACACGCACACACGCAGAACCACAAATACACCCACGTGGGTTGCCTATTTCAACCTAGTCAGCTCTCACTCTGGCATGCCTGCGCATTTCCTGCACAGGCCTCAAAGGGCCGACCAGAGCTTTTGAGCCTGCTGCTTCAGAAAGGAGGGGATGCAAACGCTAAGGACCGGACGGGTAGCACCCCCACTCACAGAGCAGCCTCAGCAGGTGAGTCTTCCAGGCCGTACACTTACCACTTACGCCATAAAAATTAGACCTTGGACCCTAATCACGAAGCCAACCGTGATTTCGACCATCAGGCCCAAGGTGATGACGAAATTGGCCAAATCTGTGGCCATTTTCCTCTTTGGGAGTTACGCAACCAGCTAATGGACCCACTCACCCCCTACCTTCTACAGCTGGGAAGTCACTTCACTATTGTTTACATTTAGCTCCTCGGACTCAGTGGTAGGGATGTTAAAGTCAAGGGGATCAGGATCATCCCAGCATATATTACAATTTGGGCATCGAGTGTTTCCTGGTGGCTGCGCTCTGTGGATGCCCACAAGCACTAACCACCAGGTTTCCGGTTTGAACAATTTTGTAACCAAGAGTATGACGTGAGCTTGTGAGAAAGTAGTAGCTGCGCAGGAATTCTTTTAAAATTTACAAAACTGAAATATAAACGTCTGTAAGCCTTCATTTTGCGTTGATGTATAGAAGTAGCAAGCTGAACAGGGTCATTCACTTTTTATTCTTCTACTCAGTTCTGTTCTTCATTTTTGCTGCAGAGCAATCACAAGGCCTTTATGGTGATCTGATTTATGTATTGTTTGTTAGCCAAATACATGTTTCTCAACCTGCCTCGTGATGTCATCCGTAGTTCAGCTCATTTCAGACTTCGCATTCACACCCTACGTTTTGAGACAGCGACATGGAATCAATGTAATTCCCCCACCTGTGATCTGTGTAATACTGATGATGTTCAAGATGAGCAGCATGTTCTTTTCCATTGCGCCAATTCCCACATGATTTTCTCCTGCATCTTTGTTCCCCCCAACAGGAGCTCACGATGTGTTTACTTTCTTGAGCCAGAACAATAACAAGCTTTATTTTTTCCTCCATGAACTAATTGCGTTTTATGAGCAGGCTAGCAGTCGCACTTCTTGACTGAAGGCCTTTCTTTTGTAAACCTTGTAAACCTTGCTTGTTTGTTCTCAGGGAAGCTGGAGGCTTTGCGTATCCTTCTGGAGGGTGGTGCAAAGGTGCGCTCAGCAGCAAAGGCATGCGCAATGAGTCAGACACACACTGCAAAAAAAGAATGTTAGTTACCCCGAATCAACAGCCTAAAATGTCGATTGCTCGTAACTTTGCCCTGCAATTGCAGGTTGACGCTAGAGATGGGTGCGGTTCAACACCCCTTCTTGTGGCTTTGATATGTAACCACGTCAGCTGTGCCTGTCTTTTGGCCAAGTTCAAAGCTGATTTAGAGGTAAGACACTTCGCTATTGCTAGTCACTAGCATGATGCTGTTGACACCTCGCTTTTTGTCTAAGCACCAAAGCCTATCCAATCAGCCATTGGTGTGCGTACCTGGATGCAAACTGCCATTAGAAACCAGGAAAAAATAAGCTATGCTGGCAATGAAATCCAGTTTATTACGAAGAAGTACACTTTGAGCTGTAGCAATTTGTTGAAACAGGTTTAAGTAAATGCTGCGATAAAATTTTCGGTTGTAGGAGGTGAGGTAAGTATTGCAGGACCCGAGACAGTTTTATGCTGAACAGTTCTTTGCTATTAACTTGAAAATTGAGAATAGATGTGAATAAATAACACGCTGAGCAGGTTGTGAATAAGGAGGACCAAACCCCTGCCAACACGACTACCCCTGAGATCTATCAAGCCCTTCAAAACGCGGCTGCTGGTCAAGAAGACATGGACATATAGAGACAGTCTGAGAACCGCTCGCTAGCATCCTAGATTCCTATCTCGTCATACTTCTCAATGTTTGGAGGCTTAGATAGATCATTTTCCAACAATTGGAAGATGTGCAGCGCTCAATAGATATCATAACTGCAAAGACATAAGTGCCAAATTTGGCAGGGACTATCAGTATATGCCATCAATCTTTTGGCAGTTGAGGCAACTGGGTCTTCTAGATATTTGGTTGGCAAGCTGGCAAGTTGCAATACTTTTGGTTGTGCATCAAATCAATGAGGCGGAGCATATTAATATAAATCATTCTTGTAGCATTCATTATAATGTCGTGGTGTAGCGCTTGCAACAAAAGTGTTTAGAACGCCATTGCAACAAGTAGGGGTGTGTTAAAGTCAGCTTAGACACTGCTTAGACACTACACCGCTTGCTGAGCCGACAGGCTGTCTATTTGCCGCCGGGGGAGTAGCCCCCCCACTGTGTCCTGTACCACCCCTCGCTCAAGATACGCCGCTTGTCTTTCTCCCTGTTGGGTAGCACGCTCAGCTCCTCATGGTTCCATCTGGTGGGAGGAAAGGTAGCAAATAAGAATAGAGGACAGGAGCAACAATGATAGGAGCAAAACATACCACAACGTTTTGCTGTTTGAGTTGGCAAAGCCTAAAGGTAAAGAATAGAATGACATGCAGTCCAGACAAAGAGCTTGACAAGCTGTTCTCATGCCGAGCGTGCACCCTGCTTGATCCCCACTAATTCCCTTTCATTTTCTGTGGTGAAGAAGCATTACAAACTTGATACCACCGTGACTCATTGTCCTTAATTAACGTGGGGAGTGAATTTTCACCGCCTGCGTGCTTTCTTTTTGATTGACAAGAAATGGAGTAATTTGCAATTAAATGAAAGGAAAACCAGTGGTAATTTTTCACGACCGCTCTCTCATGCACTGCAAGAGCGAATGCATTGTATCAAGGTACCATGACAGGAAGGAAATGAAATAATTTGTGCCGCAGTTCAATAACAACCACCGGCATCTCACCTTGGATCAAACACCATTGACTTCTCCTCTGAATCAAGCTTAGCAAGCGCCCAATCCACAAGGCCTTTGTCCTCAATGGTGCGAACCTGCGTTGAATTTTTTCATCGCATTTTGGATTAGGAATGTTACCGGGATGTTATTCTCCTTTTCCAACAATTCAAACGTGTCCAATCCTATGACTTTCAGTCAGTATGTAAGCAATGGCAGAACTCTATCTCGATCAAAACTAGGTAGTCTCCTTAACTTCAAAGCCCTGACATCGGCAATTAAACATATGCAGCCCCCCACCTTCATGAACACGGCTTTCATTAAAGGTGAACTGCTGCTTGTGCTGATTTCTGCCTTTAAGTAGCTCAGCCCAATTGCTAGGCGAGCAATGTCAGTGGGAGCGAAGTCAGATGTGAACTCAGTAAGCTGCAATGGGCACACACATGTCGTTATATTTAGTCCAGTCACTTGCTCATGGATTAACATTGGAGGTAGGTGTGTGATGCACATGACATGCTTCAGCTGCGCCCGTGCACTGTGGGTGTGATGTTTGCCAAAGACGCAAGCATAATAAACATTAAAGCTCAGCAGTGAGCTTAAATGCGAACGTGTTTGCTTTTCAAACAGTGTGACACCGCTCCTGAGCTTCATCAAGTGTTGTAACAAGTGATGGGAGTGTCACTACAGGCGGCAATCTGTGAAGGCTGTCTGCAGTGCGCTCCTATCAATAACCTGGAATTCTGCCTCCTTTGTGACTTGCTTCAGCCAGGGCTCCTCTGGCTGCAGACCCAATGACCCCAGGGCGCATATACAGGCAGAAAACTGGGGTCCCAGGAACGACCCGTCTTGTATACTGCAAGCAACGGCCTGTGAGTGGCATTTTGTAAGGCTACTGTACCACTGCGTGTATAATAAAGTCAATTAAACACATGGAGATTAGAGGGTGGGGTGTGCAAGGGACTAAACGATGGCTCAAGAGTGAGGGGCACGACTAACTAGGACCGATTGAACTCCAGTAGAAACAGGAGCATCCTTTGTAGCCGATTCTGGCTATTAACGATTTCAAATGTTTCCAAGCCACAGTTTTAAAAAGTGTTGGTCTTGACTAAGCCCTGCTCAGACACAAACGCAGCAATGCAGGGAGGGGGCTGACCTGCTGGGCGGCAGCAAACCATTGTGCGCTTGGTGACAGCCGCATTTCACTGACCGCCCACAGGACCTCTGACAGGAGGCGTGTGTTCCCTGGTGCACAGCCTCTGAGGTGCGCCTCAGTAGCTGCTGCAGCCGCCTCTTGCCAGGCCTGGGTGTGACGTGGGTGCTTTGGTTCATTGCGGCAAAAAAGCTGACTGTTCTTGCCCTCATTGTACCCTTAATCTGAACCGAGCACTTCTGGCCTCTTGCCCACGGAATTGTGAACATTAAAGGAGGGTGACTCGCTCCCAGCAACTCTGATTTGGAAGTTGCACCCTTTCTGAGTGCTGGCACCTGAAGGAAATTCCCCCTGTTGCACCTTGAGATGACACACACTAGCAGCACACCTGAGACATGGTGCCACCTGCAGCTGCAATGCAGAGCACAAGGCGAGCGAGGCTGAGGGGAGGTTGGGCGGATAAGGAAGAGACAGGGATGGCCTCTTCCAAGCTTGCGCAAGCCTCAGGGGACAGGCGACTCTGGTCAAAGGCGACCTTTTCAAGCAGGGCGATGACTCCCTACAACATCATCAAAAAACATCAAAGGAAGCTGTTTTGAACACCTAGTCATGCTGCTCAAGAGTTTTGGACATCAAGCAGGACATGTGAAACCAACAAAACTCACAAGTGAGGGCATTATGGCAAGGACGATTGTAATTTGTCATGCATATCCTCAAGCATCTGCACACAGTATGAAAAACACACACCTCCAAGCCTTCTTCGCTGGAATTGGTCAGGCCCGAGTAGGACTGCTCAACCGCTTTGCTGCCAGATGCAGGACCAGAAGTGTGTGCCACTGACTGGCTGGAAGCTGCGGGAAATTTCCTCCTGAGGCCCTGCGGAAGAGAGGGTGGACAGTGGACAGGGGGAATAACACAGCAATTCCGGCCATCCCCTTCCCTTAATTCACTCACCTTCGCATGCTGCGCATGCGGAGACCTGCCGGAGGAATATGTGGCGGGGCTGGTACTGCAGCTCCCAACTGGGTACAACTTGTGCATGGGCACCAGTGCATGGCTGCAAACAGATGAGTTGCCTGGGCAAAACTCTACACGCAGCTTCATATTTTATTACGCAAAATTTTATTGTTAGTTTGTAAAGTCCCAAAGTTTTCACCGCGTGCTCAACTGCAGGTAGTTCCTGTCGTACGAATGTAAAATATTGTCAATGTTATTTATAACAATGAGTTGACCGTGGTGTCTTATAAGAATCTGAGACACTCATCAACGTCCTAGACTTACAAGCCTGCAAGCATGGAGGAGCCTCCTGGGGGATTTGGGTTTGGTGAGGCTTTGAACCTGTGCACACAGAATTGTGTCTTTAGGCACACGTGCCTGTCCCACCTGTGGGACTTGTACAGACTCGTATAAGGAGCCTGCAACTTGGTTGTGGACCACAAGGGCTTTGACAGACTCGTATAAGGAGCCTGCAACTTGTATGTGGACCACAAGGGCTTTGACACGCAAGAGCAGGGTCTGTTAATCACCCCCCAAACATCGCATAACCGTGCAGGAAGCATTCCTGAGGAGAATGGGAGCGTCCAGGAGGAGGAGGTGTCAACCCTCCCAGCATTTGCCAATGCAGAGAACAGGAATCTGGATGCTGCTGTGCGGGTAAGGACGAGGGGCCACACATGCCACGTCTCATACGTTCGGTTGACCTGCCCACACATCTACGAGTGAGCCTGCACTTCTCCTGAACAATTGCATGTCTTTGGACAACAAGCTGTGTTGTCAGAAGAACAGTGTGCCTCAAGACGCTGTCTGATTTAGGTGTCCAAATATGCCATGTCCCAAGTATCTCGCGTGTGCCTTAGGTTTACATGCTCACGCACGATATATGCTCACTTACAGAGCCTGGAAAAGCAGCTGGACCGCGTGGATGGGGCCTTGGAGGAGAACCAGGACCGTGTCGGTATTATGGAGGAGCACTTGCAGAATGTGCAGCAGGAGCTGAAATACACGCAAGGCCGGGTGAGGACCTGAATTTGATTTTCTCCTTCATTGTAGCTTGCAGCAAGACTGCATGAGAGTAGCATGACACGCTTTGAAAATGCATTGCTTTGCTGGTGTTGCATGTTAAGTTGAGCTGACAGGGCTGGACTTGCCTCGTGCCATTCCCAGGTGGAGTCAAAGACAAAGGAGATCAGCACAGAGAAGCACCTGCAGGCCCTTGCTGACAGAGAAACGGTAAGCACAGCGAGCAGTCAGTCGATTTAGATGACTGAAATATTCAGCTCGGGATGTCTGCCTGACTTATGGATGTAGCTATAATCTGAAGTGGAATCTTCTATTCTATATGGAAAGTAAGCTCCATCGTGAGCAGGGGGAGTGTTTGCGCACTTCTGAAATGTAGCAAAACATACACCTGAGCCAACAAAACTGGAGGCATGCATGTGAGAAAGGCCTCAATCGTCCAGCAATTGAAAGCCTGAACTTTGAATGCCGTCTCTTTGTGCAGGGTCGGCTAACCAAGGACATTGGAAAGCTGGTTGCTGAGCGTGCGGAGCTGGCAGACAAAGTAGCAGGGCTGCAGGCATCGGTGTATAAGGCCAATGAAAAGCTGGACGGCTTCAAGCTGCTGATGAACTGGAACCAGGAAGAAATGGAGCAATGGGCGCTCGCGCAGCGCCAGAAAGAGGAGGACAATCTGGCTCTGGACAAGTATAAGAAGCAAGATGCAGCCAAGGTGTATGTGATTTGAATGCGCATCTGGATGTAAATAGGGGTGAAACGCATGCTTGTGCCACGTGTCCACATGTAGGTGTGTGTGCACGCGCGCACGCCATAAATGTCCTTTTTGGCTACGGCTTTACCATGTGCAGCGGAGTGTGTAAAGCAATGTGACTTTAGTGTATTATTATTAAGTTGCGTGACTGCGTGTGTGTGTGTGCGTGCTTGCAAGTGGAAACTCCTGTTTCTCCTGAAATTTCCAGGTCAAAGAGCTACAGCAGACACTGGAGAAGCTGAGCAGGGCTGTGGTGAGCAAGAAGACGGATCTGGAGGATGAGGTGGTCGAAACGCAGGCGGCCCAGATTCAGCTAGACAAGGCTGCCGAGGACTTCAGGTGTGTTGGCAGTAGTATCTGATGCATCGACCTGAGCTTCATTGACCCCAGAAGCGAATGAGAGGTGCTGGATGGTCCTAGGCTTCAAAGTGATGAACAAAACATTAGGACGCCGTGGGGGAATGAACAAAGAGCTGGCGGAGTTGATTGGGGACAGGCAGTAGGTGGCCAGAGTTGTGATTTTGCACTATGCGTGGACGGCTTTATTTAGACATGCTCATGCTACACCGTGCACACATTTTGTACTTTTTATTGTTATGGCCAGCCTCACAGATGGGGAAATGCTTGAATTGCTTCTCAAATATCGTCTGCCTCACTGGATTGCTTAAATAATGAATAAAACAAGGCAAACACCACTATACTTCACTCTGATGTTGCTATGTGTCTTCTCAGATTCAGGCAAAAACAATCGTTGTGCAAGCTCAGAGATGTACACCCTTGTGCTCCTCAACAACCCCTCACAATGTGCAGGAAGCTGCACAATGAGCGCCAAGTGCTGATTCGTCAGTGGGAAGATGCCATGCAAGCCATGGGCCATCGAGACAAGGCCATCGTACTTGCATCTGAGCAGGTACAGGATGCAGAGGATGTGTCTCCCTAAGGGTTCCCCAGGCCACGTGTATATGTACTTCACAACATTTCTCCACACTGTTTACTCCTTCCTGGACCCTGCTTTGCTAATCTTCGGGTGGCTTTGTGGTTTGAAACGAGGCTTGGTTTAGCGCATAGTTGTTTGTGTGGTATTGAAGATCACATAAAAAGCTGTTTGTATTGTGTCAGCAAGGTCCTGTAATGCTGACGTCTGCAGTTTGCCACAAGGAAAACAGAGTTGCGTCAGAAGAAGGCAGAGCTGGATGCTCAAGCTCGTTTTCTGGAGAGCGAGGGCATCAACAATAAGGAAGTGGATGCACGCATCGCCTTTTATGACAGAGAGATGGTGAGTAGGCAGCTTTTTAGGCTCGGACTCAGCTGGGCCCTATCCTTACCCTTCTTGTCCGCTGTTGGTATGAGTTTCTTGACTCTTTACCCCTACTTAAAATGAACTTGCATTTGTTCTTTTCATCCTCCTCTACCTTTGCATTGATTGGTTGTTTCTGTCTCTCTCTCTCTCTCTATCTATCTCTTTCGCGCTTTCTCTTTTCCTCCCTCTCTCTCTCTTTCACGCTCTCTCTCTCTCTCCCTCTCTCTCCATCTCTCTCTCTCTCTCTCTCTCTCTCTCTCTCTCTCTCTCTCTCTCTCTCTCTCTCTCTCCATGTACAAAAGAAGCCAGGAGCAAGCGTTTACCATTGCTTAATGCCCTTGCAGCCTGCTCACAAGATTCTGCTTCACACCAATTGCAGGGCAAGCAGCGTGATCTGTACTTGCTGGAGATGGCCAAGCTGGATGAGCTGAGCAACCAAGTGGAGGCCATTCGTGCAACTTTGGCCAAAACAGCGAACGAGCTGGGAGCAAGCACAGCAGAAAACGAGGGTGGGTGGGACCGGCAACATGAGGAGCAGCTGCTGGGTTTGGTGCGACATGTTAAGCTACACCTTTCCTTGTAGCATTCCCCTATTGTCTTCTAATAAATGATAAACAGGCTTGACTAATTACTTATAAATTGCTCGCAGGTGCCCGCATTGCTCTCGACCAGCAGCGCAAACGCCTTGATGCTGCTCGCTCCAAATACATGCTGCTGCGTCGTAAGATGGAGACCGAATTTGCTGCTCTGGATTCTTTGGGGTCTAAGGTTGCAGAGTTGGAAGCACTGCGCAAGGTAGGTCTGGCAAAGTGCATGTGTTGTCAAAGGGTGTCATGGGTGTCATGGGGTGCTGGAAATAGATGGTGTTGGAAGATTTGGGCAGGCATAAGGCCATTAATCAGTCTGTTGTAGCTTGTGTCTTGCAAGAACCATGTACTGTTTGAGTGACTCCTTTCTCTGCTGTTCAACTACTTAAGGGTATCCGTCTGTGCTCTTTCTATTTTTACTTAGGTGATATTCTGTAGGTATTTGCCGCTCTCTCGTAGTCACTCTCTCATAGTCAGGCATGCAAAAGAGTATTCCATCATACCAGCAAGCCTCACACACGCTCTTTCATGAGGAAGTATAATTTTAAATTCTGGGAATGACTTTGTGTAATCGGTCTCTGTGATCATAGATGAACATGCTGTACTGTTCATACGCAGGCTGACGAGGCGCACCTGAAATCTGTGATTAAAGAAGCAGAGGACCTGAAAAAGGAGCAGTTCAAAAGGTCCCAAAGGTGAGAAAGAGGTTTTTGAAGTCGCAGACATCCGTGTTTCTACGTAGCTCTGCAGCGAGAGACTGTTGCCCCCCAAGCATCTGGGTGGTCTCAGGATGAGAACATGTGTGACACTTGAGTGCCCACCCTTTGGCCTCAGCCATATGTGACACATACAGTGTTGTGCCAGTACGGTGTTTGGTTATACGGTACGGTATGATTTTACAGTGTAGACAGTAATTATACGATTTCGGACCATATATACGATAAAATATGGTGCGGTGTACGGTACGGTGCTAAAGGCTGGAAATTGCTACTTTTGCATCAAAAGGTCAATATTCACACAAAATAAATGTTGTGAATCACATATATCCAATGTTCAATTGCAATGCTCTGTTCAAGAGGAAAAGCATCCACAATAAATTAGGGTAAAAAAGCAAAAAACGTAGTTCTGACCCGGAATTGAACCCTGGACCTCTTTTAACAGGCAAGATACGGTCAATCGTGCTAATACAGTTTGGACCGTATTTTTCCTTTGACCTTGTAATACGGTTTTGCACCGTACCGTACCGTGACCGTACCATATATACGGTCCGAACATGGAAATACGGCGTAGAAGCACAGCACTGCACGCATACACATGCATAAACATAAAACACCATGACGTGGTACCGGTTGCGTAAGATTGCTAGAAAGCCAATGGCTCTACCAGTCTTCAATTGCTGCGCAAGCACGCCTCTGCACCACATTTCGTGCAAAAAAAATCGATTCTTGGAACAAGCCCTCTGTTTCCATTCCTTGCCAGGCTCTTTGATCTGCGGACTAAGGAGCGTGACATGATCAGTGAGATCAGCGGCGGCCAGGGCCAGAACAAAAACCTTTCGAGCCGCATCTCATCTTTGGACGAGCAAGTGGTGAAGCAGCAGGAGCTGTTGTACAATGTAGAGTTCCAGCTGCAGCAGATGGAGCGAAAGGCGGGTGTGCAAATGTTTGGAGAGCCACCCTCACATATGGGAATAGGACTGTTTCTCTTGAGATGTGCACAAATTGTCTTGTTTGCTATGCGTGCCCATGATGCTGCTTCTCTACTCTCTCTGGCTGCACCTATGACAACTTCAGCTTTTCGCCTCTCACACTTCTAAATATTTTGCTCTCAAGATTGAGTGCCTCCTGAATCACTCCTCTGTCCTCTCACACACTGCATGGAGGAGAACACGCCATGCAGGAGGGCCTCTCTCTCGGTTGCACCTCTCACACATCTCTTAAACAGTATCCCTCCTGATCCACTCTCTTACTCCACACTACCTGCAGGTAGCCCGTGCAGGAGGAGTTCGCAGTGACGAAGAGGCACGCGCTCTGAATGCACGCATCTCCAAGCTCACAGGTATGGGAACTGTTCTGCCAGAACCTCACAATGTCAAAGGGAATTGACTGGAAAGGGGTTAACCTTTGTCCTATCATACACGACTGCATAAACAGTGGGTGGCGCTCTGTTCTTGCCATGTGATCATGTTACGTTTGTGCGGTTCATTCAACTCTCGCAGTTTTGTAAAGCTCTGGTCATGCAAGCAAAAGTGAAAATTGAAATGAAGGATGCGTTGGCAGCAAAGAATGTAGGGTTAATCTACCTTTATGGCCAGCCCTCAGCAAAGTTACTCCATTCCTTGCTGCCGGTGCACAGTGCACCATTTTGTTTTATTCCAGCTGTGCCAACGGCTTCGGTCTCATTCGTGTTCCGCCGGTCCTTCTCATGACCCATACCCTCTGTAAGTTTTTGTTTGTGTCCAATTGTGGTTAATCACATTTACAGGTGTGCTGGAGAAGGTCAATGCGGAGCACTCTATGCTTCTGGAGCAGGTGTGTTAAGAGCTGCAACAAAATATGTGGTAGCATCAGTTCTTGATGCTAACAACCATACATTACTTTGGGCAGACTCAGGAGATAATGTAGTCTGGGATGCCATGACGGTTGCAAAGAGGCACGCGACATTTCACCTGGAAAATGAAGGGAACAAGAGATAGAGAAGAAACTTCAGGCATGGATCTGGTAAAGTTGTCAGTATTCCCCTAGTGAAGCAGTTGTCCACAGAGGCAAGGTTACACATAAGGCTTTGCTAGCAGTCTAGGTGCCCGCCTGCTAGGCTGCACGTCATAATTATAACAAGAGTGGCTGGAACTGTGTCCTTTGACTTTCATCACACACTACCGTATGTATGGAGATCTCCCTGCTAACAATTCCCAAACACGCGCCGCGAAACTATGGTTCTGGCCAACCCCCATTAAATCCTTTGTCTAGCAGTTACGAACATACACCACATAATTGTGGTTCTGGCTGATCCCTACTTCACCCTCTGTTCAAGGATACCAGACACACACCAGATGACTATGGTTCTGGCCAATCCTAATTACACTCTCTGAAAGGGGTGGTTCACACAGAGTGCCATGACGTATCAAGGTCGAGGCTGCTAGTACAGGCTGCCCAGTTTAGCTCCTGTCCGTCACCGAGTAGAACAGTGCCAATACCTGATCGCTACCACCGATCAATCAGGAGGCCTTGATTGCTTACTCCAACATGTACCAAAGAGGGAGTCATTAAACGGCACAGCACACGCATACTTGGTTGTTTGTATGGTTTCCATACTTCATACTTGCTAGGTGCCTAATGAACGATGGCTGTGCTCCCAGTCCCGTACAAAAACGCTGCTGTGTGATTGATCCTTTGTTGAGCCTTTTCCCTTTGAATTAACTTTTGGATCAAAGCTCCTTCTTGTAATAACAGCTGTCATCTAATGTAGGCTGATAATTGCTATGGTCTTTCAAGTTCCTGTGTAAGCTGCCAAAAAGACAGAAGCTTGCGTCAAGTCATATGAGCTTGTGTCTTTTTTGCTCAGTAATCTAGGAGCATCACACATTTGGGCTGGAGTGCTGTTGCAGTCGGAAGTCCTCTTCAGCTTTGCTCAAACATTTGCTGCAGCTCAAATTTGCACGCTCACTCAGGCCTCTAGGCATTTTCAAACTGTTTTGCTTAAATTGCGCTTGACCAGAATGCTTGCCACGTGTGTGCACACAGGTCAAGCACAGTGAGGAGGACCTTATGCACGTGCTAAGGGCCAATGCGGCCCTGAAATCAGACAGGGTAAGTGGTGCAATTCTAAACGTGCTGCCGCTCGGTGGTGCTCGTTACTGCTTGTGCAAAGAGCAAAAACTTAACGCAGAGAGCTGGGGAACAAGGAGGTGTTTAAGTTTGAGTCGCAACTTGACTATGACATATTTGTCAAGGAGTGCATAAAACAAAATTTTAAGGTGATGTCCGTACTGGTGCAGCTGCTGTTAGCTTGTCGGTTTGTGCTTGCCAGCTTGCCTGCTAAATGGATGCCACTGACATTGCATGGCTCTGTGTGCACATGTGTGTTTATGTGTGCTTGTGTGTGTGTGTTTGTTCACATTCATGTGCACATGCGTGTGCCTCTGCATGTATGAGTGTGCGTGTGCGCAGGCAGGTAGGCAAACGTTTGGCAATTGAGAGCGTGAACGTGCATAGTGTGCTGAGAATACCTACTCACCTGTGCACATCAACTCATTGGCTTATATGAGCATACAGAGGTTGAACGTTGTTTGATAGTGACAGGGCAGCGTCTTTGTGAAGCTTTGGAAGCAATCACCAAATTGTGACACACATTGGACCCATGCTTGTGTCGACGTGTTTGTGGTTGTATTTCAGGCCAAGATTGACGAGAGTATAAGGACTTTGAAGCTTGAAGTGGAAATGGCTGTACGCCAAGCCAGAGGAGCCGTGGCTGACAAAGAGAAAGCCCTTGTTGACCACGACGTCATGAAGCTGGTGAGTCAGAGGGGTGGTGAGATCATGATTGCGCATGGAATGTGGTGGCATGAAACGGGTAAGTTCGCGGAGGGGTGATGGGACTGAAGTAATGTATGGAGTTTGATGACACGAGACTGGCATGTTAGAATAGGGGTGGCAATAGGGGAAAGAGGGTGGGACGGGTGGGATAGGAGTTGCTACATGGACATTAGTGAATTGGAGCAAGGAAAGTGCCATGAAGCCAATTTGTGTGTGGTCGTCCACAGTGCATTAATCACTCATTTCACTCATTGACTCATTTCACTCATTTGACTCGATTGCATGGCAAACAGCTGCATCCTCTAAGCGGGGAGTTTGGCATATGTACTTGATAACAGGGGCCAATTACGAGCACCTTCAAACTTCAGGATGCATTCTTCTTCAGCTCTGGATCATCTTCCTGTGCTGAAATGTTGGCAGAGGGGGCGAACCGAGGCCCAACATGGGCAAGTTTTTATATGCTCTTTGGCTTATACGACCCCTAATTGGCAAGCTCCAAATTTTACTTAATATGAATCTGTCTATAGATGTAAAATTTGGAGCTTGCAAGCTGGGGGGCGTGTGCTTTATTTGCTGTGGCGTGAACCCCACCTTTTACCACAAAATCTTCATACCAGATCACCCACTGCACCAATCTGGAATATTTTTAATGGTATAGAATTCTTATTAGGAAAAAATATCATTGCAACAAAAATGAAAGAAGATTGCTGAGTGGTTGGTGTTTTATGAGAATTTGAGCCATTTTCCCATGGAAATCACCAAATTAGGGTTTACATGCACCATGTGTGCTTAATCCAGTCTATCTCAGCACACAAAGCGACCCACATAAAACTGGGCACATGCTCGGGTAGCTCTCAATGCCAGCTAGAATTTGGTAGTAAAAAAGTGTCGATCGGATGAAGTGGCTGTGATTGGCTGCCTTCTGGATGCAAAAATGCGCATTTTCAGGCATTTCCTCAATTAGCCCCCCCTGAATTGTTGGTATCGTAACCCCATGTGCTCACAAAAATGATTTTGCGCATCCACGTGGTTTCTGCTTGCCTGCAGGATGTGCGCCGCCTGCGAGACATACTAGCCTTGCACGCTGACGAGGTATTCAGCCTGGAGAACCGCAAGTTCCAGCTGAAGATGAGTGCGCAAGAAAGGACGCATGAGGTGAGCACGTGGCTGTTGTTCTGTTGTTGCACGAGGGGCCTCACTTTGTGCATCCAGAGAAGGTGTGGCAGAGATGTTTTTGCTTGGCAAAAAAGTGCCGCCAAGAAAGGTGTGAGGCGTGAATTAGGATCTTGTTGATGGCTGACGGATGGGTGGGTGGGTTGGGTGGGTGCTGTCGGAGGAGCACTAAAGTTCTGGCGGTGTGCCCATGCCTGCACTGGTTTCACTTTGCAGTTTCGAGTGTTCCCTGCAGGCTGATGTGCACAGAAATGGGGTTTCACCACATTGCAATTGCTGTGCTCACACGTCACTGCCATAACGCATGAAATCTGTGCTGTGTTTCCTGCAGGTTGAGGTGCACAGGGACGGACTTAAAGCAGAGCTACGTCTGCTGCGTGAGGACATTCACCGCCTCACCCTGGAGTTGCGTGAGCGAACCATCAAGGTGTGCACTATGAACTGAGCTGGTTTGAACAAGCACATTAGCCAAGAAGAATGGCGTGGCATAGGTAAGCTGGGGCTCTTGCACGCTGTGTGAGCCATCAAGCTATGGCGCCCTCTCTGCACACAGCTGCGCAACAAACCTCTGTAGGCATTGGCTGCCTCTAATTTAGTACATGCACAACGTGTGTGGACCTGTGTACGTGCAAAGCTATGTTGCTCAGCACAGCTGTTGCAGGCAGTGGCTTAGTTCAACCATCAGGCCAGATAGGATTATGCTAAGTGTACTGTAGAAACTAGAAACCACAAGAGGTATCACCTCAGCAAATGTGTACTAGTTATTACAGTTGCAGGCGGTCACTGACATGCACGTTAGCGTTACTATCTTGCATTATGGTGCGCATCTCCTCATTCACAGCTATGTACTGCCATACAATTGGTCACACCTACTCCCTTGCATTATGGTGCGCATCTTCTCATTCACAGCTATGTACTGCCATGCAAGCGGTCACACCTACCCCGCCTCTGTGTGACCACTCTCAGGTTGAGAAGCTGCAGTCTAAGTTCGAGGTCATCAGCACAAAGCACCAGGGGGGGCCTGAAGACGTCGGTCCAGACGGACAGCCGCATAGTCAAGCCTACTACGTTATCAAGGCGGCTCAAGACAGAGAGGAGCTGCAAAGAGAGGTGTGATTATAATAAGTGCAAAG
>Ga0307966_1001584_pt1 | contig 17766 bp, 23 predicted proteins | sample OrgLakmetagen646_FD_203141 | JGI IMG/M metagenome (GOLD analysis project Ga0307966, IMG submission 203141) | Saline water microbial communities from Organic Lake, Antarctica - #646 | ecosystem: Environmental > Aquatic > Non-marine Saline and Alkaline > Saline | place: Antarctica: Organic Lake... | reverse complement strand
CTGGCGGCCACGCCTGCCTGTCGGCGCGGCCTCCCAGTTCATCTTGGGGTCGAACCAGATCGTCAGCGAGCCACGGCGCTTGAGCGCTTCATTGTAGGCTGGCCAGTTCTTGGTCTTGTAGGTTCGGCGTGTAGGTCTGATCACGCATCCCATCTACCATGCTGGATTCACGAGATGAATCCCTCATGGGATTTGTGCAACAGAGCCCCGTACACGCCTCAGTTCACAACCATTTCAACCAGGAAAGACATCTCTACAGCCGATCAATTTTCAAGCTCAACCGCACCGCTGCTCTGGCTGAGTGGCGTCAGTTATGCGAGGCATAATGGGCAGCCTCGCTTTCCTAGCGGAGACAAGTTCGCATTCGTCTGACACCACCCTCTGACAGGGTCAGTCCGAGATCCTTGGCCATTTCTGGCAGGAGCACGGCATAGGCGTACATCAACGTCCCGTAGGCCATGATCTTGGTTATCACCAGTCCAATGGCAGGCAAATAGTCGCGGTTCAGTCGCAGCAAACTCATCCAGCAGGAATACCACGATAGGCGCAACGGCCGGCAACCCATGTCCCCTGAATGGCTGGGACGGAGCCGTTGGGCCAATCCACCAGAACAAGGTCCGCACGCTTGCCGACAGTGATGTCGCCTCGGTCCGACAGACCCATCGCCCGCGCGGGGCCAGTTGAGACGAGCGACCAAAGGGCAAGCCGCTCCGCGCGGCGCTCCGCATCAAGCTTGGCAATTGCGGCCAGCATGGCGGGGTAGAAATAATCCGAAGCGAGCGCATCGCACAGACCGGCCTCCACCATGTCACCCGCACCAAGTGAGCCGATATGGCTCCCTCCACGGGCGGCATTCGGCGCGCCAAAGATGATCGGATCACCACCCTTGCGGGCCGCTTCCGCCGCCTCCATCACCATTGGAAATTCGGCCACTCCTGCGCCAAGCTCGCGGAAATAGGCGCGGGTTTCCGCCCGTGTATCATCGTGGCTTAGCATGGGCGCTCCCGCTGTACGGGCCATCTGTGCAACCGAAGCGATCGCGTCTGGCACCTTGCTGCGCCGATCCCAGACGTGGCCTAGGAGCGTGATGTAATCTTCCTCACTCAGTCCTGCGCGATGGGCTTTGGAAGCAGTGCGCTTTTTCATGCGCGCGTCGTCTAGCGACGCGATTGAAAAATCCGGGGACAGCTCAAAAGCGCGGTCCTGGATTGGCACGTCATAGGCCCGCATTGTCATGGACGTGTGGTCATTGAATGCCACGGAAGGCAATAGCGGCCCCGCAAGCGCCCATTCGATCACGTCCAAAGCCTCGAATGCGAAGGTTTCCCACCGAAGCTGCACGCGGTTTTCCACGGTCAGCCGTGCGGCCAGATCGCGCATAGCTTGCATGAGTTCGCGACCGCGTGCGACATCGCGCAACCCCGGCTCCCATCCCAGCGTGATGGCGTGATAAGCGGTGGCGATCCCGTTGGTTGCAAGTTGACGGTCAGTGTCGATGAGCGCCGTTTCGGTCGGGAAAAACACACCGGGGCGGGGCATCAGCTGGCGTTCAAACGCATCGCCGTGTACGTCGATCAGGGCAGGGGCCAGCATCAATCCACGCGCGTTGATCACCTCGCCTTGCGCGGGGCCACCTAATTCGACGATTTTGCCATTGCTGATGGCAACAGTCGTCTCAGTGATCTCGCCGGGCAGGTAAACCTGTGCGCCTTCAAAGGTAATCATTCAAAGTCGTTCCATTATCAGATGCCAGTGGAAAGACCCTGGCTTTTCGTGGTCACGGTCCTCAAGCCTCAGGCATTCAAAACCTGAAAACAGGGCCAACAGATCGGCCGCCGCGCAAAAGTAATGCGGGTGGATTTTATCCGTATTGGGCGCATCAAAAACCCATGTGTTGCGGCTGATTTCGCGACCTGCGTATTTTGCCTGCTCATTCGGCAGGCGGCGTTTGGACAACTTGGTGCCCATGTAACTGCCGCCTGGCTTCAGCACGCGGCGGATTTCGGTAATGGTACGTAGCAGGATGTCTTCGTCGCCGTGGTAGATGACGTTCCAGCTGAGCACGTGGTCAAAGGCGTGTTTCTTGAACGGCAGCGTATCCATGCGGGCCAGAACGGTTTCCACGCCGCCAGCCTTGTCAATCTCGGCCAACCCGCTGGGTGCCGCATCCAATGCGATCACGTCAAAGCCCTGGTTTGTTAGCCAAAGCGCGTGACGCCCCACGCCCGCCCCAAAATCAAGAATGCGTCCGCCATGCGGCAGACCAGCCGTCCATTCCTGCACGTCCGTCTCGGGCGTCAGCCACTTGCTTTCAGCTTCGATGGATTTCCACTGATCATTCCAATGCTGGTCTGCTGTATCTGACTTCACCGCTGCTCTCCGATAACTTTGGTGCGAGCCCAGCCGCTGACGAGCTCAATCCCGATGACAACGACTGAGATCATCAAGATCACGGTCATCGCTGTGGGGTAATCAAAAAGGTCAAAACCAACTTTGAGCTCGATCCCGATCCCACCCGCGCCGACAAGGCCCAGAATAGTCGACGACCGGACTGCTTTCTCCAAGGCAAAGAGCGAAGTGGAAATGAAAGCAGGCAGGCTGCTGGGGATCGTGGCACAGGCCACAACATCGAGTTTTCGCGCACCAGTGGCTGTTAGACTTTCGGCCGGGCCTTTGTCGGTTGCTTCCATATCGTCGGCAAAAAAACGTCCGCAAAAGCCAATTGTGTCGATCACGATGGCCAGCATGCCCGCAAAGGGACCAAGACCCACGGCTACAACGAAAACCAGTGCCCAGGCGATGTCCGGTACAGCACGGATGAAACTCAGCCCGGTCCGCACAATTTGGTTGACCCATGGGCCAGTGATCAGACCCTTTGCGGCCAAGAGTGCAACAGGAACAGATAGTATTACGCCGATCACAGCACCGGCAACGGCGATTTGCAGGGTCTCGACCATCTTCCAGCCCAGCCGCGTGAGCACTTGTGGGTCAAGGTTCGGCGGGAATGCCCGCGCAGCGAAATCGGCAAAGCGGGGTGGGGCGCTGGCCACTTTCTCGACTGAAAAACCAGCTCCGGCGAGGCACCAGAAAATGACCACAAGCCCAAGGGCGTAGCCCAGAAAGCTGAGGGCGGAGGGGCGCTCAAACCGGGAGGAGGCCAGCTGGGACGGAGTGATATCATTCATACAGACCTCTAAGTTGAGCGGCGCTAAGAGAGGCCGCCGTTGCATCAAGCTGCAAGCGCCCCTGTGCAAGACCGAGGACCCGGTCGCCATATTTCAGCGCGTGGGCGATATTATGGGAAGTGAAAACCACGGTGACGGCTTCATCGCGGACGAGCCTAAAAAACAGCTCCATGACGTCTTCGCCAGCACTTGGATCCAGAGAGGCGCAAGGCTCATCCGCAAAGAGAACCTTGGGCGCGCCCACGATGGCGCGGGCAATGGCCACGCGTTGCGATTGCCCACCCGACAGCCGATCCGCGCGCCGGTGCGCGAAATCAGCAAGGCCCACACGTTCCAACGCGTGCATGGCAGTTTCCCTGGAGGACTGGGGGGCCATCGAATGGCTCCAGTGGCGCGGGCCCGGATATTTGCCCAGCAGGCCGTGCACAACATTTGATAAAACCGAAAGCCGGGGCACCAGATTGTGTTTCTGGGAGACCAGTCCAACCTGCGCGCGAATGTCGCGCATCTCTCGCCCGGTTGCTTCATTTGTCTGCTGTCCGAACAAATGCACGCTGCCGCCAGACGTTGGGATCAACCCCATTAGACAACGTAGCAGGGTTGATTTCCCGGTGCCATTAGCACCAACGAGTGCTGTCGCCTCTCCGCGGGCGAGACGGAAACTCACGTCGGAAAAAATCGGCGTCGCCCCAAAAATTTTGGAAACGGCGCGGGCTTCGATTTCAACGGGCGAAACCGGGGCGAAGGCCGCCCCGGTTTGCTCAGCCAGCACATCTGGTGCCGCCTGAATTCTCAGCAAAAGATCAGTCACCGATGAAATCATCGAACTGAGGGTATCCCGCATTCGAGTACATCGAACGGACGTAGTCATACGCGCTGTCTTCAATTGCAACGAGGTCCATGCCGACATACTTATCATTTTCTTCGTGGGCCGTGATGCCTGCGATGACCTCCGCCTTGCTCTCCAGGACCGCGTTGCGCACTGTTTCGGCAGCCTCGGTTGGCACATGTGCACCTACCATGATCATGTCATTAGGCAGGTCGCCCGAGCGTGCGATCATCTTGTAAAAGCCGTCAGGAAGCTCCGTTTGGCCATTGCGGACGCCGATAAAAGTGCCTGCGTTCATGCCGAGCGCATCTATATCGCCGTTGTTCAACGCTTCGAAAGCGATGTTGCGCGAGGTGTGGATCCTCTCAATATCATTGACCGGATCGACGCCGTGATCAGCTAGTACCTGCATTGGGCAAAGCATGTTTGAGGTCGAGCCGATATCGCCAAAGGCGACCGACCTACCGACCAGATCAGCAGGCACGTTGATGCCGCTGTCAGCGCGCACGATAATGGCGCAGTGATAATCAGGGCGACCGAGGCCGATCAGCGGTGTGGCTTTGGTCAGCTTATTGATAACCACATATTCTGCTGGTCCAGAGACTACAAAATCCACGGTCTCACCGCGCAGCGCCTCGGCTGCAGCCGTGCGCGAGTTTACTACATAGAATTCGAATGTGTCGCCGGTGGCCACTTCAAGCGCCTCCTTGAACGGGCCCCATTCCAGTTGCAGCCGTTCCATGCCTTCAACATCTGTGACGGCAAGTTTCCAAGATTCTGCTGTCGCTGCGAAGGCAGACACAGCGGCAAGGCTTACACCCAGCAAAAAGGATTTCAGTTTCATAGCACCCTCTAAGTTTATTCATCTGGATAAATGATGGGGCTGCGTATCAATGGTGCTACGGTCTCATGAAACCTTTGTGACGTATGCGGTCGAGACTCCAAAAGCCTCAGCCAACTTTGTTGCCTTGGCTCCAGACGCCGCGGAGCAGAGGTGTTTGGTCGATTTTGCGCACACGCAGAACATCACCGCGCAAACCTGTTTTCAAAACACCACGGTCATGCAACCGCACGGCCTTTGCGGGGTTGTTGGTCACTGTAGCAATGGCGCGAGGCAGATCATTCCAAATATCTGCAAGGCGGAAGGCCGACAAAAGCAGCGCCGAGGGCACGTAGTCTGACGAAACAATATCGAGAAGATTTGCTTTTGCGAGAGCCTCCGCCGCAACATTGCCGGAGTGGGATCCGCCGCGGATCAGGTTGGGTGCGCCCATCATCACGGCAATGCCGTGGATGCGACAGGCTCTAGCAGCCTCAACCGTTGTGGGAAACTCGGCAAAACCCATGCCGTTCCCCGCAGAGGTTCCGACATGACCGGCCGTGGTATCATCATGGCTGGCAAGAACTGCACCTAGGCGGCGGGCCTCTTTCACTGCACCCGCCTCGTGCTTTGCCCCGAAGCGTTTTTGCAGATCCAACAGGTTCTCAACATGTTTGGCAAACTCTGCGTCGTTCACCCCGCGTTTCTTAGCGACATAGGTTTTCAGCGCGGTCACGTCACGGAACTGGCGTTGGCCCGGGGTGTGATCCATCAGGCTGACGATGCCGACCCTGTCTGACGATCCGAACGCCGCCAATTCCTCAAGCAGCGTCTCTGAACAGATTTCGGCCCTGAGATGGAGGAAATGACTGATCTTGAAATACCCTTGTTCACGCGCTGCCAAGAGTTCATCCGCCAGCTTTCGGGCGTATTTGATGTAGCGTCCCTTGCCGCTATGGATGGACCCCACCCGCATGGCGTCAAACACCGTCGTGATACCCGTAGACGCCAGTTCTGCATCGTGAGCGATCAGGGCGGGCAAATATGGCCAGTCCACCTGTGGGCGCGGTTCGATATGGCGTTCGACATTGTCTGTATGCAGTTCGACAAGACCGGGAATGACGAGATCACCGGCACAATCCAAGGCACCGGTTGGGACATGATCCCCCTCAGCAATGTCACAAATGACGCCCTGTTTGATTGTCACCGAACCAGTGAGCACCTGATCTTCCAACACAAGCTGCGCATTGGCGAGACATAGGTCGCTTGACACATCGTTGTCACAAGCCTTTGTCAAAGAGAACGTCGGAAAAGGGGAATTCATGTCATACTCTCGATTTTCAGTTTACTATGTACCGCCGGTAGGGCCATTGGCCGATTTAGGCGCGTCTTGGCTCGGTTGGGATGTTTTGCATGGCCGTGAGACGCTCCAGCCCGATATGATGGGTTTGGATGACATCACGATGACACCGCGCAAATACGGGTTCCATGCGACTTTGAAACCGCCATTTCGTCTGGCTGAAGGGTATGACGTCCAGGCTTTGGATGCCGCCGCATCTGACCTTGCTGTCGACCTCGCGCCTGCCATATGCGACGGATTGAAATTGACAACTTTGGGCCGTTTTCTGGCGCTGACTCCGCAAGACGATATGCAAGCTGTGCGCCGGGTTGCTGGGGCCTGTGTGCGCGAGCTTGATCGGTTTCGCGCCTCAGCTTCCGAGGCAGAACTCGCGCGCCGTCGCAAAGTCGGTTTGAGCCTGCCGCAAGAGGCGCTGTTGACGCAATGGGGCTATCCTCACGTAATGGAGGAGTTTCGGTTTCACATGACCTTGACGGCGCGGCTGCCGCAGGGTGATATCGCCATGTGGTCGGCCGCTGTGCAGCGTCATTTTCCGGACCTGCCTAGCGTTTTTGTCTTGGATCAGATCGCTTTGTGCGGTGAGCGGGAAGATGGCCGGTTCGAGGTGATCCATCGCTACAAACTCACCGGCTGAAGCAGTGCGGCCCCCCGGGCAATGGTCTGGGACAGCGGGCCATCGTTGGCGAGGTTGATCACCGTGAGTCCAGACGGCAAGGGCTTGTCAGCCTGGGCAAGGCGTTTGCTGATCTCTTCTTCTGTCTCACGGGCCCGCGCGGTCAGACGGTGCGCAAGCGTTTCCGGTTTCGCGGTGATGTTGAGAACCATGAAACGTGGGAAAATCTCTGCCGCTTGGGCCAGAGCCTTGCGGGAGAAATTGACAAGGCAATCGGTGCCCTTGCCAAGTTGGTACTTGACGGTGATCGGAATTCCGTAGCGCAGCCCATTCGCGCCCCAATGCACCGCAAAAGCCCCATCTTCGACCATGGCTTCAAATTGCATGACGGTCGCGGCGTCGTAGTCTTCTCCGCCAAGACCGGGCGCACGGGTGATAATGCGGCGCACCACATGCAAACTTGGGATGGCGCTGTGAATGCCTGCCATAACGCTGTCTTTGCCTGCACCTGATGGGCCGACAACCGCGATGAGGCGTCCCCCAGACTTTGAGGCAAGCGTCATGCACCCATTCCGGGGGTAAAGCGGCCAACATCAATTTCGCGATCACAGACGCGGTCTCGGGCCGCCTCATCATGAAAAATACCGATGATGGCCGCGCCGCGCGCTTTGGCGTCTTCGATCAAGGATAGCACCACCTCGCGGTTCGCAGCGTCGAGGCTCGCGGTGGGTTCATCAAGCAACACAGCAGGGTAGGTATGGGCAAAACCACGGGCAATGTTCACGCGCTGTTGCTCGCCGCCCGAGAAGGTTGTGGGGGACAAGGACCACAGCCTTTCTGGGATGTTTAATTGAGTCAGAAGCGCCTTGGCGCGGTCCTCCGCTTCGTCTGCCGGTACTCCTAAAGCGCGCAGAGGCTCTGCAACCACATCGAGCGTTGGGACTCGCGGCACCACACGCAGGAACTGGCTAACATAGCCCAGCACATCACGGCGCAATTTGATGACGTCGCGCGGTTGAGCCTGCACAATGTCCAAACCGCCAATGCGAATTTCACCTGCCTGCGTCAGGTAATTGCCGTAGATCATCCGCATTAGCGTGGATTTACCAGCACCAGAGGCCCCGGTGAGCGCCACGCATTCGCTAGGGGCAACCGCGAAGGAAACCTCGCTGATCACCTCGATCACCGCACTTCCCTGATTGTGCAAGGTAAAGGTTTTGGAAACGTTGCTAAGGTCTATCATGGCTCATACCTGTAAAACGGAACTGACAAGAAGCTGGCTATAGGCATGCTGCGGATCGTCCAGCACCTGATCTGTCAGGCCCGCCTCGACCACGTGGCCTGATTTCATGACCATCAGGCGGTCCGCCAGCAGGCGAACCACAGCCAGGTCATGGGTTACGATAATCGCTGACAGCCCCATGTCGCGCACGAGACCGCGCAGCAGATCCAGCAGTCGCGCTTGAACCGACACATCAAGACCGCCTGTGGGTTCATCCATGAACACAAGACGCGGGCCCGTGACGAGGTTACGCGCTATTTGCAAGCGTTGCTGCATCCCACCAGAGAAGGTTGTGGGTCTATCATCCACACGTGACGCATCGATCTCGACTCGACCCAGCCAGTCCGTGGCCTTGTCGCGGATGTCACCGTAGTGGCGTTCGCCCACAGCCATCAACCGCTCGCCCACATTGCCACCGGCACTCACGCCCATGCGCAGCCCGTCACGGGCGTGTTGGTGGACAAAAGCCCAATCGGTTCGACCGAGCATCCGCCGCTCCGGCTCGGACATGGTAATTGTGTCGCGTGGGCCGTCGGTGCGGGTGTCGAACACCACCTGTCCTGCATCGGGGACCAAATGTCCTGCCATGCAATTGAGCAAGGTGGATTTGCCTGACCCGCTTTCGCCAACGATCCCCATAACCTCACCGGGATAGAGGTCGAACGAAACATCCGCGCAACCGATATGTGTGCCATATCGCTTGGTGATACCCTGAACGGATAGCAAAGGTGTCATGCTGCGTCCTTTCCTTTGTGGCCAGCCGCCTGGCGCACTTCGCAATAATCGGTGTCAGAGCAGACAAACATCCGCCCACCTGCGTCATCAATGATCAACTCATCCAGGTAGCTGTCGGTCGCACCGCACATCCCGCAGGGGTGATCAGCCTTGGACGCCTCGAACGGGTGATCCTCAAAGTCGAGGCTGACCACTTGGGTATAGGGCGGCAGTGCATAAATACGTTGTTCGCGACCCGCGCCAAAAAGCTGGATTGCGGCCATACCTCCCAGTTTGGGGTTGTCGAATTTGGGGATCGGCGATGGGTCCATCACGTAGCGCCCTTCGACCTTGACCGGATAGGCGTAAGAGGTCGCGATATGACCGTGGCGGCTGATATCCTCGTAGAGCTTCACATGCATCAGCCCGTATTCTTCAAGGCTGTGCATCTTTCGGGTCTCGCTTTCGCGCGGCTCCAGAAAGCGCAGCGGTTCGGGGATTGGCACCTGATAGACGAGGATCTGGCCCTCGTTCAGGGCATCTTCGGGGATGCGGTGCCGGGTCTGGATCACAGTGGCGTTGCTTGTCGAGGTGGTCGTCGCAACCCCTGCTGTGCGTTGAAAGAAGGTCCGAATTGAAACCGCATTCGTTGTGTCATCGGCCCCTTGGTCGATCACCTTGAACGTATCTTTGGGCGTGAGCACTGCAGCCGACACCTGCACGCCGCCCGTTCCCCAGCCATAAGGCATCGGCATCTCGCGCGAGGCGAAGGGGACCTGATAGCCGGGAATGGCAAGACCCTTGAGAATTGTACGGCGGATCATGCGTTTGGTTTGTTCGTCTAAGTAGGCGAAGTTATACTCGGTCATTCCACTGCCTCTCGCATCTGTTCCGCACCTGCTTCGCGGCGGAGCTTGCGCACCAGTTCCAATTCAGACTGAAAATCGACGTAATGGGGCAGTTTGATATGTTCTAGAAACCCCGTCGCCTGAATGTTGTCGGCGTGATACAAAACGAATTCTGCATCCTGTGCCGGTGCACCAACGTTGTCCTCGCCCAATTCTTCCCAGCGTAGCGCGCGGTCGACCAAAGCCATGGAGATTGCCTTGCGCTCCGTCTGGCCAAAGACCAGCCCGTAGCCGCGGGTGAATTGTGGCGGTTCGGTTTTCGAACCGATGAACTGATTGACGGTTTCGCATTCGGTCAGAGTCACTTCTCCGATCTCAACAGCGAAGCCCAGTTCGGGGATGTACATCTCAACCGGAACTGACCCGATCCGCAACTCGCCCACAAAGGCATGGTTGCGCCCATAGCCCCGCTGAGTGGAATAGGCGAGGCCAAGGGTAAAACCTTCGTCCGCGCGGGTCAGAGCTTGCAGGCGCAGGGCGCGGTCAGCGGGCATTTCCAGTGGTTTGCGGGTCAGGTCGGGGGGCGGTGTATCGTCATGAGGGGCCTCTTCGATCAGCCCTTCGCGGTTCAGGAATTCGGTGACATGAAGGACATTGCCCGGCTCGGCGTCACGGGAGAGAGCCTTGGGTGCCTCGCCATCTGCGGCCAGTTTGAAATCCAGCAAACGGTGCGTGTAGTCAAAGGTCGGCCCAAGAACCTGCCCACCAGGCAAGTCCTTGAAGGTGGCCGAGATGCGTCTATCGCAGGCCATAATGCCGGTATCGACAGGCTCGGACGCACCAAAGCGTGGCAGCGTGGTTCGATAGGCGCGAATGAGGAAGATCGCTTCGATCAGATCGCCCCGCGCCTGCTTGATCGCAAGTGCCGCAAGGTCTAGATCATAAAGTGAGCCTTCGGCCATGACACGATTGACGGCAAGACTTAGTTGCTCGCGGATTTGAGCGATGCTGAGCTCCGCGATATCCGTGTTGCCCCGGCGCTCTTCGGCGAGCCAGGCATGGGCATTCTCGATTGCCCGCTCTCCGCCTTTGACTGCTACATACATGTCAGGATACCTCGGTTGACCGGGGCAAAGCAGCGAGGCGTTCGCCACAAGTAAGAATGAAATCTAGCCCCAGCGGGAACAGCGTACGGTTTGCCTGAAACGCTTCCACTTCTGGCAAGGAAAGCGTGGCTTGATCCTTGATACCAGGACCAGTCAATGTTGCACCTGAGGTGAAAAGCTCGGAACATTCCGCGATTAGCGTTGCTGAGCGGTCTGGGTACTCAGATGTACCGATCGGGTAGACTGCGTGCGGCGCGAGCGCGTCCCACTTGCCAACCGCAAACAGACAATGCGTGGGGCCAACAAAAGGGGCGCCTGTGTGAAAGGACAGCCACGCCCGCACCGCTTCACAATCCATATCGCCAGCCAGATAAACCGGTGTTTCCGTATCGCAGAGCGTCAGCAGAACGGCGCCCATTGCGGGCCTCAGAGGGACAGGGGGCGCAGCACCTTCAACATCCTGAATGGTGCCCGGACGCGCCATGGCCTCCATCACACTGCGAAAGGCGTGGGCTGACCCAATGGCTGGATCGGCAAAGCCGCCGGACAAGGTGTTTGCCTGCATCAGTCTTCTCCTCGGGTCATGGTAAAGAAATCAACCTTTGTCGCGGCTGCCTTGGCCGCGCGGGCGGCTTTCACGGTGACCATCCCGGCTTCCAGAGGCTCAAGAACCGTCTCGCGCAGCCTACTTGCCATTGCGGTCTGCATAAGCGCATCGACCAGAGCGGCGACCTCAGCATCTGCTTTGCGCCGCCCCTGAATATAGCTGTGCCCGACTTCGCCAGTTTTCAAAGTCAGAGCGCAGCGAGTTATGGTCATCTCGCCCAGATTGAAGGGTGCACCGGTGGCACCTGCGCGCGCACGCACCATCGTGCTGCCAACCTCTGGTGCGCGCAGCCACGTGAAAGCAGGGCGCGATATTTCAGCATCCAATAGTGCAGCTACACGGTCTTTGGGGGCTTTAGCCAGCAGACCCATCCACGCTTTGCGGAGATTATTTTTGCTTACAGCGTCTTTCATCTCGACAACCTGTCTCTTTACTATACAACTATACATAAGTTACCATACTGACATCTTCATGACAAAAAAAGTTTTGTGAAATTTGCGTAACATTTCCAACAAAACCCCTATTTGGAAAGCTATTGCTGCTGTATTGCGCAGCGACTTGGCTGAACGGCGCTATAACCCCGGTGACAGGCTGCCGACCGAGGCAGCGCTGGCAGATCGCTTTGGCGTAAACCGCCACACGGTGCGCCACGGAATTTCTGTATTGGTTGAGGAAGGGCTGGTGCGCACCCGTCGCGGTGCAGGGGCCTTTGTCGCTGCCTCACCAACCGACTATCCCATCGGCAACCGAGTTCGTTTTCATGAAAACTTGATCGCAGCAGGCCGCAGGCCAGAAAAGCGCGTGCTCGCGTTGGACGAGCGCACTGCGACGGCTGGCGAGGCTCAGGCGTTGCAAATTGAGGCAGGCGATCCGGTCTGTGCCTATCATGGTCTTTCATTGGCTGATGGCCAGCCGATTGCCGTATTTGAAAGCCTGTTTCCACTAGCGCGCCTTTTGGGGATCACCGCTGCATTGAAGGACACAAGTAGCGTCACACAAGCTTTGAGTGTTGCGGGCATCGACGACTATACTCGTGCCTCAACCCGCCTAACGGCAGTCCGCGCCACGGCAACCCAAGCCCTACATTTGCAGCTGGCCGAGGGTGATCCGCTGCTTCGATCAACAAGCGTCAATATCGACGAGAGCAGTCAGCCGCTGGAGTATGGCCGGACATGGTTCGCAGGTGACCGTATGACGTTGACGTTAGAGACCTAGTAGGCAACTTAAAACTGTTCCCCTTAGACAGGGCAAGGGGAACAGTCTCATTGGTGAATAGCAAAAGAATCTTATTCTAACCCCATGCAATTGGCATAATACGTGACCGTCGCAGGCCAATCCGAAAAGATACCGACCACGCCCACATCTTGAGCCAATGCGTTGATGTATTCATACATTACCCCATCACTTGTGGTGAGATCGGCGATCGATTGGTAGTACCACCCCCCGCCGTTCACCAGCGGGCCAGAGCGTTCAAGCGTCCAGGTGATAATATTCAAACCTGCCGCTTTCGCTTGAATGGCCAATTCTGATGGTACGATCTGTCCCACGTCAGACGTGGTCACCAACATCCATGTTGGTGGGGCAATATAGTTTACACCCATCGCCTTGAGCTCTTCCATTGTGTTTGGCCATGTCGCGGAGTCCATCGGCGAGTACTCTTCGATGTCATACTCATCCATCAGGTAGACCGCCTGGGCACCGAAGTCCGGCTCGGCTTCAATCCAAAATAGGACATCATCAAGATTGAAGGATTGCAGCCAAACATCCGAAGCGGGAATACCTGCCGCCTTGTACTCGTCCACCAGCTTTTGCGCGTAATCTTGTTGCGAAAACCCGTTAAACGGCATGTCCACTGATGGCGCCTTCAATTCTGGCGTAAATTTTGCCCCCAAGGACTGGAACAACGCAATGGATTCCGCATGGGTCATGAGCGTTGCAGACTCAACCGAATACAGGTCTGTGCGCCAATCTGCGGTGCCGCCGAGATAGGCTTCGACTGTTGTTGCTGACGCGTCAGAGGCGTCCATTTTGGGCGTAAGCGTGCGAAATTCGCCCAAGGTGATTTCAGATGTCCGACATTCGGCAGTCGCCGATGTCTCTCCATCCGCAGCCGAAAACGGTGTTACGCATGTTTCGGCCAACGGGGTGGCCAAAATATTTGTGGTCGTATGCAAATCGTTTTGTGCATGGCGGCACACGAGCTCAAGATCCTCGGTAAATGTGACGTCGCATTCCAGAATACCCGCACCCATACGCGCTGCGGCTTGATTGGATTCTATGGTATGCTCAGGAAACTGCATCGGCGCACCCCGGTGACCGATGGAAAACAAGGATGTGCTGGCGTCTTGCCCACCACACGACATAAGCGTTTCCTTAAGTGGCCCTTCAGCCATGCGATCAATCAGGTAGTAAGGACGGGGCCCAAATTCGACTCTGTCGACAGATTGGGCAAAAATGGGTGACGCGGCAAGACAGACCGACACAATTGCAGGCAGACGAGACATGATGTTTCCTTCGTTCCAGATCTTGTTAACTCTGCAGTGCGCCCAGAAACAGCGGTGTGACGTTTCCATTACGGTTTCATGAAATCCCAACCTTCGCCTAATCGGACCCAGACAAAGGTTCATATCATTTCCAAGAGTGAATGCGCTGTCGGCGCGCAGAAATCGTCTGGCGCCGGTCGCAAAGGTCATTCACGAAAACCTTCGAGTCAAGCACGGCTCCATCACGACCATCCATAACGTGTCCAACAGACAGATCATTGTGGACCGTCCGGCCAAGGATCTGCGCCGCGCGCGGTCGGCTTTGAATTCCCTCATCCCGACAACGACAGGCAGTGCTATCGCGATTACACTAATCTATCCCGAACTGACGGGCCGCCTGAACGGTCACGCCGCACGTGTGCCACTACTCAATGCGTTACTGACCGATTGCGTGTTCAAGGTAGAACAAGAGACCACCGCAGTAGCGGTCAATGCTCTGTTTAAGGCGGCATCGGAAGGGCCGTTGAACGGTATCTTGGGATATGAGGAACGCCCCGCTCGTTTCCACTGATTACACCAATGACGAAAGATCGAGGATTGTCGATGCGCCTTCTACCATGGTGATCAATGGCACGCAGGTGAAGGTCTACGCGTGGTATGACAACGAGATGGGTTATGCGCACCAGCTGGTGGATGTGGCCTGCATGGTCGGGCACAGTCTGTGACCGAAAGCGCCACGCGCCCCGAAGGCCTATATCGCAGCACGGCGGCCTACTGGGCGTTCATACTGACCGACGGTGCATTACGCATGCTGGTGCTGGTGCACTTTAATACGCTGGGTTTCTCTCCGGTACAGCTGGCCTATCTGTTTCTCCTGTATGAAATCGTGGCCGTCATCACCAACCTGTGCGCGGGCTGGATTGCCGCGCGGTTCGGTCATATATCGACGATGCATGCAGGGCGAGGGTTGCAAGTGCTGGCGCTGCTGGCCTTGGCGCAGCTTGATCCGGGTTGGGCGATTGGCACATCGGTCGCCTTTGTCATGCTTGTGCGGGGTGCAAGTGGCGTGGCCAAGGACCTTGCCAAGATGTCGTCCAAATCCGCCATCAAATTGCTTGCGCCGTCACAGGATGGAGCGCTCTTTCGCTGTGTGGAACTTTTGACAGGGTCCAAGAACATGGTGCAGGGCGCGGGGTTTCTGCTCGGCGCGGTTTTGCTGGCGATGGTTGAATTTGTCTGGGCGGTTTTGGGCATGGCCGCAATCCTTGCCGCAATTCTGCTGGCCGTTTTGATTGCTATGCCGCCGGGGCTGCCGAAGGGCCGAAAGGGCGCGAAATTTTCGGAAGTGTTTTCAAAACCTCCTAATGTGAACTGGCTTAGCGCGGCACGGGTGTTCTTAGTCGGAGCGCGGGACGTCTGGTTCGTTGTCGGCATTCCGATCTATTTCTACGCTGTGCTGTGGGATGGCACAACCGAAGGCAACCGCGCCGCGTTCTTCATGATCCGGACGTTCACGGCCCTTTGGGTGGTTCTCTATGGCCTCGTTCAGGCCAACGCGCCGCGCATCTTGCGGGCAAAGGAACGGTTCAAGGCGGACCTAATTGGCGCAGCGCGCACTTGGGGCTGGGGCCTCGCCGCGGTTCCAGTGATGCTGGCACTCGCTGCTATCACCGCCACAGAGCCGCAAATGTGGCTCACCTTCACGCTTGTAGCCGGATTGCTGATTTTCGAGGGGGTCTTTGCAGTGAACTCATCACTACATTCCTACCTGATCCTGTCCTTTACGAGGGCAGAGCGGGTCACGATGGATGTGGGCTTTTACTACATGGCCAATGCCAGCGGACGGTTGGCCGGAACCTTGCTGTCGGGCCTGACATATCAGGCAGGTGGTCTTGCGCTCATGCGGGGCACTGCGGCAGAGATGGTTACAGTGTCGGCGATCACGGTGGGTTTTTTAAAGCCGGAGAGTGGATGAAAATCGCAACGCTGCAGACCGATGCCAAGGCAAGTTGGAAAAAGCCAGTCCGAGGCTGGCTTGGCTCCGGCTTACTAAACTTCCAGAGCGATACACTCTTCAGTGCGTTCGACGACTGACATGCCTTCGCGCTCATATAAACGCCTTGCATCGTTATTTGTGCTCAAGACCGTGAGCCTTAAAGTGAGGTCCCGAGAAAAGTTCTGATCCTCTCTTCTGCGATATTGTGGTGACACATAGAGTTTCCCGATACGCAGATGATTGGCCTGCCATTCGCAGGCGACGCAGCCTACGGATTCTCCGCTGCACTCGATCATCTCATGACCCTCCAGTGGCAGCGATTCAGGGGTAGAAGACCGAACCCACCCGCCCCAAAGAGCTTCGACATAGCGGCGCATTGGCGGCCCGGATCAACGCGACGCCTCATCAGATCGCCTATGCCGCAGAGTAGCTGCGGCACGTTAGACCTTGTATCTTTCTTCAAATTCGAACCCGTAGGCCAAATGGGCAATACTCTGGGACGAAAGCCCGTATGTCTCGTTTCTGAGAAAGTCCATCATGCCCTGCGCATCACCGGAGAATGCGGCAATCCTTGCAGGCGAGATCGCCGTGCCGATCGCGATCTTCACTGGTTTATCGGCCCTGCGACGAAATTCTTTTAGCAAGAGTGCCACGCGCAGATTATAATGAATATGACTGGCCAGCTGAAATAATCTCGAATTCTGGCCGTCAAAGAAAACTGGAACCACGGTCGCATTTGATTTGGTAATCATGCGCGCCGTGAACCGGCGCCAGCTAGGATCAAGTGGCCGCAGGAACGGTTTTGCCGCGGTCGATACGGTCCCGCCGGGAAAGACGCCAATCGCGCCACCTGCCTTTAGAAATTCCAAGGCCTTGGCGCGGGTCTCCAAGTTCAGTTTTACCGCGTCTTTGGTGTTGTCAAAGCTGATGGGTAGAACAATCCGGTTAAGATCGGGCGCATCCTGAAACACACTATTTGCCAGAATGCGGAAATCACCACGCCGCGTGGACAGCAGGTATCCCATGATTAACCCGTCAAGGATACCAAAAGGATGATTTGCGACGACAACCAACGGACCCTCCGCAGGAATGTCCGCGATAGCTCCCGAAACCACATCAAGGCTTAACCCATAGCGGTTGACCATGACTTCCCAGAAACTGCGGCCCTGCGCAATTTCGGCATCATAGTCTCGCGCACGCTGGATCAGATGAAGCCGCCCGGTTGCATTCTCGATCAGCTTGATCACTGCTTGGCCCGAGCGTGATTGTGCGGACTTGGCATAGGAAACCTGAGAACGGTCGCGTCTATCCATCTGCTTTGACCCTTATGATAAGCCTGCCTTTTCCTAACGGCGCAACGCTACGACTTTGTGACATCTGGTGTCAGATCGTGCCTTCGTGGCGCACCAGAAATTCCTCTGCACTGAGGTTGCTAAAATCATCAAGCGCGCTGCGCAGGCGTGCGTGTGGCCAATCCCACCATGCAAGCGCCATCAGCCTGTCAGCAACGCTGGAGGCAAAACGGGGTCGCAGTGGGACAGCTGGAATACCTGCAACGATCATGAACGGCTGCACATCCTTAGTCGCAATTGCGCCGCCCGCGACAACGGCCTCATGACCGACCATCACATCGGGCCGCACCTGCACTCCATGGCCAAGCCATGTGTCATGGCCGATCATAGTGCGCCGGGTCCGCCTGTGATCGAACCAAGCAACATCGTGATCCGCATCGTCGAAATAATCGGTTGAGCGATAGCTGTTCCATCCCGGATGATCACATTTCCCCTCGGCGCTCCGCCCTGTTCATGGCAAGATCGGTTCTGAGGGAACTTCGGGACGGGGAGCCACCATGCTGATTAATCTTCACAAGCAAGCGACAACGATGCCGAAGGTCAGGGCCGCAATCCAGGCCAGCGATGATGC
>Ga0307966_1001580_pt1 | contig 17787 bp, 14 predicted proteins | sample OrgLakmetagen646_FD_203141 | JGI IMG/M metagenome (GOLD analysis project Ga0307966, IMG submission 203141) | Saline water microbial communities from Organic Lake, Antarctica - #646 | ecosystem: Environmental > Aquatic > Non-marine Saline and Alkaline > Saline | place: Antarctica: Organic Lake... | reverse complement strand
CAGGAATCGGCGCATTTGAGAAACCCCATATTCTTTTTCCAGAACTTTCAGGGCGCTATACTCCGATAGACTTTCTGATAGCATCGTGGCTCCCTGTACATTGCCTCCTATCACCTGATGTGCCCACCATTGATGAGCCACCTCATGTGCAGTGATACTGAACGGATAGTTCACGGCTTCTTCATCGGTAGTATCCACATCCGCAATAAAGCCGACGGCCTCAGAATAGGGAACCGTATTGGCAAAGGATTGCGCAAAGCTTCCGCCGGTTCTTGGAAATTCAATAATGCGAAGCTGACGGAACTGGTAAGCACTGAAATTTTCTGTGTAGTAGTCCAGTGATTTTTTAACCCCATCAATCATATAGTCAAGGTTGTATGTGTGATCGGGGTGGTGATACATCTCGATATTGACGTCATTCCAGGTATCTTTTACCACCTCAAATTCGGCAGAGATAAATGAGTAGAAATTCACGATAGTGCTATCCATTTCGTAGTGAAAATAGCGCCGGCCGTTCTCTTCCCATTCGTCCTGCAGATACCCCGGTGCAATCGCGATTTGATCCGGGGAGGTCGAGATCGTTGCTTCAAAATCGATCCAGTCTGCATCACTGGAGATATAGTTATCCATCCGTGCGGCAGTATCGGTGGGCGGTGCCATACGGTCTTTTGCCGGAAGGTTATAGCGTTCTCGTGACTCACGGCTGCTCAATTCCCCCGACTCCTGGTATCCAATTCTGGGAAAAGCAGAATTATTGAAAAAGGTTCCGTTATATCGTACCGGAGACTGATTTCTCAGAACCTCATTTGGTTTATTGGCAAGTGTAAAGTTGAAAACGACTGAGTCACCGGGCATCATGGATTCGGACATTTGATAGATGTCATAGTTCATGGTGTCATCTTCCATGACTAAATCAAAGTCACGATCAAATTCAAACGTGCTTAAAAATGAGTTATGATCGATATGAATGGAGTCGATCGCTACATCTGTCTTATTTACCAGGATATAACTGCCCCTGGCTTCCATATCTCTGCTTTCCGGGTAGAGATCCAGATTGATACTGCTCGAGACAATACGCGGCTGAGGTGCATCTTGATACTTGCTATAGTTCTTTTCAAAGTTTGCCGCACGCTGCTCACTCTCCTGTGATGAAACGTACTCGTATTTAATATTATTAACATAATAGATCCACGACCCTATACTCAAAAACCCAATCAACGAAACGGTAATGATTAATTTGAGTCTTGGTGTGAAAGCGTCTCTTGCATTTTGAATACGTTCCTTAAACCCACTGGGCAGCCCTCTCCGGAAAAGCACGACCGCAAGCGTATAGAATACAATTCCCAGCATCAGCCAGTACCCTTTATAAATAAAGTAGGGGCCCAGCGACCTGCCATATCCATTCATATCGGAATAGGCGGTTCCCGGGGCCTGATTGAATTTAAAGACGGTTTGTTCAATTCCAATCTGGCCAAGAAACGTAATACCAATTGAAATTATGAGCAACAGGATAAACCCTACGAAATAATTTTTGAACAGGCTGTGAACGAAGATGGAGAGTAACGCCCAGATTACCACATTGATTAAAGAAATCGCATATAAATCGAATAGATACAGGCCGATCTCAAAATTGTAGTACCCGTTGAACAGCTGTACCAAAAGTCCTGCAATCATAATGATGGAGAGCAGCGCCATTTGCATGAGCACCAGTGCCAGAAGCTTGGAAAACAGTATAGTCCAATTGGGAGTTGCCGTCACGTGGATAAGCTGATCCATGTTATCGCCCCGGCTACGGTGAATAAGCATCCCCGCATATAAAAAGGTTAAAATATTGATGAAGAGACCGAAAAATGTTCCCGGAAGCTGCAGCATTTGCCAGGTTACCGGAAGGGTATCGGTACCAAAGATTTCACCCCCTAAAAGAATCACGCTCAGCGAGATCAGCAAGCCGATAATACCAATAATTATGAACGCCCAGCTACTAATGATGTACCTGAAATCAACTTTCGCCAGTTCCCATGCAAGTTTTACATTCGTGAAAAAGGAGTAGTCCACATTTACTTTTGGCATGTTGATCGTAAGAATACTGCCGAAGTTTTTCTTGGTAATCGTCCCTCCTTTATTTTTACTGAAAATATTAAAACTGAATGGCTGCTGCCTAAAACTGAAGGCTGTATAAACCAAGCCAAAAATAAGGACTCCAAGCCCGCCCCAGATCAGTCTGTTATACAAAATCACGTCACCCCACGGCAGCGGGTTTTCATTTTGCTCAAATACGGTCCAATACTCCGCATAATAGGCGTTGGCCTGAGCTCCGTATGGATCAAGCAGTGCCGCCAGCATTTTGTTATCCAGATCGGCCGTTAGATTTTGTGCAAATATCTGTATCAGAAAAAACCCTAAAATAACTATAAAGGCTACATTGACGTTGCGGGTAAAAACAGTCACCGCAAAGACCATCGCGCCGAAAAAGATCATGTTAGGGATAAGGTAGTATAGAAATGGCTGCACGTAGCTCATCAGGCTAAAGGGACCAAGTAGCTCAGGGTTTGTTCCTGGAGTGAGTGTCCCCAAAACGATACCCAATGCGGCAGCCATCATCACAAACGTAGAAACGGTAAGGCCAGCCATGAATTTACCCAGCAAATATTCCCACTTCGTAAATGGATAGGAGTATAAAACAGAGTGCATATCATGTTTATAATCCCGATAAATCGTTCCGCCAATAAGGGCTGGCAAAAAGAAATAAAGAATGATAGCCATCTCATTCAATATTCCATTAATAGCTATGGGTGAGTTAACGATTGTGGCGGTATACATTGTAACGGTCAGGCTTTCAAACATCCCCGCAGCACTAATCATAATTAGATAACACAGGGCAAACATGATACCGGAATACACATAAAGAGACGGTTTCCGCAGCCAGTACCGTATTTCAAAAGAGAAAATTGAAAAGAACATGATGAATGATGGTTTAAATTAGGCGGCTACTACTTCTTTATTTTCGCGCAGGGTCACGAAATAGACATCTGCAAGATCCGGATCTTTGGAGCGGAAGGTATCATCAGGCTTTTCCATGCCGTGCACCCGAATGTTCAGGGTATTATCCTGATTGAAATTAGAAGAGATGATATTGAATGCAGCTTCATACTCATCCAGGTCGTCGCGCTCAATTATCTTTGTCCATATTTGGCCCTTCAATGCTTTTACGGCTTCTTCCGGAGTATGGTGGCTCAGAATTCGTCCACCATTCATTATAGCCATGTCCGTACAGAGCTCTTTCACATCATCTACAATATGTGTCGAAAAGATCACGATATGATTGGTTCCGATCTCCCGCAGTACATTCAAAAATCGATGGCGCTCAGACGGATCGAGACCCGCTGTGGGCTCATCCACAATGATTAGTTTAGGGTCGTTTAGCAATAGCTGCGCAATACCAAACCGCTGTTTCATTCCGCCTGAATACCCTGCCACACTTTTATTTCTAACGTCGAACAGATTGGTCACTTCCAGAGCTGTATTTACCATTTCTGCACGTTCGCTCTTATCAGTAATTCCCTTCAGCCTTGCGAAATAATTGAGCAGATCTTCAGCCGACATTTTTGGGTATACCCCAAATGCCTGCGGTAAATAACCCAGTACTTTTCTAAGCGTCTGTTTATCCTCGAGAATATTAATATCGTCCAGATAAGCTGTACCGGTGTCGGGGGCCTGCAAGGTAGCTATCGTTCGCATTAATGTTGATTTTCCGGCACCATTTGGCCCCAAAAGTCCGAACATGCCCGATTCAATTTCAATCGAAACATCGTCAAGTGCTTTAACACCGTTCTTGTAAGTTTTTGAAATATTTGAAAGTGATAGCTTCATGGCCTGGTAATTTATTTTTTCTGTTCTGCGGAGAGTATAAGTAAATCATAACCTTAAAACGAAGGTTTACTTAAGAATCAAATGAAGATTTCACATCCCTGGTCGCCGATACTATTGTAAATGTTGACCTTTGATTATAAAGGCCGACATTTGCTATGCCAGTAATTTTTAAGTGCGGCCGATTAACGCCTCATTTCACTATTATAGAATTGATGCACTACTCTCTACTTTTGAACCGTATGTGTGTCATCTTTCGATTGATATCTTTTGCTAACTTCTCTTCCTGTGAATTATCTATGAATAGAATAAACTACAATTATTGCAAAACTGCTAAAAAAAATAATTGCCATCCCAACCTATACGCATAAAATAATGCCGTCTATTCTGATCTCCTGCCTGATTTACAGTCCACCGTATACCAGCAATTGACATAGGACTATCAGCCTATCAGAACTGTATAACTATCACGTATCATTTTTTCCTTTTCTGATTTTGACATTTGCTTGATTTGATATTCCCGCTTGCAGGCAGCGGAGCGATTGGGATGCTCCTCAATATGCAATACTTCCCTTGGTTTATGAGCCCGCAGATATTTAGCGCCCTTACCCTCTCTGTGCTGATGCCAGCGCCTTATAACATGATTGGTAGACCCGGTATAGAGCGTACCGTTTACACATCGTATGACATATGTGAACCAGCTGCTCTTCACAATTCGTTGTTCTTTTTAATTTGAATACCAGTCCTTCAAACGAACCTCAACGCCAACATTAGCGGCATCTACAAGCTGTTTAAAAGCTACAATATCCTGTCCCCTGTGGTGATAGGGATACACGATGCCCGGTTGAAAATCGATCACGGCACTTGCCGCACGTTCAATATCCATGGTATATGGAAGATTCATGCATACAAAAGCAATATCTATTGCTTCCAGAGCTCGCATTTCAGGCGTATCTTCGGTGTCACCCGATACATAAACTGACTGACTGCCAAAATCGATAACGTATCCATTCCCATCTCCTTTTTTGTGGCGGACCGTCTCATCTCCGGGGAGATTATACATTGCAACCGCGCGTACGGGAATATCCATCACCGTTATAGATTCGTCATTTGCAATCACCTGCATCTGATTGCTGTATCTATCACCCATCTCGTTCGCTACGGTTTCTGGCACAATGAACGTTGTATTATTAGTATTCAGCCCCGACAGTGTTTCCGGGTTGAAGTGGTCGCCGTGAGTATGCGTAATCAAAATGATATCGGGGGCATCAAATTGCTCATATAGATAGGCTCCGCCAAAGGGATCCGCAAAAACAGTAGTTCCATTAAAGGTAAAAACGACAGATCCGTGGTTAATCGGATATACTGTCAAATCACCATTTTCTGCAGGAATAATGTCCGGCGACGATGTCAGCTGGGCAGCAGCCGATAAGGCGAAGCAGACCGTGAAAATAAAGGCGAGTATACTAATTTTCATATCATCAGGGGTTAATTTAAATCGGTATAGCACGACATGTTTAGGCAAAGAATCGTTTACCGGATCGTATAGAGCTTATAGAAAACGGCGGCGTTACTCTTCTTTATATTTCTCAGCCAGACCTTTCAGAAAGTAACGAAGCAGCTGATCGCCGCATGGCCGGTAGTTGCGGTGGCTGTCGGCTCGGAAAAGTGCGCTCAGTTCTGTTTTAGACACTTCAAATCCACTCATTTTTAAAAGAGCGATAATCTCTTCTTCGCGAAGTTTAAAGGCTACCCGCAGTTTTTTCAGCACGGTATTGTTGGTAACGGGTATCTCTATGGGACGTGGTTTCGCATTCTTCTGCCTGCCGCGCCGGTGAACGATGAGCCCGTCCAAAAAATGTGACGTGAGTTCGTGGCTGACATCCTTCTCTACTACCCGCCCGTCGATGCGTTGCTCTGTCTCTTTCTCATCCGAAAATATCATCTCTACTTCGTGCCGTTCCGGTTCGTAACCGGTTAGTTTGCAAATTACTGCAATTTGTGGCTTATTCAGATCAAGCGTGTAGCTGATACTTTTGAGGACGTCATCGTTTCTCATGCGAGCCAGTGGTTAATTGAATAAAAATTGTAGAGTTATTTCGATCAAATGAAACAAAATAAGAAAGATATCGCCGAATAGCGGGAAAGATTATGTCACATTTCTAATAGTAAAAAACAGGTTTGAGTTTTTCTGTATGCATCAAACGCTCGACTTGAACCGCAGAATGCCGTATATTTTTAGTAGCCCCTACACGAACATGGCTCTATCAAAAAAGCCATCTATTTGTTGCCTGAGTTTCGCAATCACTAACCTTTTAATGATCGGAGACAAAGCCCATGTCAGTTTCTAAAATTGTAGATAAGCAAATTAAAGAGTGGCTACGACAAACGGCCATCCTTTCATCCAGCCTGAAGAAACCGCCTTTTTTTCCCCTGATAACAATATCAAGGGAATATGGTGCGCTTGGTACGTCACTGGGCAAGAAGCTGGGCAATACTACGGGCTTTGAAGTATGGGACAAAAAGCTGCTGAGCGCCATTTCTAAAGATCTGGGCAGTGATCAAAAGCTGATGAAAACACTGGATGAACGGCGACAACAGGCTATAAATGATGCTGTTACATCACTGATAGGTAAAGTGCAGACGAACGTGAACTATATTGAGGCGCTGATCCGTACTGTAAAAACGATAGAGGCACATGGCCACAGCATTATCGTTGGCCGCGGTGCCAACTACATAGGTGAAAAACCTAATAATCTGCACATTCGGCTGGTTCGCCCCTTTAAGTCTCGTGTTGCGCATATTGCTGAGAAAAAAGGTATATCAATACATGATGCCCGGAATCTTGTAAAAACAAAAGACAAAGAGCGTGAAGATTACATCAAGAGATTTTTTTTCAAAGACCTGACCAATGAGTCTGACTTCGATCTGATTATAAATACCGATACATTCAATACCGATCAGGTGGAAGCTATGGTCCTGAACGCTTATGAAATAAAGACCGGGCAAAAAATTCCATCTAAAAAATGATTGGCACAGGCGATGGTGCCTTGTAAAGGAAACGAGTGAAGCGGTACTTTAGTTAATCACAACTAAACAGCCTGCCGTGTCTACGGCAAATCAAATCAAGACGACTAAATGAAAATCGCATTTTTCAGCACAAAATCGTACGACCGAACACATTTTGAATCAAGAATAGCAACCTCTGAACACAGCATTACATTTTTTGAAGATGCTCTTAATCTTCAAACCGCAACTCTTGTTTCAGGTTACGATGCTGTTTGTATATTCGTAAATAATCCGATGGATGAACCGCTGATCGCGAAAATATCTGAGCTTGGCGTGGAGGTTATCGCCCTGCGATCGGCCGGGTTCAATCACGTTGATCTGAATGCCTGCAAAAAACATGGGCTCACCGTATACCGTGTTCCCGCCTACTCACCTGAAGCTGTCGCGGAACATACCGTAGCGCTTATCCTCACTCTGAACCGGAAGACTCACAAGGCGTACAACCGCGTTCGGGAGAACAACTATTCTCTTGAAGGACTTACAGGGTTCAATCTGCACGGCAAAACCGTCGGAGTGATCGGGACCGGAACTATTGGAACGGCGTTTTGTAAAATTATGACCGGGTTTGGATGTAACGTTCTCGCATTTGATCCGAATGAAAATGAGGAAGTTAAGTTGATGGGGGGAACCTACGTTGATTTTGATGAGCTGGTTCAGACCTCAGATATTATCTCGCTACACTGCCCCCTTATCCCACAAACACGGCACATGATAGACCGCGAATCGATTAATAAAATGAAAGATGGCGTTATGCTGATCAATACCAGCCGCGGCGCCTTGATAGATACGCCAGCCGTTATTAACGGACTGAAACAAGAGAAGGTAAGTTTCCTCGGAATTGACGTGTATGAACAGGAAGATAATCTCTTCTTCAAGGATCTTTCCAGCGAAGTTATTCAGGATGATGACATAGCGCGCCTGATGACATTCCCCAACGTGTTGATTACCGGGCATCAGGCCTTTCTGACAGAGGAAGCTCTACAGCAGATCACCGAAACAACTATTCAGAACCTCTCCGCTCACGAGCATGGCGAGCAGGTTGAAAACGAAGTAACGGCAGAAAAGAATATTTCTTAGCATTCGCCAGACAGACAGTGCATGCGCTGACTGATGTTTATCTACCCCCGGAATCAAAGAACAACAAGCTCTTCAACCGCGGACTATTGTCATCTCAATTCTCATTTGTCGGATGAAGACCTGACAGCATTCCCTGTGCCAGTGGGTGGTCACAGGTTTCTTGCGACATGTCATGTTAGACTTAACACTAGCTGCAGTTATATACAATATCGGCGGTACCGGATGCGAAAAAGAGATTTGTCAATACCAGCACTACCATAATCAACACATAACTTGCAGGGAAAAGCCACCGGCAAATTTTGAGCAGATCAAAACTTTTGTTTTCTCTCTTTTCCAGGTTGTGGTTTACAGTAGCCACAATAATGCCAAGCAAAATGAACAGGTATCCATACATAATCACGTATTCAATAAATGTGTTGTATGGCAGCCTGGGCAAAATAGATGCTGAGTAGAAATTGAATGCAACCACTGTAAGCATCAGAGAAAATCCAATGCCAATCTGCGTTCCGAAATCCCGAATCCAAAAAATTGTAAATGATGCCAGAATGATCAGGAAAAGCGGTAAAAGCACCTGCCAGATAAAATAGCCACTGATTCGTTTCGCGTGCACCTCAAATACGGCCTTCGAGTAGATTCCAGTTTCACCTTCGGCATTTAAGGCGTCAGGCTGACCGTATAGCGAAGTATGCGTTCCTACTTTGATACCCGTCAGATTCCAGTCCTTACCAAGCGTTGTATCAAGGGCAGTACATGAGTAAGATGTATCCGGAAAAAGGGCTAATGTATTGAACTTCAGGAAGTTTTGATCATAAGAAAATGGCTCAATCTCAACAACGAACTTTTTATAGTCGAAAGGGAATTTCCTGAAATTCATTTCTGTATGAAAAACCCCGAAAAATCGCTCCTCATACGTAACAGTGCCATCGGGTTGTATTGAGACCTGAAAGTGTTGTGTGTCCTGCTTGCCCTGGATATTGACGAACTCAAAGGCCGGAATCCAAACATCAGATTTCATCAAATCCGAGGCACTATCATTTTCGAAAATCAAAGGTATGTCAGCTGTTTGAGGATCAAAGCTAAACCGTTCATCAAGCCACTCAAATTCAAGGTAGCCATCAATTTGATACGTCTCTTCAACTGAGTTGACGTTATAAATCTTGTTGATGTACAGGTTTGCATCTACTTCCACAAGCGTATCCGGCGGTGCAATATATCCCAGATCCTGACGATCAAAGCTCTGAGCATTTAACGTAACGCCTATTAAAATCAGAAGAGCTATTGCCGGAATACGAACCTCTGAAATGCTAATTCTTGATGGAAGCGCCGGGAAAAAATTGTAGTTTTTGGTTGAGTGAGAGCGACTGAAAATTTTCATGTGATTAAAAATATCATCAGTTATAAGGTAACGTCTAACCCCCTTGAAAGTGGGCAGGGGTGAACCATTTATTTATTCAGGTATTTCGGCACCTTACTTATTGCACATGCTTTAATAATTTTTGACATTATGCAGAAACTACCGTTAATATCAAAGTGTCTCATTCATCTTATGTCAATCATTTATACGACTTGGCTGGCAACGATTGAATAGTTGAGGCATACTATTGATAAGGGAGTGAGGCAAAATTGCGCAGAATAAGGTAATGGCTTCTTTGCCAATGTTTGCTTGTGATACAGTGATCGCGTCTTGCCTCTCAACCGCATCCCGCCAACCATACGCTTCAATAACGTCGTTACTTTATTACAACCAATTTTTGCGCTTGAAAAACAGGAGGGTAGAAATAGACGAGAGTATCATCAGAACAATAGCAAACGGGTACCCCCAGATTTCATCCAGTTCTGGCATAAACGCAAAGTTCATCCCATACATGCTGGCTATTAAGGTGGGAGGAAGAAATATCACGGTAACCACTGTAAATATCTTAATGATGCGGTTCTGTTCCATATCGACCAGCCCCAAAAACGTATTTTGCATAAACTCCAATCGCTCAAAATTGAAGCTGGTATGGTCAAGCAGAGAGCCAACATCCTGAATCATGACCTGAATCATTTGATAGTTTTCCCTGGAGAAAAACCTGCTTTTCAGGCTGGCAGAAAGAATGCGCTGCTTCTCAACAATATTTTCCCGGATGGCAATAGTTGATTCCTGGAAGGAGGTAATTTGCAGCAACAGTTCCCGTTCCGGATCATTATCCTTAACCAAATCTTTGCTGATTTTGGTGATTTGATCCGTGATGTTTTCAATGTGGTCAGCATCAAAATCGATTCTGATTTCAAGAATCATCAGAAATATCTCAATTCCGTTTTCAGGCTTGATAATCCTGATTTTTTGATACGTGTCGGTAAATGTTTTGTATTCATAAGCACGCTGTGTAATCAGAATATCGTCTTTCAGGATGAATGAAACCGGATCATTGGAGTAGCTTCCATTTTCAGATCGAAGAAAATTCATGTTAATGCCTATTTCAGATTCTGATTCAGAAAACTTGGAGCTCGACTCAATCTCTTCGCTTTCCTGCGGGGTAAACAGCTCTATGGCAAACATTTTTTCTACCTCCCTCTTCTCTTCTTCTGTCGGGTCAATCAGATCGATCCAAATGATATCTTCGTCTCCAATAACCTGCCCCGTTTCTACTTCGAACTGACCTTGCTTGCTCCTAACGTATTTGATCAAAATGTTGTTTTTTTGTCTATTCTTTGTTCTGACTTAAAAGAGCTGTATAAAAAATGTGAATCCTGCCTAAGAAGCTAAAAATCAAACAGCTCTCCAAGCAGGCCCTTTTTCTTCCGTTTATAGCCAGTCTCCTTATGACTGTATTGTTTGTCACGACTACCATTATCCTGATAGTTCCTTGTGTCTACAGTTGAGCGCTCAATAATTTTATCAAGTTCTCCACGGTCAAGCCAGACACCCCGACATTCAGGGCAGTAATCAATTTCAACACCGCTGCGATCAGCCATAGTAAGATTTACATTACAATTGGGGCATTTCATATTTAGTCGAGATTAGATTGGTGAGTACTGTTTTTAAATATAGTTAGAAGGCTTTGTAATACCCATTTACTGGCTGGTTTTGACGGCTAATGAATGTCCCAAACCCGTCGGCCCCAAAAAAAACGTTCAGACAAGCAGTAATGTAAGCCAACGGTAAATTAACAAAAAGAATCTTATTGTTTTTAAACCGTATGATAAAAATTTTCGCGGTTCAACCTGTCAATTACAGACACAGCATATTACACATCGACCGACCATATTTTATTGCCATTCCATGGATTGAAATATCTGAGTTCTTGATTTTCAGAGCATATGTTTGAGAGTTTAGAAAGAGCTGTTAAGTATTGACACACTGTTAATCCGGAATAGCTCAAACATATTACTTTAGCTTATGCAGTTGAAGTACTACTTCTCTTATTATATCAAGAGATCTTCTTAGCCTGAGTTCGATTCATAATATGTTAATTGAGGCCTCTAAAAGGGCGTCATCCCGCGTTCCCCCAACGGGATCCCCTCGGGAGATGCAGGATCTCCCATCGTTCGTTATAAAGGCAGGAGATGCCATGCCCTGGCGTGGCATGACGGTATTGAAAGTGAAATATCTTAACAACCGCCCTTTTTGGACAACCCAATGTATTTATTTGATATTTTAGAATCGAACTCAGGTTCTTAGCGATCACTCCTAAACCGTAAGCGCCCTGAAATCACGGCCACTGGGCTGTTGATATATATTCAGGCCAAATTCAGGCGCAATGGCAAGCAGGTGATCGAAAATATCAGATTGAATTCCCTCATATTCTGCCCAAACGGTGGTATCAACAAACACATAAACCTGGAGAGGCAGTCCTTTTTCCGTTGGCTCGAGTTGACGCACCAACATAGTCAGATCTTTTTTTGAATTTGGATGTTTCTTTAGATACTCAATCACATATGCCCGAAACGTCCCGACATTGGTAAGCCACCGGCCATTTGTGAGCGTGCTTGAGCTATTTTTAAGATGCTCGCTATTGTAGCCGTGTACCTCACTCATCTTCTCATTGATATACTCCTTCAACAAATGCGACTCCCTCAGCCGCTCAATCTCATGATAGGTGAGGAACCGGATCGATGAAATATCAATATTCACCGATCGCATGATCCGGCGGCCACCAGTGTCTTTCATTCCGCGCCAGTTACGAAAGCTGTGTTCCAGAAATTTATGTGTGGGTATAACCGATATGGTTTTATCAAAATTCTGTACCAAAACTGTATTCAGTGCGATATCTATAACGTCCCCATCGGCTCCGAACTGTGGCATTTCAATCCAGTCGCCCACCCGAATAAGATCATTCTTGGTAAGCTGAACGCTGGCCACAAGCGAAAGAAGGGTATCCCGAAACAGCAGAAGAATAACTGCCATAGCAGCACCAATACCCGTGAGAAAGTACCAGGGTGATTTATCGGCAAGGCTCGATACGATGAAAAGACCCGCAAACACATAAACGATCACTTTAGCAAGCTGGATATAGCTTTTAATGGGCGCCTTATCGGGCCCGGTGTTCATCAGGTAGAGCGTATGTACAGATGAGAGAAGTGCATCGAGTACCCGTGCTCCAACAAGAACCATTGTTGCAGCTGTAAGCCGGATAATAAAATTTGTGACCTCATCCTGAAATTCAGGAACCAAATTAAGGCCGTTATAAATAATCACCAGGGGGATTATGAATAACGCCCGCTGCGGGAGCTTGTGCTTCAGGATTACAGCATACCATTCAGAGTCAGTTTTTTCGTCCAGTTTATGGAGCAGATGGATGATCCAGTATCGGATTATCAGGTGAACAACTGACGATACCAACAAGACAAGGGTGAGTCCGACTGCAGGAATTGTATACTCCCCCTGCAGCGCTTCGGGAAGGATATTTACAATAGAGTCCACCAATTCTGCCTGACCCATTGCAGCCAGAAAAGCAAAACTTTGGGTGGTTGAATTCATCAATGGTTGTAGAAATTCAGAAATTATGGGCATCATGCGGTATTAATAATTTTTTTATCCCGATTTTTGAGATTCTAAAGGTAACGAGAATTTTTCCGTATTCATGAAAAAGTTCATCAAAAGAACTCCGGCATACCCGATTCGGAGTTTAAAGGACTGTTAGATTAGTTCACTCAAATGGATTACATTCCATTTACGGGTGACCATGATATATTTAACGAACAGATAAATCCGGAGGGTATCATGAAGATTACAAAACACAGAATTGATTTAGATCACGCTACATTTGACAAGGTTGACAAGACCAGCGGTGAATTTAAGCAGGGACTGCCGGACACAATAGTGATTCACTATACAGCCGGACCCTCGCTCTCCTCTGCAGTTAATACCTTTAAAGATCCGTCAGTGGAAGCCTCAGCTCATGTTGTGATCGACCTCGACGGTTCTATTACGCAGCTCATTCCCTTTAACATGGTAGGCTGGCATGCCGGAGAAAGCTCCTGGCTCGATCGAACTGACCTGAATCACTATTCAATCGGGATTGAGATAGTAAATGCCGGCAGGCTCGAAAAAACGGGGTCTGTCTGGCGTTCATGGTTCGGTAAAAAGTACGAGGAAGATGACGTTCTCCGGGCTGTTCACCGAAATGAAGATCAAGAGTCATGGTGGCACGTCTACTCCGAAAAGCAGATTACAGCCACTTATGAGATCTGTCAGCAGCTAATGGCTTCGTACGATATTACCCAAATCCTGGGGCACGAAGAGATCTCACCCGGACGAAAGTCTGATCCCGGACCAGCCTTTCCTCTTGATAAACTCCGCAACCGGCTTCTGCACTCCAACAGGAAAGATCAGAATGAAGATGAAGCGGATTCAAAGCCTGGTGTGGTTACCGCCTCGTCACTAAATATTCGTTCGGGACCTTCAGCCTCAACAGGTGCTATCGCCCATCCACTTTCCAAAAACACCAAAGTTTCTATTTTGAAAGAGCAAAACGGTTGGTATAATGTGGAAGTAAAATTGCGTGGCTGGGTATCTAAAAAATATATTCACGAAACAGAATGAGCAGATCACCTTCTCACCTGACCGGTGGAATTGTCTGGAAAAATGTATCGGGGCATCGGCTTATTGCTATCATAGCTGATGATAATAACACAAACCAATGGAAGCTTCCCGTTGTTGAACAAGATCCGTATAGCCTTATCAATACAGATCCATTTGAGGAAATTGCCCTGCTTGTGGGAGTTGAGGTCAAAGATCCCGTCACCGCTGATACTCTGTTCTATCCCGATCTTGACCCACCCGAATACGCAATATTCTGGCACCTACGTGTGCGGCCGAATACCCGGAAATTCTCTCCGACTGATAACCGGCGCGTCAAGTGGGTTTCTCCTGTTGAGGCGGTTAAGCACCTCACCCTGGAGTCGGAAAAAAAGCTGATTAAATCAGCCGACTTCCCTTCAGATTTTTATGCCTTAGCCGGTGGAAATATTACCCTCCGATACGATTATCAGAAACCTTCTGAACACTGGTCAAACAGAGAGGCTTTTGAACGTCTGGAAGGAGATTTAAGATCCCATAGCGCAATTCTGGAATACAGAATCCGCGAAAATACTCTCGAGGACGGCAGCATTCCGGCATGGGGTGAGCAGGCCGGTGCGCTCATCAATATGGCGTACGAACAGATGAAGCGCGGAAAACTGGACCCCGCATGGAAAAGCCTGCATGCTTCTGTGCGTCTCTCAATATTCGGAATGGACCACATCCAGCTCAATGATCTGGCGAAGCGTATACGGCAAGAGGCGACTAACCTGAACGAGTGGCGGCAAAATGCTGTCGAACGGTTGCTTGGAAAATCAGATCTGCCGGATCAAAATCTGGATGCTTCGACCCTTTACCTGGCAGCCGAAATCCGGGATGAACACTTTAGCAACCAATATTACAAAAACCGCCTCACAAAATCGGTTATTTACACACTCTTGGTTCTCTTAACCGCTACAGTTGGGTCAATTTTTATATACATTGCGTACATCATCTATGCATTTCCTGTGCCGCTCATCTCTTTTCCGAGCGAGATTCGCCTAGTTCAAACCTTGCCAACAATGACCGGTGTCATGCTATTTGGGCTGTTTGGCGCCGTGATGAGTTCCCTGTTCAAGATTAAGAATACCTCCAGTAAATTGAAAAATCCGGAGCTTATAAACTCTCACTTTTTCACGACAGTGCGCGTCTTTACGGGTGGCGCTGCTGCAATTGCATTTTTCTTTTTTCTTGAGTCAGAGCTTTTTGAGCTGATACTTCCGGCACTTGACCTACAGCCGAAAAGCGGTAAAACGTATTTTGCCATCGCATTTGTTTGCGGCTTTTCTGAGCGGCTTTTATTGAGGGCTATCGCCACCATTGCAAAAGAGGAGTAAATCCCTTCATCCTTTCTCCAGGCAATTGTACCCCGTCTGATCCGTTTTTGCCTGTTTTTCAGGAATTCAAGAGTAATTTTCGGTAGTAAAGTTGGGTAGTGAGACTCAGTAATTATTTATCTATTGTGAATAAAGATATCACGAAAGATCTGCTTTATAAGGCAGTGTTCAATAACAGAAGGCACAGGATAAATGATTCACACGTCGCTTGCATTTCTTACCCAGCAGATCAACGAATATTTAAAACTCAAGACAGACGATTCAGAGACTGAGAGAATATTTTTGACCAGCGTCGCGACAGAAAGTGCAGGTATTGTAATCCCTGACAGCTCCCTTGGTTTATCGCTTATAAATATTGAAGAGGAGCGGCATCTTAAGGATCAGACAACCACCGTTCTTAATAAAATGGGGCTGACAGAGCACATAAACCCAGAAATAAATCTCAATCTCTATATCCTTATCTCCGCGAATTTTCAGGATACACAGGACCCAAACCCTACCGAAGATTATGTTGAGGGGCTGAAGCAGCTATCGTATGTAATCTCCTTTTTTCAGTCTAAAAATGTTTTCACTCCCGATAACTCTCCGGTCATGACAAACACAGACCCGGCCCTGAGAAAACTTGTCGTTGAACTTTACTCTTACTCTTTCGAACAGCTCTATAATTTCTGGAGCGTTGTGGGTGCAAAATATCTGCCATCCGTTCTGTACCGCGTTCGAGTGATCCGATTCCAGGAACAGGCCGTCAAATCGACCGCCCTGCCTGTTGAAAAAATTGGCATTAACAGTCACGGGGCTAATCATGATTAGCATCAACTATACAAGACTGTTCAACCTCCGGATGACTCACACCTATTTTTCTGATTTGCAGGCGAGCGGACTCAAATTACGACCTACCCGTAGTACAACACGCCTTCTAAAAGGAGCTAATATGCTTTTCAAGACGATCCCGAATGGAGTCGTCATTTTATACAGGGCAGGATCTGATGAGATAACGCCCGTGATCAACCTGCCACCTGATCAGACGTTTACATTTGTGCTGATAGCTGAAAATCCGGCCGAGTTTCAAAATATTACAAAGCTTGACGTGGCTCCCGATGACAAATTTTTATCTACCAGCATCCTCCACTTTACAAATGATCCCAATAACGCGACCGGCGATGCTGAGAATCCCGAAGAACTGGTCCACTCACTCATCGACTCAAAGAAAAACAGCCTGTTCAGCTATCTGTTCAACTTAGAAACGTCGCCAAATGATGTTCTTCTGCGAATCACCGGCCCTGATGGTGCGACGGTCTCTGCAGGAAAAAATGCCGATGGAACTCCGATGTCAGATCCGCTTTCCATCACAAAAAGTGACGATAATATGTACAGGCAGCAGGTAGATTTACGGCAGCGGCCTGCCGGGCTTTACACCTTCACAGTACGCAACAGCGCTGATGACAGCACACTCAAAGAAGAGCGGTTTTATGTAGATGACGAGCTGGCCTCACAAAATTTTCTCGGACTTGTAGATATCGTTTATTCTGAATCCCCAGGTCATATCTATGGAGAGACAGAAGAGTATACGCTCTCTTTTTCACGCAAAGAAACCGTCTGGACCTACTACATCGTCAACAAAAACGGTTTTGTTGTGTTTGATGACCATGATCTTGCCATCAGCGATCCCGGCTCCTCAGATTACCCTGCAGTAACCTTTACCCGCGAAGGTGATGAGCCACATGCTGACATTCAAGTAAACGGATATGAAACCGTTCTGTTTAAATCAAACGTACCCATTCCGTTCAAAGATCTTCCCAAACCCAATGTGCAGCTTGTGAGAAATCCGGGCAGCGCGATCCTGGTGAAAAACCTGCCAAATCCGTCACACTCAGGAGTTGTAAAAGAGCAAAACGGCCAATTAGAAAGCGAAGTTTATGTCTTCATTTAACATTTAATCACTGTCACCATGCCAGATTACAAAACACCCGGTGTTTATATCGAAGAGATATCCACCCTCCCCGCCTCCGTCGCTGCAGTAGCCACAGCCATTCCCGCTTTTATTGGGTATACCCAAAAACGTGAGAGAAATGGTGAACCATTTTCCGATATCAGGCCGGTACGAATCACATCTCTTCTTGAATATCAGGAGAGTTTCGGCCATCCTTTTGATGAAGAGTACAGCGTAACCCTTTCGCCAAATGCTTCAGACCCGCTGGTTACGGATATTGGCATACCCAATATTGATACCAACTCTCCTTACAATCTGCACTACCAGCTGCAGATGTATTTCGATAACGGTGGCGGACCGTGCTATGTGGTTTCTGTTGGAACATATGTGGAAACGGGACCAACCACAGGAGATATAGTTGTGGATGATTTAGTATCCGGCATCCAGATACTTGAAGAAGAAGA
>Ga0307966_1001579_pt1 | contig 17789 bp, 7 predicted proteins | sample OrgLakmetagen646_FD_203141 | JGI IMG/M metagenome (GOLD analysis project Ga0307966, IMG submission 203141) | Saline water microbial communities from Organic Lake, Antarctica - #646 | ecosystem: Environmental > Aquatic > Non-marine Saline and Alkaline > Saline | place: Antarctica: Organic Lake... | reverse complement strand
CATTGGTGATCGGGATGTAGCCGGTGGTTCGGTGCCAGTCGGCGGCGTTCTCCGGGTTGTTCAGGAAGTTCATGAACGCAAGCGCCGTGTCCTGGTCCTCGGCGGCCAATCCGTCGACGAGCCACAGGGTGGCGCCACCGATGATGTTGCCACCACCGTCGGTTGCGTCGCCGTTGCGAGGCATGAACGACGATTCGACCTCGAAGCCGCCGTTGACGCCTTCGTCGGTGAGCAGCGTGGTGTCCGACGACGAGTACACGAGGAACGGCACCTGCTGGGCAGCGAAGAGGTCGTACGTGCCACCCCAGTCGCGCTGCGTTCCGGTGTAGGTGTAGAGCCCGTCGTCCTGCATGCCCTTCCAGAAGGACACGTAGTCGACCATCGCATCGGAGTCGAGCATCACTTCCGAGGCCCGATCGGAACGACCGTTGTCATTGTCGGCAAGGAGCGCACCCTGCTGGGCGACGCTCTGCTCGAGGAACCACGAGTGGTTCGGCCAGGTGATGCACGAGTCGGTTGCGGCGTCGGAGGCCATGTAGGTCTCACACATCGAACGCAGGTCGTCCCAGGTCTCGGGCGTGCCGTCGACACCCGCTGCCTCGAGCAGTGACCGGTTGAGGAACATCGTCGACGACGACGTGTTCCACGGCATGGAGCTGAACGTTCCGTCGATGGTGTAGTAGTTCGCAGCAGCGGTCACGACGTCACCGAGGACGACGGGGACGCCGTTGATCTCGTCGCGTCCCTCGATCGCCGCCTCGACGCTCGTGAACAGCGGGTCGCCGTTGGCGCCCACGGCATCACGCGCCTCGGTCGTGGCTGCCTCGAAGTACTGCACGACTGCAGGCGGATTTCCCTGGTCGAAGGCGAGGAGCGTCGCATCGAACAGCGACTCGTAGTCCTCGTATCCCTGCACGACGACCTCGGGCCCATCGCTCTGCTCGTTGAAGTCGGCAGCGACCTGCTCGGTCCAGTCGAGGCGAGCATCGGTGAAGGCGATCCAGACGTCGATCTGATCGGCCGACGGCTCCACCTCGCCGCCGGTCGTGGTCTCGGCATCGGGCGCTGTCTCTGTGCCGGCTACGTCGTCGGATTCGGCGGTGTCGGTGTCGCTACCGCAAGCGGCGATCAGCAGTGCACCGCAGATTGCGGCTGCCGCCGAGCGTCGTGTTCGTCGTGGGATCATCGATTCTCCTCGTTCACGTTGGGGGGAGCCGGACGATTGGTACCGGCTTGACGTGAACGTAGGAACCGCTGATGTCCGCCAGATGCCGCCACGTGGAGCTATTGGTGCCTCGGAGTGAACGTTGAATGAACTGAGCGGACGCTCGGTCCGAGCAGGGCTCTGCCTGCTCCCGAACCCGCTCGGTAGGTTGACGGGTTGATGGCCCCGCTGTCACGACACCGACCGCCACACGTGGCGCAGGGAACCTGGCGGTCCGGCGCGCTTCACGTGTGGGGGTGGAACGGCGTCGACACGGCGACCATGGCCTGGCTGTACTCGGGGTTCCGGCAGCTCGATGTCGACGGCACCCGCCGAGGCTGGCACGACTCGCCGATCTCGTACGGTGCCATCGCCCGCATCAGTATCGAGATCCCCGAACATCCGACCCTGCACGCCGCATCGGTCCAGCTCGACCCCCTCGGCATCGCGGTGTGGTTGAGCGACCTCCCGGCACCGGATCACCTGTCGCCGTCGGTCGCCTGGTTCGCCCGCGTCGCCGAACTCGCCAGGAAGCTGGTCTCAGCAGGGCGGATCTCGCCGGTGGTCCACGAGGAAGGCCCGTTCACGGTCGCGCGTTGGGTTCCCGAGATCGACGACGAAGTCGTGCGGATCCTCGATGCGCTCGATGCCGCCCAACCACCGATCTGTACGGCGGGCTCGGGGCACGGGACCCGCCGGATCTTCGAACTGATGGTCGACGGCGTGGCTCGCTCCTCGCTGCAACAGAGCGGCTGGAAAGCCGACGTCGGACGGGGGCGAAAAGCCTCCACACAGGTACTTCGAGCCACCTTCGGTGCGCTGGCGAAATCCGATCACGTGGTCCGTGGTGGAACCGCGGACTTCGACCTCGCCCTCGGCCAACTCCGTGACGAGCTCGATCGACACCGACGGCGGCTCTCAGGTGAGCCGGTGGTGGTTCCACGCGTGCGGTTGTTGATGTCGCAGGACCCCCATGACCCGTGGGAGGTCCGGCTGGAGTTGGTCGACGACAGCGACACGATGCGCTGGTGCACCGCAGCGGATCTGTGGGCTCGCAACGACCGAGCGCTCGACGTCGCACGCGAGGCGCGGCACCTGACGACCCTCGTCGAACTCGTCGGCGACGTGGTCGACCGGATCGCCTCGGTCGTTCCCGGACTCGGCGACTGGGCAACCGACGACGAACCGGGCGTACTCGAACTCGACCTCGACACCGCCGAGGAATTCATCGACATCGCACCATTCGAACTGGAGAAGGCGGGCGTCGAACTGATCGGCCCCGAGCGACTCGTGCAGAACCGGGTCCGCGTGTCCGGGGAGGCGACCCCCACACCGAGTGACGATCGCAAGAAGCAGTTCGGCCGAGAGGCACTGGTCGAGTGGAAGCTCGTCGTCGGCGACGAGGAGATCTCCGAGTCCGAGCTCGCTCGTGCCGAAGAGGCCGGCGCCACGCTGCTCCACACCGGAGATCGCTGGGTCCGACTCGATGCCGACGAACTCCGTCGCAAGCGGGAGAAGCTGCGAGAGCTGAAGGCGACGAAGAAGACGGTCACCCCGCTGCAGCTGCTGCAACTTGCGAACGACGACGAATCCACCGAGGAGCGACCCACGATCGTCGTGCACGGCGTGGGTTCGAACATCGACGGGATCGAGTTGGGTGTCGATGCCGAGAACGACGGCCTGGCGAGTGGCGACATGGCCCCCATCTCCGACACCGACTGGGTCCGCAGCCTCCTCCAGGGTCTCCCCGACGAACGGCTCGAGGAAGTGCAGGAGTCGAGCGACTTCGTCGGGGAACTGCGCCACTATCAACGTCGCGGGCTCGCATGGATGCAGTTCCTCGGCCGACTGGGCCTCGGCGGATGCCTCGCTGACGACATGGGCCTCGGCAAGACCGCCACCACGCTCGCCCACCTCGTCGAACGGCCGGGCCCACACCTCGTGGTGTGTCCGCTGTCGGTGGTGCGCAACTGGCGTTCGGAATCGAATCGCTTCACACCAGGGCTGGAGGTGATGGTCCATCACGGTGCCGCTCGCAACACGCAGCTCGACCTGCTCGCCAAGGCGGTACAGGCATCCTCGACCGACGAACGCACCGACCCCGACGAGATGTTCCTCATCGACCCCACCCGCCAGATCGTCATCACCACGTACGGGTTGCTCCCGCGTGACGCCGCACATCTCGGAGCGATCGACTGGTCGACGGTGGTGCTCGACGAGGCCCAGATGGTGAAGAACCCGAACACGAAGGCCGCGCGCGCCGTCCGACTCCTTCGCGCCGATCAGAAGATCGCACTCACCGGTACGCCGGTGGAGAACCGCCTCAGCGAGCTGTGGGCCATCCTCGACGCGGTCAACCCGGGTGTCCTCGGCGGACTCGAGAGATTCCGCAAGAACTTCGCATCCCCGATCGAACGGGGGACCGACCCCGAGGCATCGGCCGACGCCGCGGCCCGGCTGCGGCGGATCACCGGACCGTTCATCCTGCGGCGAACCAAAGCCGACAAACGACTGCTTCCCGATCTGCCCGACAAGATCGAGCAGATCGCATACGCCAAGCTCACCAAGGAGCAGGCGACGCTCTACAAGCAGGTGGTCGACCAGTTGCTCCACGACGCCGAGCAGGCCAAGGGAATGCGCCGCCGCGGGCTCGTGCTCGCTGCACTGATGCGTCTCAAACAGATCTGCAACCACCCGGCCCACGCACTCAAGGACGGCTCACGCCTCGCCGGTCGCTCGGGCAAGCTCACTCGCTTCGACGAGTTGGTCACCGACCTCCTCGATCAGGGCGAGCGGGCCCTCGTGTTCACGCAGTTCCGGGAGATGGGCGAGTTGTTGGTTCGCCATGTCGACGAGCAACTCGGTTTCCATGCACCGTTCCTGCACGGTGGCGTGTCGCGGACGAATCGGGACCGGATGGTCGACGAATTCCAGGACGGGACGGGCTCACCACTGTTGCTCGTCTCGTTGAAGGCCGGCGGAACCGGCCTGAACCTCACGGCGGCGAGTCAGGTCATCCACTACGACCGTTGGTGGAACCCGGCGGTGGAGGATCAGGCGACCGACCGGGCGTGGCGGCTCGGCCAGACCCGCACGGTCAACGTCCACAAGCTCGTGTGCGAAGGCACCGTCGAGGAAAAGGTCAGCCAGGTCATCGACGACAAGCGGGCACTGGCTGCGCAGGTGGTCGGCACGGGCGCCGAGAGCGAATCGTGGATGTCGGAGATGAGCACCGACGAACTCCGCGACCTGGTCACCCTGGAGATCGAGTCGTGAGGGAGATCGAATCGTGAGCCGGCCGCGCAAGCCGTTCGGCACGCAGCAACCCGGGCGCCTGCAGGCGACGATGATGAAGGTGCTCGCAGCCGAGATGAGCGATCCACAGCGACTCCGACGCGGCAAGCAGTATGCGAAGGACGGTTCGGTCACCGACATCATCATCGAGGCCGGAGCGGTCACCTGCGAGATCCAGGGTTCCCGGTCGACTCCGTATATCGCCTCGTTGGAGGTCAGGTCCGGTGACGGCATGCCGTTGCGACGGGACGTGACGGCCCGCTGCACATGCCCCGACGACGCCAATTCGGCGTCGCATGCGTGCAAGCACGTGCTCGCCACGATGTTCGTGTTCGCCGACGAACTGCTCATCGATCCGGACCTGCTCGACCGTTGGCGGGACAACGATCGTGCGCCGGACCCCGGTTCCGACTCGGACGACGACGTGGACGTGGACGATGTCGATGACCGCCCGTCGTCCCGGACCATTCGTTCGGTGAGCTCGTTCGACCCTGACGCCGACGACGATGCCGAGGCCAGCAGTTTTCGCCGCCGACGCCGCGGTCGCAGCACCGACGGCGCGTCCGAGCCGGGGGTCGTCGAAGATGACCCGGACGCCGACGATCCGGACGATGATGGAGTGCCCGGCTCGTCGATCGGTCGGCGTCGCCGTCACCTCGAACTCGTGCGTGAGGGGATGGAACAGGGGCGCGCCGAACGTCGCGAACAGCAGGCGCGTCGAGTTCGCGAACCCCACGTCGACCCGATCGCTCACGTGCTCGCCTTCCCTGACGGCGCCGACCTCCCCGACATCGGTGTCATCGAGGGCTCCACCGCCAGTCTCCCCAAGCGGTCCGAACTCGCATCGATACTCCGTGACGCCCATCGGAGCCTGCGCCTCGACTGGGATTGACGAATGCTCCCCGTGAGCCTGTCGAACATCTCGGGTCGAGACCGGGTGGGAGGGACTCCTGGCCTGGCGAGGCGTTCTATGATCGCGCCGTGGCAAGCAACACATCGCTGGTGGTCGATGCACTGATCGACAATGTCGATCAGGTGATCCGGGGCAAGCGCGCACAGATCCGCCTGGCCCTGTGCTGTCTGCTCACCGAAGGCCACCTCCTGCTCGACGACGTCCCGGGGACCGGCAAGACCAGCTTGGCGAAGGCGATCGCGAACTCCATCGCCGGCGGCTGGAAGCGAGTGCAGTTCACACCCGACCTCCTCCCCACCGACATCACCGGCGTGATGGTGTACGACCAGCGCAGCGGCACGTTCGCATTCCGAGAGGGACCGGTGTTCACCAACGTGATGATCGGTGACGAGATCAACCGTGGGAGCCCGAAGACCCAGTCGGCGCTTCTCGAGGTGATGGAGGAGCGCAACGTCACCTCCGACGGAACGACCCGACCCGTTCCCCGGCCGTTCTTCGTGATCGCCACACAGAACCCCCTCGACTCCCAGGGCACGTTCCCGCTGCCCGATGTGCAGCTCGACCGATTCACGATGCGTCTCTCTCTCGGATACGCCGACATCGACACCGAGGTCTCGATTCTCGAGAACTTCTCGCGCCACCGACGCGACGACGAACTCGAGCCGGTCACCGACACCGCCGAGCTCGATGCGATCATCTCCGAGATCGACGACATCGTCGTCGCACCGTCCATCCTCGACTACATCGTCAAGATCGCCGCGGCCACCCGTCAGCACCCAGATCTCCGGCTCGGCGTGTCGACCCGGGGAACGCTCGCACTCTTGAGGGTCGCACGAGCCTTCGCAGCAACCGGTGACCGCGACTTCGTGACACCCGACGACGTCAAGGCACTGATCGCCCCGGTGTTCGCCCACCGCGTGCAGTTGACCGCGGAAGCCGATCTCCGGGGGGTGACGGTGGAGGTACTGATGGCCGAGATCACCGACACCATCGCCGTCCCGCGCGACGACGGAGCCTGACCTTGCTCACCCGGTCCGGCCTCGGCGCCCTGCTCGTGGCGTGCGTGCTGGCGGTCACGGGCGTGATGTGGGAATACGAAGAGCTGCTGATCTCCTCGTTCGGGGTCACCTTCGTGGTCGGATTCGCCGTCGTCATCGCACGACGCGCGCCGCGCACGGGCGTGCAACGACGACTCCGTACCGTTCGAGTCGCACGCGGCGATCCGGTCCAGGTCACCTATCGGTTCCGCAACAACACCGACCATCGATCAGGTCGAGCGTCGTTGGCAGACGAGTGCGATGGTGCATCCGTCAACATCCCGATCGCGCCGGTCGCATCCGGTGACCTGTACGAGCAGCCTGCGCAGATTCCGACCCGGCGGCGCGGAGTCTTCGAGTTGGGTCCGCTCGACATCGAGAAGATCGACCCGTTCCATCTTGCCATCGGTCGGTGGAGGCAACGACAGGACTCCTCGTTGCTGCACTCGATCACGGTCCACCCCAAGGTCTACGAGATGTCCGGCCCTCGAGGTGCGGCGCGAGTGGTCGAGAACGAGTCGATCGTTCGGCGCGCAGCTCAGGACCCGATGTCCGGTTTCGTTTCGATGCGTGAGTACGTCGCAGGCGACGACCCTCGAATGATCCATTGGCCGACGACGGCGCGCACCGGCACGCTGATGGTCCGCGAGCACATGGAGGTGCGCCGGCCGGAGTACACCATCGTCGTCGACACCGCCGCCAGCGCGTCCAGCGAAGACGACTTCGAGGAGATCGTCGACGTCGCAGCCACCCTGGCCGTCCACGCCTTGCGCACCGGCCTCGACGTCGTCGTCCGCACGACGAGTCGTCAATTTCCGGGTCAGCCGCGGTCACTTGCGGCCGAAGCCGACGTCCTGGACCTGCTCACACCAGTACAACGCACCGACGACCCGTATGCGCTCGCGAGCTTGTTCAGGCAGGGGCTCGATCACACCTCGGTACTTCTCGTGACAGGACCGGACGGGCCGACGTCGCGCGTTTCCGACACACTCCGCACGACCACGATCCGCGTCGGTCACGACGCCCGACAGCGCGCTGGCATCGCCCTCGCGGTCCAGGATGCGCCTGAATTCGTGAGGAGGTGGCGTTCGTGGACCTGACCGGCCTGCTCCGCGCACGCGTGATCGTGGTGGTCGCGATGATGGCGACCGTTGCGGTCAACGCAGGTGGCATCTTCGATCGTCGCCTCTGGTCGCTGCTCATCGCTCCGATCGCCGTCGGGTTGGTCGCCGTTGCCACGATGACGCAACGTTGGCCGATTCGACTGACGGCCATACTGGCGACCGGGCTCGCCTCCACCGCAGGGATCGTCGTGCTCTCGGGTGGAACGATCGCCGACGTCGCCTCGGCGTTCGTCAACGGCCCGCGGCGGATCCTGTCGACGGATTGGCCCAGCCCCGAGCGAGGGGACCTGATCGGGGTCGTCGCTGGAGCACTCGCCGTGACGACGGCATCGGCTGCCGAGACGGCGCGCCGGACTCACCTGCACCTCGCTCCGCTTCTCCCGGTGGTCGTCATCCAAGTCGTGGTCGTGGCACTGAGTGCTCCCCTCGGTGCTCGGCTGCTCGGGCTTGCGCCACTCGCAGTGCTCGCCATCGTCATGGCGACGCTGCGGACCGGCGACGGCATGGGCCTGCGTGAACGGCTCACCATCCTGCGAGGCGAACAGCGCCTCGTCGCCGTCGGGACATTCGCTGTCGGTCTGGCGATCGCCGCATCGATCCCGATCGCCTACGACGGACGGAATGATCCTCGTCGAAACGATCCAGCGGAACTCTCCGCAACCCTGATCGACCCGATCGAGGCGACGCTCGCACTCCAGCGGATCGACCCACCCATCGACCTCCACGATGTCACCGTCACGGCGGAGGGTCCCGACCTCGGGGGACGATTGCCCCTGCGATGGAGAACAGCTGCGCTCTCGGAGTACGACGGTCGGCGCTGGTCACCCGATCTCACGCTGCGCCCGATCGGCCGCCGACTGGCCGGTCCTTCCGCCGACACCGTGACCGCAACGGTGGGCTTTCTCGACACCGAACTCCAACTCGTACCGCTTCCCGGATCTCCGGTGCTCGTCGACGCCGACGTGGAGACCGATCCGTCGCGGACCCTGGTGCGGCTCATCGATCGGCCCGACGACGACACCACCGTGGAGATCACTGCTCGGGTGTCAGCGAGCGCATCGACCGCCGACCCCGCGCTGATCGCGTCACGCGAGGTCAACGAACGTGCCGGCAGTTTCACCGATCTGGCAACAGGCCTCGCAGCCGAGGGAGGAAGTGTCGCCGGTGATGGAATCCTCACGCAGCTCAACGCAATCGAACAAACCATGCGGGAAGACTTCGAACTGCGATCGGAGGCACCGGGAGGCGGCCTCCAGCAGGCCTTGATCAATCGATTCCTGCGCGACACGCGACAGGGCAACGCCGAGCAGTTCGCCACCTCGTTCGTTCTGCTCGCTCGATCGCTGGGCGTCGATGCACGCGTCGCGACCGGATTTCGGATCGATGCCGGTCGGCTCGTTCGAGAGGACGACGTGACCCGGTTCGTCCTGGACTCATCGGATGCGCAGGTCTGGCCCGAAATCCTGGTCGGCGACCAATGGGCTGCGTTCGATCCTGTGCCCGACGAGGAGATCTCCGACGTCACGACACCCGAGACCGAGCCGCAGATCCAGACCCCCGCATCCCCACAGCCGCCGAACCCTCCACCACCCGCAGCAGCCGATGAGCCTGCGGTCATCGACGACGACTCCACGGTGACTGGCGATTCCGGACTCCCGATCGTGGCGAGATACGTACTCGTCGGCGTGCTGTTCGCAGGATCGGGGTCGATGTTGCTCCTGCTGATCGCAGCATTCATTCTCGGAGCCAAATGGCGGCGGCGACGCAACCTGTTGATGGCGAGCGAGCCGGGTGACCGAATCAACGGTGCGTGGAGGGTGGCAACGATGCGACTCGTCGATGCAGGGCTCACGTTCACGGGATCCGACACGAACCACGAGATCGCCGCCGCCGGGTCCTCGGAGGTCCCGACCGCACAACGCGAAATCCATCGGCTCGCAACCCTCGCGGACGCTTCCACGTTCGGCTCTCCGGTCCGCACCGACCTGTTGGCCGAGGATGCGTGGCGATGCCTCGGCCAGGTCGAGGCATCGATGGCCGAGTCCCGGGACTGGCGACGCCGGACGATGTGGAGGCTCAGCCTCCGCAGTCTGCGCCGATCGACGGCATCACCCGTCTGACCGCAGCTGCCCCGGCGCCGTGGCCGCCGGGCTGGTCGACGGTGGAGCAGTGGTGGTGGTGGTGGTGGTGGTGGTGGTGGTGGTGGTGGTCGTGGTGGTCGTCGTCGTGGTCGTGGAACTGGTCGACGTGGTCGTGGTGTCGGGGGTTGCCTCGATCGACACCACTGCACCGGCACTGTCGGTTCCGTCACTCACCGTGTACGACACCGCTGCTGGACCGACGGCTGACGCCGTGATCGTCAGCGTCGATCCCGACACGGTTGCGACGATGGGGCCGCTCACCGCGACGATCGTGACGGTCAGTGGGTCGCCATCGACATCGCTCACGCTCAGCCCGACCGCCGTTGCCACTCCGGGAACCACCTGGACCGTCTGATTGGTGGCCACCGGAGGCGTGTTGTCCCCCGGCATGGTGGTCGACGGTGGGATGGTCGACGTCGTCGTCGTGACGACCGTCGGTCCGGACACCGACACCGACGCCGGAGCCGAAACGGCGCCCGCGGCGTCGCGAACGGTGTAGCTGAAGGAACCATCGCCGATGGCCTCCGGCGGCACCGCAACCGAGACGCTGCGACCGTTCGCTCCGAGCGTGACCGTTCCCACCGAACCGTCTGCGAGCTGGAACGTCGCCGGAACGGACTGGATGCGCAATGCATCGTTCGCACCGTCGGGGTCGTTGTCGTTGGCGGCGAGATCTGCCGATCCGCTGCCGGAGGACGCGTCGATCGTGTCCGGCGATGCAGTGGGCGCTGCGTTCGCCACGGCGATGGTGACGTTGGCGACCGCAGTCAGCCCTCCGGGATCGGAGAGCGTGGCGGTGAACGAGAACGAACCGGTTCCCACACTGGCCGGGACAGCGACCAGCACGCGGTCGGACTGGCGTGTCACCCACGGTGGCGCACCGCTGATCGACGTGATCGACAGTGCTTCGTCGTCCGAGCCGAGTTCGCTCACCGAGATCGTGACGCTGCCGCCCGGCGGCAACGTGCGGGTGACGCTTCCCGCCGAGGGCGGTCGGTTGACGATGATCGTCACGGTGCCGGTCGCTTCGGCGTCGCAGGCGTTGCGGACCCGATAGCGCAGCACCACTGCACCGCTGGTTCCCGGGGCCGGGGTGTACACGCCGGCGCTGTAACCCGCAGGCGCACTCTCGACGATCACGTCACCATTGGCGGTGAACTGAGAGAAGTCGATCCCGATCGGCTGTCCGGCGCCGGTCCTGAGCGTCCGGTTCTCCGCGATGGGGAGCGAAGCCTGACAGGTCGCCACCTGGACCCGCAGGGTGGCGGTGGCGGTGAGTTCGCCGTCGCTCACCTGATACACGATCGACGACGCCCCCGACTGGCCGCGACGTGCGGAGAACACGATCCCCCGATCGGGGGTCACCGATGCCGTCCCGATGACTCCGTCTCGCCCGCTGAGGATGCTGACCGTGAGCGGATCACCGTCAGGGTCACTGTCGTTCGCGAGGACGGAGACCGTTGTCGAGGTCGCATGCGCGATCGAGACCGAGTCGTCGTTCGCGATCGGTGCTCGATTGGCCCGCTCGTTCACGGTGACCGACACGATGGACGATGCAGTGAGCCCCTCACCGTCGGCAATGGTGTAGGACCCGCTGATGACGCCCACGAAATCCGGGTCGGGAATGATCGTCACGACTCGACCCGACAGTGACAGCGACCCACCTCCACCGAGGAGCTCAGCGGTCAGCACTCGCAGACCACCGGTGGTGTTGTCAGGGTCACTGTCGTTCTGGAGCACGTCGATCGTCTGTGCCGGCCCCGGTTGCTCGACGACACGAGAATCGGGCCGTGCGATCGGTGCGATGTTCACCTCGTCCGTGACCGTGATCTGGACGCGACCTGTCGCAAACGCGCCATCGCCATCGGTGATCTGATACGAGAACGAGACAACACCGGTCTGAAATGGTGACACGAACGCAATGGTGTTCCCGGTGCGCGTGGCTTGGCCGAAGGACGGTTGCGTCGAGTTCACGACCTCGAGCGCGCTGCTGGGACCGTCGGCGTCGCTGTCGTTCTCGAGCACCGGGATGACGATCCGCTCACCGACGGCGACCGTGCGACGGTCGTTCACTGCGACCGGCGCTTCGTTGGTGCCGTCGAGTTCGCGCACGGAGATCAGGATCGCAGCCTGGTCGCTGTCGCCGCGGGCGTTGGACACCTCGTAGTTGCAACGGAACTGCCCGGAGCGACCTCGGGGTGGGTCGAACCTGACCTGGCCACCAGCGGTGACGGTGGCCAGGCCGCCAACTGGGCAACCGGGGGTGCCCGAGATCGTGAGCCGCCCACCAGACGGGTCACGATCGTTGCGGAGCACGTCGATCGTCACGGCTTCGTCGACGAAGGTGAAGGTGGAGTCGTCACGCGCAAGCGGCGGGTCCGGAAGCGCCTCGGCGAGAACGGTGACGGTGACGTCACCGACCACTTCGTGACCGTTGCCGTCCGACACGGTGTACGTGAAGCGCACGTTGGTGTCGTCGTCGTTGATCCCGATCGGCGACGGCACGAACTCCACCTGATCGTCGCCCCCCAGCGAGGCGACGCCGCCTGCGCTCGGTTGGCTCACAGCGATCACGGTCAGGGGATCGTCATCGGGATCGGAATCATTGGCGGTGACGTCGATCACGATCGTCGAGCCGACCACGACGGTCTCGAAGTCGGGAGCGACCACGGGCGGACGATTTGGGTCGGCATCGTCGATGATGCTGACCAGGACCGAACCGTTGACCTCGTTGCCCTGGCCGTCGTCGACCTCGTACTGGAACGTGATCGAGTCGCTGCTGCCCGCCAATGCGGTGACGAACAGGCGATCACCACCCACGTCGACATCGAGACCGACCGGCAGCGGCTCGACGATCGACAACTCGAGCGGGTCACCGTCGGGATCGGAGTCGTTCACCAGCACCGGCACCTGGACACGGCTGTTACGTCGCACGAGAACTGCGTCGGGACGCACGATCGGCGCCCGGTTCTCGTCACCGAGTCGGGCGACTTCGACGGTGACGGTCACCGGTTCGCCGACGGCTCCGAACGTGTCGACGGGTCGATACGAGAACTCTGCGGTACCTTCGAAACCGTCCAGAGGTTCGAACTCGAGCGCCGGAATGCCCGACCGGCTCTCGGTCTCTCTCAGTTGGCCGAGGGATGGGTCGGGTGAGAAGGAGTCGATCCGGAGACCGTCGCGTTCGGGATCGATGTCGTTGACGAGGACATCGATGGTGACGGCCACGCCCGGGCCCGTCTCTGCGTTGTCGGGCGCGCCGATCGGAGGCCGGTTGGTGCCGTCGACGGGAAGCAGCTCGACGAGCACCATGGCCGACGCCTCCGTGCCGTCACCGTCGACGATCGTGTACTCGAACTCGTCGAAGCCGACGTAGCCCGGGTCCGGCACATAGACCACGGTGGTCGCCGTTCCGACCTCGGCGGTGCCATGACCGGGAAGACCCACACTCGACACTGCGATTGCTTCGCCATCGGGGTCGTAGTCGTTCGTCGTCACCGTCACGGGCACCGATGACCCCGCGCGCGCCGTGACCGGATCATCGACGGCCACCGGTGGGTCGTCGACGCCGTTGTTGTCCGGTGGACGCTCCTCGGGTTCAGCGGCAGCACCCTCGTCGGCACCCGTGACGTTGCCCCCGACACCGTCGCCCACACCGTCTGCGACGAGCGAACCGTCGTCGCCGAGGACCAGCAACCCCACCTCGGCCTTGTCGATCGCTTCGATTCCCCAGGGGTTCACCGCCCACACCAGGTCGCCACCCCGATCGTCGATCCAGATCACGTCGACCGTTGCGGCCACGGCCAGATCGGCGTCCGAGGCCACACTCACCGCTTCGCCCTCGACCAGCGCACCCTTGCGCCAATCGAACTGGATCACTTCGCTGGGAGCCCGACGCACCAGCGCACCCGCGTCACCTGCGACCGCGAGGAGATCGCCGACACGAACTCCGAGGTTCTCGACCACCGCTGTTTCGACGATGCCGTCGGACCCGACGCACCACAGACGATCTCCCGAACCGACCCAACCACAGTCGGCCTGCGGACCCGGCTCCTGCAGCACCACGTCGGTACCGGCGACGTCGGTGGGGAGCTGCTGCCAGTCTCCGTCGCCGAGCCTGATCCGGTCGCGGTCTCGATCGTGGACGAGCGCGGAGTTCCCGACCAGTGACAGCACGGCATCGTCGAGCTCGAGTGGCTCCGGGATGCTCGACTCGGCAAACGTACGACTGAGGTCACCATTGTCGATGGACCAGATCGAACCGTCGGGTGCGAGGGCCACGACCGATGAGGCATCCACGCCCGGGCCCGCATCGGACGTGAACTCGAAGTCGACGGATTCGCCACCGTTCGACACGAACGTGGCGGCTCCTGCGAGCAGGTCGGCAACGAGCAGACCTGATGTCCCGGCTCGAGCAACAGCGAACCCCTCTCCGAGTGCGCCGACCACCTGCGGAGGACCGAGTCGGAGATCAGCGGTGTCGATCGACCGAACGGACGCGCTCACCTCGTCGAGGACGTAGGCCTGCCCCGAGCCTTCGGCGACGAACAGCTGCGCGTTCTGCTCGGTGGGATCGAGACTGGCCAGTGCTCGACCGCCGAAGCCGTCCACCAGGACGACCCGGCCCGACTCCTCGTGGATGAACCACCGCGTCGCCCGAGACGATGCAGCGTCCACAGCGGGGAGTCCGTCAGAGCGGAAAACGAGGATCGAACCGACGAGCACGAGCACGACCGCCACCACGGCGGCAGATGCCTGCCGCCAGGTGACGGTCCGTACCGCAGTCGTGTCGAACATGGATCGCGAACGCTACTTCACCCGGCGACGCGCTCGCCGTCGAAGGCCCTGCACCCGGGGCCCGGCCAGTGGCCTAACCTCGGCAACGATGGAGATCGTCGTCAGTACCCCGCACGGGCACGCAGACCTCGACATCGTCAGCGCTCCACCCGACACCACGCTCGCCGACCTGCTGCGCGCCGTCACCGGTCAGGCTGCTCCAGCAACCGCCAGCGTCGACGGACGTGCGACCCCCACCACCGACCGCATCGCCGACCTCGATCTCTGTATCGGCACGACCATCGACACGAACAGCGTCGACCCCTACGGCGAAGACCTCCGCAACGAGGTCGTACGACTCGTGCAGGTCACCGGCAACGGAGCTGGTCACGCAGTGCCCTTGCCCCCCGGTCGGCACCGCATCGGCAGCGCGCGCCGTCTGCACGCCGACGAGTTGGAACGGGCACCGGTGGAAACCGCTGCATTCGAACTCGACGTCGCAGCCGACGGCTCGACGTCGGTGACCGCGGCGCCGAGCAGCGACGAGGCGATCGGCGTCTACACCTCGATGCTCGGGGATTCCTTGCTCACCGACAAACGTCGGTGGACGAGCGACCGCCTTTCGGTCGCCGGACGAGTCTTCGAACTCGACGAGCCACGACTCGACGATCCCCCGGCGCGTCGGACCAAACCGGCCGCCGATGGAACGATCCCGTTCCAGCGGCGCCGCAGCGAGCCCGTCGGCCCGCGGCGCCCGGTCGTCGACGCTGCCAGGGATGCGCAGCGACGCAGCAGTCGTCTGTGGCAGCGACGGGCGAACGATGCCGGTGCCTTTCGGTTGCCCTACGGGCTCCTCGCCGACACTGTCAGCGATGCGATCGTCGACCTCGACCGCCATCCGAACATCGCACTGGTCGGCGCCGACCGATTCACATCGGCGCTGGCACGCACGCTCCTCGTGGAAGCCACGACCCTGCTCGGCCCCGCTGACCTCCACGTCGCCGTGGCCACGGTTTCGGAGAACATGGCCGTCTGGAACTGGGTGAAATGGTTGCCCCACGCTCGTCGCGGGGATCCGACCTCGGCCGCCGACGTCCTGTCGGGACACGATGCGATCACTCGGTGGGCATCGTTCGCCAGTGGATGGTCGACCACACCTGCGAACACCGAACCGGTCACCCTGCTCATCCTCGACGGCGTCGACCTGTGGAGCCGTCGGGAATCGCCACTCAGCGCCCTCCTCGCCGCTCCGCCGCCCAATCTGCGCATCGTTGCGATCTGCTCGGATCTCGGCCAGGTCCCGGCCAGATCCACCTCGATGATCGAAGAGGTGCCGCCAGAGGATCGAGGCGACGACCCTGCGCAGCGCACGGGAGCGTTGCGCCCGGCACTGTTCGGTTCACTCGCCCGGCATCACAGTCGACGGAGCGACGAACCCGATCTGGTGATCGACATCCGGCCAGCGCTCGTCGACGCGCCACTCTCGGCTCAGCTTGCTCGGCGCCTCGCTCCGCTCGATGACCTCGAGGCCAGCCGTCGGGCGCCCATGCCGGTACATCCTGCGGCCCCTGCACTCCGTGAACTGGTCGACGACGCCACGGGGCCCGGTCTGCGCGTCGCGATTGGTGCGCGTTTCCCTGACCCATCCTCACCGCGAGCACGCTACGAACCGATGGTCATCGACCTGACGAACGCCGGGCCGATCGGCATCGTGTGCACCGACAAGCGTCGAACTGCCGACACCGTGGCAGCATTGGCGCTGGGCGCAGCCTCGCGCCACTCGCCCGATCACCTGGCCATCTTGACGATCGGCGACACCCGGGCCGCCTGGCAGCGCGACCTCCCCCATCTCGCCGGATGGACGACAACGGAGCATGACCCCGCCCGACTCGTCCATCGGGTGTCCCATGTCGTCGATCAGCACGCTGGGCTGCACGTGCTGGTGATCATCGACGGCGCACTGGACTCACCGACGCCGACATCGACCAGTGTCGTGGACGCCTTCTTCGCGCTGAGTGAATCCGCGCCGACCGTCCACGTCGTGATCACCGTGGATGACCATGATTCGATCTCACCGACACTGCGCACTCGTTTCGGGATGGTTGCATCGATCGACGAGCACGGCACCGGCATCCTCGACGAGGGTGGTTCGTTGACCGGGTTCATCGCAGTCTCTCGACGCGACGACACGGCACGAACAGCGACCGATCGGACACCGCTCGTCGTCAAGCCGACCACACATCGCCGAGCAATGACGCCGCTGGAACGTCGGCTGCTCAGGGTCGAAGCGGAACGAGCGACTCCTGACCCCGACGACCTCGCGACCGCCGGAATCGCTCAGCGGATTGCGAGCAGATTCGTACGAGGTGTCGATACGAACGATGACATCACGACGCTCGATCAGCAGTCGCTGGTGCCGCCTCCCCTCCCCCTCGAGCTCGAATTCGATCGATTGATGGCCGAATTCACCGGTGACGGGGTTCCGCTCGGCCTCCTCGACCGGCCGGAGTGGGCTCACACCGAGATCTTCTGGTGGCAGCCCGGAGCAGAGGGGACGATCGTGGCGGTCGGTGCTCCGCGCGCCGGGATGAGCGGGTTGGTCGATCTCGTCCTGGCCGGGATCGCTGCTCGAGCATCGGCCGACGACCTCCACGTGTATTCGATCGAAGGGCTCCCGCAACGTCGTCGGGCGCTCGACGCGCTTCCTCACGTCGGCGATGTGGTGACGCCGGGCGATGCGGTCTCGGTCGAACTGCTGGTGGAGGCGCTGCACGGCGTCCTGCTCGAACGGGTGGCAAACCCCGACGCGACGGATCGACCCGACATCGTCCTGGTCGCCGGTGACGTCGGACGGTTCAGGCAGGCGCTCCCACCCGAGGTCGTCGACGACGTCTTCGATCGACTCGCCGACATCGCAGTGTCGGGACCGCCGCTCGGGATCAACCTGATCGCGATCGGTGGCAGAGCCGAGGATCTCGGTCCGCTCGCCCGGCTCTCCGGCGAACGTCTCGTCGCGACGATCGTCGATGCTGGCGACCGTTCGCTCCTCGATGCCCCCGAACCGAGCACGGTCGATCACCGCCCGCGACGGTGCTGGTCCACATCGTCGCAGCGACTGATCCAACTCGCAATGCCACCTGCGTCGCTCGAAGCTGCGATCCATGAGCTCGCACCCGAACCACCGGCACGCCACCAACCCCGGGTGTTCGTTCGAAGGGTGGCATCGTGAACAGCGCACCGGCGCGCGGTGATGGGGTCGGGCTAGAGATCAACGACTCGTTGATTCGCGGCGTCCGGCTC
>Ga0307966_1001577_pt1 | contig 17820 bp, 17 predicted proteins | sample OrgLakmetagen646_FD_203141 | JGI IMG/M metagenome (GOLD analysis project Ga0307966, IMG submission 203141) | Saline water microbial communities from Organic Lake, Antarctica - #646 | ecosystem: Environmental > Aquatic > Non-marine Saline and Alkaline > Saline | place: Antarctica: Organic Lake... | reverse complement strand
GGCCGATGGACGTTCGCTTGTACTCCATGATTTTGTACCGCTGCGTACGACCGGAGACAAGATCATCTTGCAAAATTCAGACTCTGCAGTCATTGACAGCCTGACGTACAAGCCATCATGGGGCGGAAATGAGTCCGGTATATCACTCGAACGAAAAGATCCTTATGCCATACCCATCGACCCGATGAACTGGTCCGCCAGTATTGGAGACGATGGATCTACCCCGCTTCAGAAAAATTCTCAATTTCTCCGTGATGTGACCGCTCCAAACCTTCTCTTTGCACGCTATCAGCCAGAAAATGAAACTGTTCTAATCCGGTTTGATGAATTCATTGATGCTTCTCAATCGTCCGGCATCTCAATCGACCAACAACCTGTCTACGTTATTGAAACGAATAACCGTCCCGGAAATGAGTTGCTGGTTGAGGCATCTGATATTGAGGCCGAACGCGAAATAACTGTTGAACTAAACGGTGCCACTGATTTTCAGGGTAATCGATCAGGTCGCCTGCAGCGCCCTGTAGCCCAGCCTCTGACGAGTGGCGATTTGGCAATTAACGAAATTATGTATGATCCACTAAGTGACGACTTCGACCAGCTTCCCAATCAATCCGATTACCTTGAATTGGTAAATCGCCGCCCCTACGCCATTTCGCTTGAAGGAATTTATATCCATGACCAGCCGGACGAGAATGGAGAGGTCAGGAATCTGGAGCCCATTTCAAGCCAATCAAAGTGGATTCCGGCCAACGGGTTTGCGTTGCTCTATCCTGAAAATGAACCCGGACCTGCTGAAACGAGCCGGGTAGGGCGCTTTTTCGACCTTACTCATTCGAATGATTCCCATCTGCTTCAAATCGAGCGCACAACACTGAGCCTTCCGCTCGCCGGCCGCAAGGTTTATCTAGCCGACAGTCTTGGAACCGTTATTGACTGGGTTGACTACCGCCCTGAGTGGCACAATCCCAACCTGATCGACACCAAAGGTATTTCGCTGGAAAGAATTAATCCTCAAGACGAATCAGCATCCGCCAACTGGGGATCGAGTACCGTTCCCTCGGGCGGAACTCCTTCAGCTGAAAACTCACTCTATCAAACGCCACAGACAACGGCCGAAACCAACAGATTCATTTTGGAACCCAATCCATTTTCACCAGATGGCGACGGCAATGAGGACAACCTTTTCATCAGCTACTCATTTGAGGATCCAAACTATATGCTCAGGATTCGGATTTTTGATAGATACGGGCGTCTTGTACGAAATCTGTCTCATTCCCATCACGCAGGGTTTAATGGCTCACTAATCTGGAATGGCAGAAGCGATGACGGGGTAACCGGCAGGATTGGAATTTATATCATTCACGTTGAGGCCTATAACAGTTCGAACGGCGACAAAAAGATATTTAAGGAAGTTGCGGTGCTGGCACGCCGATTTTAAACGCTGTCTAAAAGTGTATGAAGCCTGTTGGTTAGTTTTGTCGCAAACGGCTCGTGTTCCGGTTTCATTAATACACTTCGCAACAGAGTTACAGAGTCAGCGTCCGCCTCGTACTCCGAAAAGCGTGCTGTAAACTCGTCGGCACCCAGTTTGTAGAGGCTCAGATGCAGCCCTTCTTTGGGTGCAGCTTCTGCACCGGCTTTAAAGAGGTGATTGCTTAATTCCGAAACTGCAGAGAGGGTTTTATTTTCAGGGATAGGGAAGTATACCAGTATGTCCAATTCCGGCTCTTTAAAACACTCAAACCGGGCGGAACCGGTCAGGTTTCGGTACAGAATTTTTGCCGCAGTTACCGTTGACTTCAGATATTTCCCGAGCCCGTCATTAGTGAGCGGAAAAAGCTGAAGTGTTGCCCAGAACGCTGCTGCAGAAGCACCCGCGCGCGAACATTCCAGACTTATCTCTCCGAGATGAAGCTCATCGGATGTAAAATAGGTGTACGGTGAATCGTGCTTGAAATAGGTTCCTGCGGCCGGATCTTTAAACATGATACTGCCGCACCCATACGGCTGTAATCCGTGTTTATGAGGATCGATCACGATGCTGTCTACCTCACCCAGTTTTGCCCAGTGTGCGGAAGAAGGCAGCTCTTTTTCTATAATCTTGAAAAACCCGCCATAAGCTGCGTCGGCGTGAACCCTGACTCCATTTTTTCTGAGTTCAGGTAGTAGATCTGCCAGTGGTTCCACATCTCCAAGGCCGGTTGTCCCCATCGTAACGACCACCGTTCCCACACGATCGAGGTTGTCCATGAGGTAGTCCCAGTCCGTTTCCCCATTGCTTTTAAGGGGTATTTCCATGAACTCGGTATTTAATACCCGGCACATTCGCCTGTGGGTGTAGTGAGCCTTTGTTGATGCAGCAATTGCTTTTTGGGGATGAATCTCCCTTGCAACGAAAAGTGCCTCCAGATTGGCAATCGTACCACCTGATGTCAAATGACCGAGATAGGGATTATCATAACCCACCATTTCAGCCAGTTTTGCAACAGCCTCTTTTTCCATTTCAGAGGTAGGCGGCCCGCCATCAAGCGCATGATTGTTTGGATTTATCGTCATTGCCATTGCATAGGCAATCCACGCAAGCGGATGGGGCGGTTTGAGCATTTGCCCCGCATACTGGGGATGGTGAAAAGGATAATTTCCCTCCAACCGCTTTTGCAGATCCTGAATAATTTGAATCATATCGGGCGTATCGGTAAAACCAACCAGCTGCTCTTCCCCGTACTGAGTGCGCCAGTCGTCAAGCGCCCTCAGGGCAGATTGCAGAACGGGTAGATATGCTTCATATCGATTCAAATCAGTGTTTTTTTAAATAAGAATAAATGAAATCCCAACAGTAATGGACTGCCGAATCTGAAGTTCTTTTGAGAAATCATCGTCATAAGCGATTTCAAACCGCAGCGATGTGTTTATGAAATCATTTATGTTCCCAATGAACTCATTTGAAAAGAACACATCTGTACTGCTGATTGACTGGTTCAAACTGGTAAACGATTCTGCGGAAGAACTCATCACAATATTTGATGCAATATTCTGCTGGTAGGTTGCCCCAAGACTGATACCGGCCTGATTCCTGAAGTTATCACCTTCCGGCAATCCGTATCTATTGTTTTCTAAAACGCTCTCATCCGTTACAATTGTCTGCTGAAACCCAAGACCCGATTCGAACGAAAAGTGATCTCCCGGAGTATACAATAAACCTACATTTTCGCTGATGTATGCCGGTGAAAGAAAGTTAGAAATCAGCAGATCCGGATCATCCGCTTCCTCGCCGTACTCGAACCCGCGATCAAACTGCGTTCTAAAGTTTAAATTCCCGTACAGTGAAAAATAGCCACTGGTTCCCAGATCATACAAAAACCTGTTTCTGATTGAAAAGCGGTCATCTGTCTTACGTGTTCCCTCGCCATCAATGCGGGTTTTACCATATCTTGTATTAATGAGGAATCCATAAGAGAATTTACCGTCACGATAGTAGGATCGCAAGACTGAATTTCCCGATACAGCTATATTGTTCACGCCACCCTGCGACCAGTTGGAGTACGACGCCTGAGCACCGTTAAGGCCGGCTACCCAGCCGTAATCCCACCCTGAGAGAGTGTCCGGTACAACGATAGTTTCCTGTGCCTGCATCTGTGTAGCAGACATGAAAAGAATGAATAGTAATCCTAAATATTTTTTCATTGTAGAAATTGCCTTATTTTTTAGTTAGCAATACCTGAAATGGCTGATTATTTTTGAGCTGAAAATCTACGTGTTCATTTATTTTTGTAGGAACTTTTAGCCCGACGATGTCAGCCGCGACCGGTAGCTTTCTGTGCCCCCTGTCTATGACTGAGACAACTGTAACAAACTCGTAATTATAGAGTTCCGGAATGCCTGTCAGAGCGCGGAACATAGTGCTTCCCGAGTAAATTACATCATCAACTATAATCAGCTCGTCACTGCTTTTTGCCGGAAAATCAGCTGCCTCATCTTTATCAATGTATATCTGATGGAGATCTGCTTTAGTGCCGGCATCGGCGGATATAAACTGTTTCATCAGTTGCGCGACCGCGAACCCCCGCTCATTCAGCCCGATTAAATCTACAGTATGGCCGCGTGATTTTTCCACCACTTGAAATGCCATACGTTTAATAATGCGGGTCAGACGCTGATGATCAAGTAATACCATTATTTTAGTTTCTTTATTGCGAGAAATTAAGTTATTCAATTTTAAATTCTATAAGAAACATGAATTTATTTCATTTTTCTTATCTTTATAGAGTGAATTTCATATAGGTTTTAAATTCCTCCTCTTGGAACAGATAATTCCTATATTTGACTTACTGAGTGTTCAAAAGGATCTCGTTCTACCAGATCAAACTGGTTAAAAGAAACGTTATTTATTGCATAATCTGTGAATATTTAACAATATAGAACATAGTGATTAGGCTATCGTTATTGATATTGAAAGAAAGATATTCGCTAATTTTGTGCCTATAAAGTCATTCAATGAACGATTTATATTCACTTCATCAACTGTATCTATGAAACTTAACCTACAAAAAACAGCTAAAGCATGCGGCTTGTTTGCTTCCGGCCTTATCGCTGGATATACCGTGTCCCGCATGGCTCGTCCGTTGAAAAAACAAATACTAATCGTCCGGAGCTCTGCCAAATCTCTGCCCGATTTTAAAATCACTCCCACTATTCCGGAATTCGATAATGAAACATCCATGTTGGATGATCTCGGGCTTGATCTCGCCATGAATGAGTAACAGCGGCTATCCATATCAGGAAACGCTGCTGCAGTGGATTTGGCAGGAATTAGAGTTCGACACCACCTCACTGCAAACAACAGATGGGCAGCCTGTGGAGATCATAGACCCGGGTAACATAAACAACGGTGCGGGGCCCGACTTTACCGGTGCGTCGGTCAGAATCGGCCCACTTAAGTTATTTGGCGATGTTGAAATACACATACACCCGGGCCACTGGGCGCAGCACAACCATCAGGATTCAGCGAGGTTCAACAGGGTTGTTCTCCATGTGGTGTATGATCTCGGCTCCCCAAACGCTCCTTCGGCCCGGCGGCCAGACGGAACTATTCCTCCGCTTTTGCTTCTCAAGCCCTATCTCCAAAAGTCTCTTTCCCATCTCTTAGAACGAAAACAACAATCCGGTCTACCGTGCGCCGGGCATCTTCAGTTTCTTAATCAGGCAGCTTTTGAAGCGCAAATCGAGAAGGCACACCGCCACTATTTCGAATATAAAACCGATTTTCTTCTGAGCCGCTATGATAGCACCCTTCCCCTCACGAAAGCATGGCTAAAGATGTTCACACTGGGGCTTTTTCACACGCTCGGAATTCCGCGCAACAGGAACCAGATGGAGCAGTTTTTCAAGTCGGTTTCCGGGCTGGCGATGTCGCAATCCATTGATGAATTTATTCCGCAAGCCACTTCAGCCGCATTTGATAGCAACTCAGACAACTCCATTTCCTGGATAAATTCCGGCATGCGCCCCGCAAGCCTCCCGTCCCAACGCGTCACTCAGGCGGCGGCATTCTACCACTCCATATACTCTTTACCGTTTAAAACATTTCTGTCAACAGAACCTGATGCCTGGCCACAGATACTCGCTCAGATACCCGCCAACTATAAGCCCGGCGGTCAGATACGATCTATTCTTGAGCATACCATTTTCTTTCCCGCAATCTACCTGCTCGGAGATTTTTTGCACGCCCGAAAACTTAAAAACCACGCCTACCAGTGCTGGCTCAACGCTAGTGGCGGCATACCGGGGGAAGTCAGCAGACCTTTTCAAACATCGGGGTTCAGCATCAATGACAACATCCGAATACCCGGATTGGCCCATCAATTAAAACGATATTGCCGGCCTTTGAACTGTCATAGATGCGAAGTGTTTAAAAAAGCAATTAATCCTTGACTGAAAAATTTTACCTTTCTATCTTTGGTGTCTGTTAACTTTAGCAAAATGCCCGGTCGTCTAATGGCAGGACAGCTGGTTTTGGTCCAGTCAGTGGGGGTTCGAATCCTCCCCGGGCAACACAAGAAAGGATGCCAGATTGGTCATCCTTTTTCTTTTATTCACACTTGAATTTAAGTTCGTTGGATACGCCTTTAGCCATTTTTGCCGGGAGAAGTAACATTGCACTATCCCGTGCCATTGCTGAAAGTTACGGCACGAAACTTGGTGAAGTCACTATCAAATCTTTTTCTGATGGTGAGCTTTATGCCAAATACGAACAGAGCATTCGCGGAGAGGATGTGTTTTTGATTCAATCCACACCGCCTCCCGGTGACAATATTATTGAACTTTTGCTTTTACTCGATGCTGCAAAACGTGCGTCGGTGAAACGCGTAACGGCCGTTATCCCCTATTTTGGATATGCGCGCCAGGATCGTAAGGATCAGCCCCGCGTTTCTATTGCCGCTAAGCTGATGGCAAATTTATTAGTTGAAGCAGGAGCCGACAGAATTTTAACCATGGATTTGCATGCATCGCAGATCCAGGGCTTTTTTGATATCCCGCTTGATCATCTGTATGCAAGCCGGGCTTTCATTGATCACTATAAAAAAGAAGATCCGATAGACAATCTTGTTGTTGTCGCGCCGGACGTGGGCAGCATTAAAATGGCCCGCTCCTATTCCAAACGGATCGGAGCAAGCCTTGCATTTATTGACAAGCGGAGGCCGAAACAGAACGTTGCCGAGGTAATGAACATTATCGGTGAAGTGAGGGGTAAAAACATATTGATCATTGATGATTTGATTGATACGGCAGGCACACTTACAAATGCTGCCGTTGCCCTGAAAAAACGCGGTGCACTGAGTATCAGAGCCGCGTCAACTCACCCGATTTTATCCGGTCCGGCTTACCAGCGAATTGAAGATTCGCCTATTGACGAACTTCTTGTGACGGATACAGTTCCGTTACGAAAGCCATCAAAAAAAATTAAAGTACTAAGTGTCGCCAATATTTTTGCAGAAGCAATTGAGCGTATCCATACAAATGATACGATCAGCGCACTTTTTGATGATTAATTAATAACTGAACAGACCATGACGCAACCAGAAATATACCCATTAGAGGGAACAGTAAGAGAATCAGGCAGAAAAGAGTCCGACAAGCTGCGTGAAGAACTTCGCATTCCTGCCGTTTTATACGGGCCGAAACAAAAAGATAATGTCCACTTTTCTATCAATGAAAGTGATCTTGAGAAGATTCTTTCCCGCAGTGAAACGAAACTGCAAACTCTTACCGTCGACGGTAAAGATTACAGAACCCTTCTCAAAGATGTCGACTTTCACCCGGTAACAGACCGTGTGCTTCATGCTGATTTTTACGTACTTGAGTCCGAAATTCCTGTAACTCTTAAAGTGCCTATCCGATTAAACGGAACTGCGATTGGTGTACGTGATGGTGGCGGACGTGTCTTTCAGCCAATGCGAATTGTCACTATCAAAGTGCTGCCAGACAGCATACCATCTCAGTTTGAGGTAGACATTACCAACCTTGAGATAGGAGACTCAATCCACGTTCGCGATCTCGATATGGAAGACGCCATAGCGCTGGATGACGATTCCAGAACGATTGTTACAATCGCTCCTCCAAAATCCGAAGCACTCTTTACATCCTCTATACCGACCGAAGAAGAAGAGATTGCTGCAGAAGACGTTGAACTTGAAGAAGGCGAAGAGCTCGAAGAACCTGTAGAGGGCGACGATGACGAAGAAGAGGATAAAAAATAGTAAACGGGCACACTCCCGATACCCATGGCGTTAATTGTTGGTTTAGGTAACATTGGTGCGGAGTACAGTGGTACCCGCCATAACGTTGGGTTTGAACTTGTAGATAAAATGGCTCGCGAATTGTCTGTGGAATTTTCCACGGCGGGCGGGTCTTTTTTGATTGCAGAAGGTTCTTTCAAAGGACAACCGGTGCATTTAATCAAGCCCACAACATATATGAACCGCAGCGGAAGAGCCGTCTCCAGCGCGCTTGCCATTACAGGAAATGCGCTGTCTGACTGCTTGGTCTGTTATGATGATATTAATCTTCCGCCGGGGAAAATACGGTTGCGCTCTTCGGGCAGTGCGGGTGGTCATAACGGAATCCAGGATATTATCGACCGTATGCAAAGCCGCGATTTTCCACGCTTGCGTATCGGTGTCGGAGATGATTTTCGGCGCGGACGACAGGTCGACTATGTGCTCAGTCCGTTTACCGACGAACAGCGCACGCATGTTGATGAGGCTCTTGACGACTCTGTTGAAGCGCTGTTTACATTCATGCGCGCCGGTATGGAGCAGGCGATGAACGACCACAACTGAGCTGCTGTTTCACGCTTCCGCGTACTTCGATAGACTACTTTAACTCAACGATTTTTTCTATGGATATCTTCAAACTGATTTTTGAACACGACCTGCGGCTCGATCAGCTCAAAGAACGCCACACCGACAGGAGCATGCAGGACGTATCCTCATCGCTTGAAGATTTCCTTAAGCCGGACCTTACCTACTCCAAATTTTATATTACGGGCACCCGTCTGGATGAAGAGCGATTTGGCATCAACACGCTCTCTGCTTATGACGATATCATCAGTCACCTGAGCACTGCCCTGGCTGACTACCGGATTTTCACGCAAGACGGGCATAACGACCTAACCTCAGCAATAAGTGAAAGCAGCATTGGTGCACCGATCGTACTCTCTTCAGACGACTCAGTAACCTGGGACCTTCAGGATCTCACGATCGATTCTAACAGCAATGCCGGACATAAAAAAGAGTCAATTGCAACGCTCTTAAAAACCGATGATCTTCTGCTCTATAAAGAACAGGCTCATCATGGGTTTGACCTGCACCTGTTTTCCAAAAATAACATATATAGAGATTTTTTCTACCCGCTCAAAACTCTGGTGGGAGATCAGTTCCGGTTTTTTAGTATAAACGGAAAGCGCGTCCGTTCAGAGCGGAAATTCTACTTCGAAACATGGACTCTGGAAAATCCGCCTCATGGAGCGGAAGAGGTCTTTGAACAAACTGTACTATAAATCAGATCTCACAACTCTTATTCAAGTGGCGCCGTTTTTTCAGCCAAAATGATCAACCGGGTTGACGACTCCTCATCAAATTTGTCGCCGCTGTAGCTGCCCCATACCTTGCGAATTGACATACCAGACCGGTTCATAGCGCCTTCAAACCACTCTTTGCCGTATAGCTTTACCCGCTCGGTATACTCTTTTGGAGTTTTAAATTTACTGCCGCTGAATCGAATTTTTTTATAGACACACTCATTCTCGATATATCTCTCAATTGTATACTCAATTCCCTGATGACTGCCGCTCTCGTCCGGAACAAGCTCTTTTTCTACTCGGTTGGAGTTCAAATAGTCTATCAGGAAAAACCCATTGTTCTTCAGCATTCGGTTTACACTTCTGATAACCCGTTCATTTTCTTCATTTTCCAGAAAATATCCAAAGGTCGTAAACAGATTCAGAGCAGCATCAAACGGACCGGCCAGTGGCTGCCTCATATCCTGAACCAGGAATTTTACATTTTTCAGCCCTCTTTCAGATGCTATTCGGCTCGCCTTCTCAATCGCCTCTGGAGACAGATCGAAACCGGTGACGTTATACCCGCGCTCCGCCAGTGTTATGGAGTGACGCCCCCTACCGCACCCAACGTCAACAATATTCTGGTACGCTCCAATTGGAACTGCACGCTCAATAAGATCCGCGAGTTTTTTCGCTTCTTCTTCATTTCTGTACGCGTACAAAAGCTCATAAAGCGGACTGTCGAACCACTCTTCAAACCAACTCATCTAATCTGTCTCATTTTTTTGACCTGTTCCCATTCCACCGCCGGCTCAAGATAGTATGAGTAGATCATAATATCATCTTTCTTCTATATTCTCCTGCACGGGTGAAACCTGGCTAATTCCCTTCCGATAAGTGGTCATGTTTTTCTATCTTTGGCACAACCTCTAACTGAACTGAATGATGACCTTTACTGAAAAACTTACACGCTCCATACGGTCTTCCAATTCTGTGTTGAGCGTAGGACTCGATCCAAATCCCGACAAGATTCCCCTCCCTTTGCGGCGGCAGATAGACGATACTCATGATCTTGTTTTTGAGTTTTGCCGGCGGGTCATCGAGTCTACTAAATCTGAGGCTGCGGCCTACAAACCGAACCTCGCTTTTTTTGAAGCGCTCGGCACCGGCGGCTGGGAGGTTATGGAATCTCTGCTGGATGTCATTCCGCATGGAAAAATAATAATAGCCGATGCAAAACGAGGGGATATTGGAACGACTGCTGAAAAATATAAAACCGCATTTTTTGACCGGCTTCAGGTCGACGCGATTACGCTGAACCCTCTTATGGGTCTTGAAACACTCGATCCGTTTCTGGATGACAGCTCTAAAGCCGTATACGTGCTTACGATGACTTCAAACCGCGGAGCCTCTGATTTTTTACAGAAGCCAATACAGGGAAAACTTACGCTGGGTGAGTATATTTCTGAAAAGCTCTGTAAGAAGCAAGATCATTCAGCTGCCAGGATTGGGATGGTTATCGGCGCAACGCAAACCGAAATATCCCGGCAGATATTGAGTGCAAACTCCGATGCCCCGCTTCTGATACCCGGTATTGGGGCACAGGGCGGAGACCCCACACTGCTAAAAAAATTGTTAGATACACACAATGGGCTTCCACTCATCAACTCTTCACGCGGCATTATTTACGCAGGTGAGGATAATGAAAACTGGGAGGAACTGGTTGCCGTTAAAGCGTCTGAAACCCGGCAGCTGCTGGATCCTATCACACAACATTATAAAACTCAGAAATGAAAGAAGTTATTCTCTATACCGATGGTGCATGCAGCGGAAATCCCGGCCCGGGTGGTTGGGGCGCTCTCCTTATGTGGAACGGCACTGAAAAAGAGCTCTCCGGCGGAGAGCCGGACACAACGAATAACCGCATGGAAATGAAAGCGATTATTGAAGGGCTGCGCGCTTTGAAAGAGACGTGCCACGTAAAAATTCATAGCGACAGTGCTCTGATCATCAACGCGTTTAATCAAAACTGGATTACAAACTGGCAAAAAAGAGGCTGGAGAAAATCCAACAAAAAACCGGTAGAAAACCAGGACCTTTGGAAAGAGATGCTAAACGTTATGTCGCCTCATAAAGTTGACTGGATTAAAGTAAAAGGCCACTCCACTAATGCACTCAATAACCGGGTAGATGAAATCGCTGTTGCCGCATCTAAACAGTATTTCTGATTCCATCACATCAATTAAATCTTCGCCATATGAGACCTTTAAAAATTGGATTTATCGGGTCCGGATTCATTGCCCGTTTTATTGCAAAGGGTATGATTCAGGTTAGACATTGTGAATTGTCCGCGATTTATGAACGCTCAGATGCCGGACTTCTCGCACAATTTGCTAAAGAGAATCAGCTTGGCGATCCTTTGATTACCCGTTCTATCAAAGAGGTTGTGGACGCCAGCGACGCCGTCGCCATTCTGACACCCAATTTTGCCCGTATTGCAACGATGGAAAAGATTGCCGATGCCTTGGGTTCAGGGTCAGAGCTAACCGGTGTTATTTGTGAAAAGCCGCTGGGCCGTAACATGGAGGAATCGCGCCGGATGGTTGAACTGGCCCGCGCAGCTGGTCTGAAGACAGCCTACTTTGAAAACATGCTCTTTATGAATGCGATTAATATGGGCCTTGAACAGCTTCAACCACAAATGGAGTCAATGGGCGGGCTGATGATTGCTCGCAGCACCGAGGAACACGCGGGACCTCACAGCTCGTGGTTTTGGGATCCCACGCAACAGGGAGGCGGGGCGATGTCCGACATGGGGTGTCACAGCGTTGCCGTCTGCAGGCACATGCTCACTCCTATCGGTAAAGCGCCCGGCTTTTTAGAACCCATTTCGATGCAGTGCGATATGAGCTTGCTAAAATGGGGACAGCCTGCGTATCGCAAGCAGCTTCTGGACAAATTCGGCGTTGACTATTCAAAAACACCGGCTGAAGATTTTGCCACTGGAATCGTTACGTTTAAAAATCCGGAAACCGGTCAGATTCTGAAAGGACAGTTCACCGATTCCTGGATGTTTGATAAACAAGGACTTCGCTTGTCCATGGACGGCCTGGGACCCGGATATGCCATGGAAGTGAATACACTGATCTCTCCATCTGAAATATTCATTGGTGATGAGGCTGCTGAAGCCGTAGCTGACTCAGAAACCGCTCTTGAAAAATCGACGTCAACTAGAGGATTGCTTGCCATTCAGCCCAATGAGGCGGATCTCTACGGATACACTTCTGAGATGAGAGATGCCGTGACTGCTTTTCTGGATAATCGTAACGGAAGACTTACCTGGGATTACGGGCTTGAGATTTCCAGTCTTGTTCAGGCTGCTTATTTATCGGCTGAAGAGAAGAAGACGATCGATTTGACCAATCCTGATATAGTGAGCAGACTGGATGGTTTCAAATCGAAAATTTCCCGCGGAGAGGGAGCCCGCGTTTTATTTTAATTTCAGAATTAACCGTCAATTCCCGCTTCGCGAAATATTTCATCAATTGAGTCTTTCCCGGTGGCTTCCTGATCCATGACAGCTTTGATGGAGCTAATGAACTCTTCTGGGGTATCCGGTGATATGAGTATCTGCTGGTCGTCTTTGGTGACGATCAGAACCGTCTTCTCACGATGGGTGACATACGCTTTGTAGTGGTTAAGGGTGCTATTCTTAAAATTTCCGATATACCCAAACACCCCTCCTATTCCGAATAGCCTGATAGACCCCATCATTGCTATAGGCTTATTGTCAACCCGCCGGATATCACGGAGCCTGATATTTTTTGACCAGCCAAGTCGTACTATTTGCAGCTGGCCATCCTGAATACTATATCCGTAAACTCCGAATGCAATGCACAAAATGATGATACTCCAGTTCACAACGATAACGATAAAGCTGCCAAGTGCATATCCCAATCCAATTAAAAGGGCCATGATCCCGGAAGTCATCAAAATAAGCAGCATATCCCAGGGAGCGCGAAAGCGGGTGCGTGGATTTTTCATGATTTCAACCGTTTTTATTTATGTTAGATCTGTTTCAAGCCCATTACAAATTCTGGTTCTACTGAAAACATTGTGGGTAAGTAAACCAAATATTTTAATCCTGATAAACCTATCTGTTCATCCCGATGCTTCGGAACAAACTTTCCCTCATATCCAAAAATCTATCTCTGGCAGGATGCCCGGGATTCACATCATGCCCTGCAGTACAAGCGACACAATTTCTGCTATAACGATTGATCCAATAAACCCCAGCCAGAGCCTTGTGCCTTTTAAATTCGAATTTATTTTATAGGCATTAAACAGCAGTATGAAAAACCAGATCAGAAATATCATACTTATTATTCCAAGCGCTACCAGCTGGTAGAATTCGGTGCCCTGAAGCGTCAGCAGCTGTTCAACAGATTCAACATTTGGCTCAAGCAGCCTGGCCGGCAGAATACTCAGAAGCAGAGGAATTCGGGAGACAGCCACTGCGCCGGCAATATCTATCAGGCGAATGGGGGATTGAAACAGCCTTGCACCACCAAACATACAGATCACCATGCTTCCCCAGGCGATCAGAATGTCAAACACCGGAGTTCCCCAAGATGAAACCGAGGACACCAGATGCATGTCTATTGCTCCATCAAACCGAATATCCAGCATGTACCCGACCGGAATATGTATCGCCAAAACAATCAGCCCGGCGGTAAGTATGCGTTCTCCTCCGAGAAACAGAAACGGATTGAATATCCACGTGCTAAGTTTCTGCTTATCATTCGTCTGATTCATCTTCCAGCAGGTTAATTTTTTCAATTAAATCATTGAGATAGTTACGCACGCTTGGGTAGCTAAGGCCCATCTCTTTTGCCATCTCCTTCAGGCTTCCGCTATTTTTCACAAATGAAAGTACAAACCCAAGCTCATCTTCAGTGAGCATCAAAAGCACAGGGAGTTCATAAAATCCCTGTACTACTGTGTCACAATCGGGGCAGCTCAGGGATTTCACGTTCAGTCCGCCACCACAGCTTGGACAGTTGACCGGCAGTTGATTTGTCTGTTTACTCATGCGGTTTATTCATTTTGTTTAAATATAAATAAATAATATTTAATTAAAATTTAATTTTATTTCAAAATGTATGGATTATTCTAACCCCGTAACAAAAAAACCGGTGATCGTCTGAGACAACCACCGGCTGATTATGTTTTTTATAATTTTGATTTTTTACTCAGCCTGTCATCCAGGCCTTTGCAATTCAGGGAGTATTTACTGCCCCACAAAAAAGAGTGCGTTTACCATCAGAAGTTTACCGTCTTCCCAGAAGCCCCGAAAGAGCGGATTATCCACCATATAGACAACATCTCCTGATCCAACAGACTGAACACCGTACGTGAGGCTTCCCTCCAGATTCTGTTTTGCCAGCTGCCCCGCAAAACCGCTCATATGCGCATCAGTCTGAATCGTTCCTACATTCCAGCCGCTGTCAAGATATTCAAACGCAGTTGCATCTGTTTTCAGGGAGTAGTAATCCGATCCGTAGCCGTACGCCAGCGGATGTGTATGATCGAGCGTCGTTCTAAAAATAGACCCCGGTGTACTGCTCATTGCGCGCATACGGCTGCTTTGATCATAGGTTCGCAGTTTCGACTCATCATCATCACTTTCCTCATCTGATAGTGATTTTCTGGATATTTGAAAAGCGTCCATCCCTGAAATTGCAGATACAGCACCATCAATTGCTATCAGTTTTCCGCCCGATCTCACCCAATCGACCAGCTTACTTTGTCCGCTCTCATTCAGCATATCAGAATAGTAGCCGCTGGGCATCACAATTGTGTTGTACTCATCTACATCAACACCGCCAAACTGTTGTGTATGGAAAAGAGTCACAGGATAGTTCAGCTGCTGATCAAAAAAGTGCCATGCTTCACCAGCTGCAAGGGAAGAAGTTCCATCACCCATAAATACTGCTATAACAGGCTTTTCAATGTAGGTGACGTCTGATGAACCAAAATCAGCTCCTTCCTGAACATATCCACTGGCGGCACCATGCAGCGACCTGCCGTGCTTAGTGGCAGCTTCACGGACAATCTGATCAAACCTCGCACCCATACTTTTGTTACTCGCCCGGGTAACCACCAAAGTGCCGCGTTCAAACTCTTTACCGTCTATCTGAAATGGAACCGTGCTGAATCTGCTGTTCACACCCATCTTTGTGATTTCAGCCAAAAACCGGGCATCATTCATCGATCCCCACTCCGTAATGTATGCATAAGGCTCATCCGCGCCCGTGTACTCCGAATTCCAAAACTCATCTGCAGAAAGCTCCTCTTCAGGATCAATTCTGCTTTCAGTCGCATACCCGCTTAACCCAAATCGGTAGTGGGCTTCCCAGGCCGTAATATCGTAGGTAAGGGAATCAGAAAGTGCAGGGTCTGGTTCAAAAAATACCCGTGCAAGCTGAGATTGTGGCTGATATGCACTGATAATGATATCATTCTCCTCTACAGAAAACCGCTCTGTTACACCGGTTGAGTAGTTATAGCCGTCAGCCCGCTCAGAATCCCCTGCCCGACCATACCGGATCTGCTGATTATCTAAAAATGTGAGTAAATTATAGATCTTATCCGAATCATTATCAGCCCTGACAACATACGTTTTATACTGTCCGGCGGGATTCTCAACGGCGTCATTAAAATGTGACTCAAACTCGCTCAAGACACGCTCCGCATTATTCGCAGTAACCTCTACTGTTGAGATTCCGGTAACGGTGTGATGTGTCAGCCGGTCCTTCAGCGTGAGTGTATCTCCGTCTTCGGTCAAGACAGCTGCCCCGCCTGCGGATCCTCCGGCCTGCTCATAGGTCATGCCGATAGCGCCATTAAACGTGGGCCAGGTATCTCCGTAGCTTGGATAAAAGAGATCAAACCGCTGCTTTGTAAAATAAAGCCAGCCTTCTTCATCGAAATAACTGGTGTGATTCTCACCTATAGTAGTCTGAAATTCCCGCTGCCAGTCGGTAATTGCCTCGTGAAAAGGCTCCGCTGCAGGGGCAAAGTAATAGGGAGAGTTGTAGCCCTGCTCATGAAAATCGACGTGAACATGCGGCATCCATTCCTTGTAAATTGCTGCACGCGCCTGAGACTCCTGCTGTGTTTGCCAGGCCCAGTCGCGGTTCAGGTCAAAATAGTAGTGATTAGAACGCCCTCCCGGCCATGGCTCATCGTGCTCACGTGATTCTACATTTGGGTCGTACTCACTGCCTGTAATTCCGCGGAACCAGTTTACATATCGCTCCCGGCCATCAGGATTAATCATTGGATCGACCACCACAACCGTGTTTTCCAGCCATCCGGCCGCTTCACTGTTCCCGGGATCGGTCAGCTGATAGAGTGTTTTCATGGCGGCTTCACTGCTCGACGTCTCGTTACCATGAATATTGTAGCTTAGCCAGACTATCGCCTTGCGCATATCTGTCGGCTCGCCATCCATCAAACCGGTTAACTTTAAATTGTTGGTACGAATCTCTTCCAGATTTTGATGGTTTCCGGGGGATGTAACAACCAGGTGGACAAGCTCTCTATTTTCGTATGTTTCGCCATAAACGTCAAGAATCGCACGATCAGAGTTTTCAGCAACATGCCGGGCGTAGTCCATAACTTTATGATGAGGCGTGTATCGATCACCCAGGTCGTACCCCAGGTATTCGGCCGGACTTTGAAGCTGGGCAAAGGCTGAATGAACAACCATGCCTGAAAAGAGAAAAATTAAAGAGATTACATACCGTAGTTTCATAATTATTAAGCGTGGGTTTGGTTTTTTTCGGAACTGCAACTTAAATAAAACCGCTCTCTGCTAAAAGCACCATTTTCAACGAGTTAAATTCCTCACTCACTTTCAATGCGTACACTTGAGCCGGTGCTAACTTCTTGCTGTCCAGAGCAATTTCAATTTACCGGTTAAGATCAGGCCTGCGCCATTATCTGTTATAAAAGTCGTTTATGGTGAACTATGGGAAACTGCAGATAGTTTGACTATGTAAATAGTAAAAGACTCTATCAATTTTAAGCTATCAGTTTATGAACACCCGAAAACTTTCGGTGATAACCGGACTTATTATTTTTGTAGCTACGCTGATTCTATCCTGGTATATCCTTTCCGGCTCTGAAGAGGAAAGCGCCCAGCAACGTGAAACAGAGGCCGCTCCAGTGTTAATGATGAACTATTCTCCCGAAAATGTTCAGTCATCGATCGGGTTTACAGGACGCGTCATCCCATTCGAACAGTTTGACATCTATGCTGAAGTTACCGGCATATTTGAAAATGGCGACCACCCCTTCAAAACAGGTACAGCATTTGAAAAGGGAGAAATCCTTATTCAAATCAATAGTGAAGAGGAGCGTCAGCAGCTTCAGGCGGCACGTTATGATTTTTCCGCCGTCATATCTCAACTACTGCCAGACGTTAGTATAGATTACCCTGAATACTATGAGGAATGGAAGGCATATCTTGACAAAATGGATGCTTACGACTCCCTCCAATCGCTGCCGGAGGTTACAGATCAGCAGTTCAGAATGTATCTGAATCGCCAAAATGTTTTCAGCACCTTCTATTCAATTCGCGAACAGGAAGTGAGACTTAAGAAATTTACAATTCGAGCACCCTACAATGGGGTAGTAACAGATCATCAGCTAAACCCCGGGGCTCTGGTTCAAAACGGACAGATGCTTGGACA
>Ga0307966_1001574_pt1 | contig 17839 bp, 18 predicted proteins | sample OrgLakmetagen646_FD_203141 | JGI IMG/M metagenome (GOLD analysis project Ga0307966, IMG submission 203141) | Saline water microbial communities from Organic Lake, Antarctica - #646 | ecosystem: Environmental > Aquatic > Non-marine Saline and Alkaline > Saline | place: Antarctica: Organic Lake... | reverse complement strand
GTGACCTGAACTGAGGGAGGCGCTTCAAAATGTATTGTCGGGCGGTCAAGGCGGCCCGAGACGATTTGCATTGCCTCGGTGTGCTGTCGGTACGCGCCAATGGAATCCATCCGATGATCGTGTGACAGGAGCATGCGGTGCCAGCGAAACAGCGTCTCGTGGTCGAGCGGATCAGCAAAACCCGAATAGAGGTCCACCATCATTTCAGCCACACCCTGCTCACGCGGCTTGGTGGGGTAGCTGTCAGGGTCCAGCCCCATGTGGCGGCGTAGAGAAGACTGGACGCTCAGCCGGTCGAGGATTTCGCCCTCGATGGCACTGGTTTGCATTGCTTCTTCGCTCAGAAGTTCGATGCGCAATTGCTCGCGCTCAGGCTGGCTGACATGATACACGGCACCGACGATCTCGCCGGAGGACAGCAGAAATTTCCGCTCGAACGACTCCAGAACGGTGGCGTCATACCGGAAATCCGGCCAATCGGGCAGTGTCCAGTTCCAGGCCATGAGTTATAGACATCCCTTCTATAACTCACATTAAGATCATTTGTGATGCATAGAAGTCAAGGCTATCGATCAAAGGATGTGCCTGCCAACCTCCACGCTAGATAAAAGACACCAAGCTCACCTTCAGAACGACGGAAGACATTTTCAACGCGTTCGCGGGAGGAATTCGTCAAGCTGATCGGTTAGGTCGGACAGGAAAAAAGAAAACGAGCAGCCTGACGAGACCGAATAGCCCGCAAGTCTTAGATTACATAAAACGGATTATGCGAATCTAGTATTGTAGCCGCAAAGCGATAATGTCACCCCTGTGCAATTCAGGAATGTCACTCTCTTGTTCAGTTGAGCAACGGGAGATTGGACATGGGATGGGTGATGATGAGCGAACGCGAGTTAAATCGGGTGGAAGTATTGGCGCAGGTCGATGATGGTCGGCTGAGCGTCGATAACGCTGCGAACATGTTGGATCTGACACGTCGGCAGGTTTTCAGACTGTTGAAGCGCTACCGTCAGGATGGAGCTTCTGCGATCCGACACAAGGCGCGTGGGAAGCCGCCGAACAACTTAATCCATCAGGCCAAACGGGATTATGCGGTTAGCCTGATCAAAGAGAACTATCCGGATTTCGGGCCGACGTTGGCCGCTGAGATGCTGGCGGAACATCATAGCTTCAAAATCTCTCGCGAGACGTTGCGCAAGTGGATGCAGGAAGATGGTCTCTGGCTTTCTCGCAAGCAGCGCCGCCAGTTCCACCAGCCCAGATTACGCCGGGAATGTTTTGGTGAGCTGATCCAGATTGATGGCTCTGACCACCGATGGTTTGAAGATCGCGGCCCACCATGCACCCTGCTCGTCTTTATCGATGATGCGACCAGCACGCTGATGGAACTGCGGTTCGTGAAGTCAGAGAGCACGTTCAGTTACTTCGAAGCGCTGGAAAGCTATCTGCTCGAACATGGACGTCCCGTGGCTTTCTACAGCGACAAGCACACGGTGTTCCGCGTGGCGAAGGAAGATGCCAAAGGCGGTGCGCGCATGACTCAGTTTGGACGTGCCTTGAACCAGTTGAACGTTGAGATTCTCTGCGCGAACAGCTCTCAGGCCAAGGGCCGCGTCGAACGCGCAAACCGGACGTTGCAAGATCGGCTAGTGAAGGAATTGCGGCTGGCAAGCATCTCGGACATGGAGGCTGGAAACGCCTATTTGCAAGGCTTCAAAGAACGTTTCAACGCGCAATTCGCCAAAGCCCCGGCCAAGCCTGACAACCTGCACCGTGCGCTCAACGTCGAACCGGATCGGCTTGATGAAGTACTGTGCTGGCGCGATACACGCTATGTCGGCAAGCAGCTGACGTTTTCCTATGACCGCAAGCGGATCATGCTCGAAGAAAGCGATGTGACACGTGGTCTGGTCGGTAAATACGTGGACACTTATGCATTTGTTGATGGGCGGTTCGAAGTGCGCTCAAAAGGCCGATCCCTGCCCTACAAAATCTTCGACATGGATCAACGCGTGACGCACGCCGCCATCACCGACAACAAGCGCCTTGGTGCCGTGCTGGAGCACATCAAAGAGATGCAAGATAAGACCCCACCAAAATACCCAGTCAGGACAAATTCTGAGAAGATGGGCTATAAGCCGAGTGGTAAAACGCCTGGTCGGCCGTCAGGGTCGCGGAACAAAAAGACGATTGTACAGGCCGCAGAATAGGCTCAAGATGGGAGCTATGAATGCCGAAGAAGAACCAGAGATCATCATGTCCGATCTGTGCGCCGATGTCGAAATCGACGGGCATTTCCTGACAGTCGATATCTACAAGAGCGACATCGACCCTGGCTGGATTCTGGAAGTCATAAAGGAGTTCGGCACATCCACTGACTTCGACGATCCATTCATCGCGGACGGCCTCGCTTGGCAGCAATTCGAGAAGACCTTGCACGAAGAAGGCTTGGCCGCGTTCCTCACCAAAAAAGAGAAACGGCAGCTCTTACACTGACCCTCGCAAAGCCAGCCAGGTCTCCGATATCTGAGGTCTCCGCCCTGTCAGGCTTTGCTACCCTCAGCGCCTGTGGTGACATTCCTGCTTTGCGCAGCCGGTGACATTTCTGAATGGCGTTTACACCCGCGACGGCAATGGCGCGCAGCAAATCTCTGCCAGTTGTATCTGTTTCGGCATCGGTCTCAGCTCGTATGGGAGCGGCCGCGTAACCTATTCCGGCCAATGCGTCGATCAATGGCGTTGGATCCGTGTCTGGCGCTGCAAAGGTGATATTCGCCTGATGGAGTGTCAGATTGACCCGCGCCGCTACGACGTCGCTGCGCGCGTTCAAAAAACGCTCCAATTTGGCGACGCAGCCACCACACCTGATATCGGGCAATGACAGGATACACCGCCCGCGCCCGTCGTGGTCCGTCCAGACACTTGCGCGCGATTGCGCGCGGCCCAGCGGACCCAACCGGCTGGCGATGGGTTCTCGCTTTATGGACGTGGTTTCAATCATGTCCTGCATCCCTCACATCCGACCCACCGTTTTCATCTGGTGAACGCCGTTCATCACTCTGAGGTTTTCCCAATTAACTACCGCCAGCTTATTTCAATTCTACCTGAATGGCTCATGAAGTCAATTTTCTGAATCCGCCAGTATCTTGGTCAGCAACCTGATGGACGCGTGTAAGTAAAAACATCCGGTCAATCGAGCAATTTGAAATTTTCCGATACTCTTGGCTATGCTGCAAGTCGACAGCTTGGGCTCAAGGGCACCTCTAAAAATTGCCCTGTACTTGGCTCTGGGGTATGATTGAGACGTAAACCGGCAGGGGAATGTGGTGATGGCGCAGATGGGGTTTTTCGATCTTTCGGACCGTTACGCGAGCCTGGACGCAAAGAAAGACCCGCTGCTTGAGATTGGTGCCGTGGGAAGAGTTTCGTCCGGCTCTTGAACTGATCTGCCGCAAGCCGGATGCGGACCGGAAGTCTCGCGCCGGGCGCAAGCCAATAGACGCAGTGCTGATGTTCAAGGCGCTGGTCTTGGGCGCGCTTTACAATCTTTCCGACGACCAGATCGAGTATCAGATCCGAGACCGGCTATCGTTCATGTAGAACCCGACAGGGCATTGCGCAGCGATGTCCCGATAGGGCGTTTTCTGGGGCTCGGTCTCGGGGGGTCGCGTGCCCAAGGCCAAGACGGTGTGGCTCTATCGCGACGCGCTGGCGCAGGCGGGCAAGGTGGAGGAGTTGTTCGGCCTGTTCGACGGTCATCTCAATCGGCAGGGCTACATCGCCCGTGCCTTCGGCGAGTGGCTGCAAGAGCAGCGCTTGCGCGTGTCGGCTAAATCCCGACTTGGTGAAAAGCTTGGCTATATCCATAAGGCCTAGCTGGCCCGAAGCTGCATATTTAAGTTTTTCTAGAACATTTGTGGAACAAATTAGCCATCTGAACTCCGCATATACAACACCACATTTTCGACGGTGAACTTGAAGCCACGGCCATCAGCGACACGCTCAGCACTGATTGGATACTTTGGGCGATTGGGGTTGAGTGAAGTGATACGGAAGACTTCGCCGTTACTTTTGAAGGTCTGCCCATAGTCGGATGGCTTTAATCCAAAATGTTCCGCCAGGGCTTCAAACAAGGTCTTTTCAACTGAATAGAGTGACCCATCCACCAACGGGATGCCTACACGGAAACCAATCTCAAAACCATGTTGCAAGTCGATGTCGCTCAGCTCGCCACCTTCAACGCTGAGACCATGCGTTTCCGCTACGTTCTGACACGCCTTCAGGAGATCGCGACGCAAGCGGTCACACAGCTCAGGGGTCAGATTGCGTGGAGGCGGCACCTTGGCTTCGTTTGCCTGCGCCTGCCGCCGCACAGCTGGCGGCTGCCCTTGCGGTTTCCTTTTATTCTTTTTCACATCAAGGCCTTTGCTTTGTAGACGGTCCCGCGCGAAACTCTCATGTCACGGGCGATTTCTGTGGGAGAGACGCCCTCGGCCAGTTTGGCCTGAATGGCCGACATATCGATCTTTGCAGTGCGTCCACGGTAGACGCCGCGATGCTTGGCAGCTGCAATCCCTTCAGCCTGCCGCTCCCGGCGGAGATTGGTTTCGAACTCGGCGAAGACCCCAAGCATGTCGAAGAACGCCTTGCCAGTGGCGGTAGAGGTGTCCACGGGCTGCTCTGTCGCGGCCAGATGCGCCCCTTTGGATTTTAGGTGAGTGACGATTGTCTGCAAATCGCGCAAGGAACGCGCCAGCCGATCAATACGGGTCACAACCAACGTCTCCCCCGGATGGATGAAGTCGAGGATGGTTTTAAGCTCGGGCCGTCCCTCAAGGCTGGTGCCGCTCTTCTGCTCGGTCCTGACCATGCCACAACCTGCCGCATTCAAAGCGCTCACCTGCGCATCGAGGTTCTGGTCCGTGGTCGAAGTACGCGCATATCCGATTTTAGCCTGATATGTGTTCATTTTGGGTGTGCATCTAACATGGATTATTCATTAAAGCGAAAGAGACCTAAAATATACACTAAAGTGGCTTGCTTGCGTGTTCATGCACATAGGACGATGAATAATGCGTAGCGTTTCCGGGACCATAGCAGACCCTGCCAAGGTGGTGCGCCGAACTCCGCGCTTCGGTTTGGCTTGCCGCAGCGCCTCGATCATCAGTGTCTTCAAGCTTCCCCGCGGCTGCGCATAGATCGCGGCATAGATCGCTTCGTGACTAATGCGCTGACTGGGATCATCTGGATGCATGCGCCGTAGTCTGGCCGCGATCTGCTCTGGCGACCAGCACCAATGGATCAGACGGTTGCGCACCCAGTCATAGAACGGAGCCTCGCGAACCAGTTTGCGCCGTCGTCCCGAGCACAGCTGTGCCGCATCACGAGCCAGCCTCGCCACATGTGGATCATACCCGTCAGGTGTAGCACCCCGCGTCAGTTCGAGCCCGATGGTGCCGTGATGCCTCCCAAGAAGGCGGCCGATCTGACGAAGGCTCGATCCCCGCTGATGTTCCGAAAGGATCACGCCACGTTCCTCGGCGTTCAGGTGCTTGTAGTGTTTTTCCATAGCGACATCCTATGCCCTTCGGGCTGTCGGTGTCGCACTTCTATCTTGAGCCCAAGCCCTCACACACTTGACAAATTTAAAAACCAAACGATTGTTAGGCTATGAGCGTTGCCGGAGAACCGCCCGATGGCGGATGTGCTTACGCTTCATATGTTCATCAGGGAGGAACACATGTTCAAATCAATCGCACTCGCAGTTGGCGTTGCGGCAATCGTTGCCACTGCAACACAGACAATTGCACAAGACTATCCGGAGGTCACATTGCGCATGGCCCATCCGCTACCCGAGACATGGCCAGCCGTGCAGTGGGATAAATGGTGGGCCGAAGAAGTGACCCGCCGCTCGGGGGGCAAGATCAAGATTGATATGTTCTGGTCCGGTCAGCTTGGCGGGATGCTTGAGATCAAAAACCTGATCTCGTCAGGTGCGATTGATCTGGGCGTTTTTGCGCAGGCGGCCCATGCCTCCGAGATGCCGATGACCTCGGTTGCGGCAGGATTGCTGAACCGCGTGTCTGCGGATGCTGCCACTGCGCAAAAGCTGGCCGGCGAGGTCTATGCCTCCGCGCCGACGAAGGCAGAGTTGGACGAGCTCAACCTGCACCCGATCAAATGGACAGTCACTTCGCCCTACCGCTTAACCTGTAACAAAGCAATCGAGCAGATGTCCGACCTTGAAGGTCTGCGGGTGCGCGCTGTTGGCGGGGCATATGTTCCGATCTGGATGGAAACCTATGGCATGGTCCCGACACAGATTCAGGCACCGGAAATTCGCGAGGGTCTCCAGCGCGGAACGCTTGATTGTAACTTCGGGCCTATTGAATGGGTGCCGTTCTTCTCATTGCAGTCGGTTGCGCCTTTTGTCTCCGACATCAACACAGGCACATTCACTACGTTCCAGCTGTTCGCGCCTGCAGACAAATGGGCAAAGTGGCCTGAATCAGTCCGAAACCTGATGACCGAAGTGGCACAAGAAGCCATGCAAAAAGACCTCGAATGGGTCGCAGGCGCTGAAGCTGAAGCCATGGCGAGCTTTGCAGAAGCAGGCGGCAAGATGATCCCGCTCGCCGATATGGACGCGTTTGTTGCCAAATCTCCTGACATGATTGCGATCTGGGAAGAGAAGATGACTGAGGAAGGCAAAGCAGAGGCGATTGCGCCGATCGTGCCTTTGCAACGTGCAGCTGCGGAGAGCTTTAACTGATGGCCAAAGGGCTAAGCAAAGAGGAGGGGCAGCAAGACGCTGCCCCTGCCTACGCGCCCACCCCGATTACAGGCGGTTTGGTTGAGCGGGTCGCGATTTCGGTCTGTGCGGTGACGTTGTTTGTCGTCATGCTGATCGGTGCCGCAGATATTATTTCAGGTGAGGTGTTTGGTGTGTTTTTGTCCTTTAAGGTCGACATGTCGGGCACATTGGCCGCCGCCGCAATCTTTCTCGCCTGGCCTCTCGTGCAGCGACAGCGCAGTCACATCCGTGTCGATCTGTTCCTGTCGTTCATGCCGCGCTCCCTTTTGGTGCTTGGATGGTGGTTGACCCAGTTGATCGGTATTCTGGTCTTTGGTCTGATTGCCTATGGTGCCGTAGAAATGGCCCGTGACAGTGTCGGGTTCTGGGAGAAATCGGCTGCAACGTTAGGCTACCCGATCTGGCCCGCAAAAGTAGCCTGCGCCGTTGGTGCCATGATCACGCTGGCCGTGTTTATCCATCAGGCCCTGAGCGGCCCAAAAAATGATCTGGACCTCTAATGAGCGGATTAGAGCAAGGCGGGATAGCGTTTGTCGTTCTTTTGATGTTGCTGGCACTTGGTGTGCCAGTCGGATTTTCGCTGGCCGGTGTTGCGGCCATTGGTCTGTACCTGAGCGTCGGCGCCAGCTTTATGCTCACCACGTTCAAAACGACGCCCTACACGCTGGCCAGTGATTATACATTTGTCGTGGTGCCGATGTTTGTCCTGATGGGGGCGATTGCAGGACGGGCCGGTATTATCGGTGATCTCTACGCCGCCGCGCAGGCGATGTTGAGCCGCGTGCGCGGGTCGCTTTTCATGGCGACAATCGTTGCACAGGCAGGGTTTGCGGCGGCGTCGGGCTCCACGGTTGTTGCATCGGGCGTATTCACGCGCATGGCCCTGCCGGAGATGCTACGCTTCAAATATGATCCGGGCGTCTCTGCGGGCTGCATTGCTGCGGCTGGCACCTTGGCTGGTCTCATCCCGCCTTCAATCGCAATGGTTCTCTTTGCCCTGCTCACAGGACAGCCAGTGGGCGCGTTGTTGATTGCTGGTATCTTGCCGGGAGTTCTGACTGCTGTCGCCTACATGGCTGGCATCCGTGTTTTTCTTCAGTTTCGCCCCAAATGGGCCCCGCCAATGACAAAACAGGTCACGTGGCCAATGCGCTTTCATGCGCTTTCAAAGGTCTGGAGCGTTCTGTTGCTAATGCTGCTGGTTATGGGCGGCATTTATTCTGGCCTGTTTCCGCCCTCTGCTGCTGGCGCTGTTGGTGCTGCGGGGGCGTTGGTCATTGCCCTGGCCATGCGCCGCATCGGGGTTAATGAAATCTGGGAGGCTTTGCTGGAATCTGCGCGCATCACCGCGATGATTTTCCTGATTGTGATCGCCGGTCTAATCTTTAGCCGGTTCTTGCTGGTGTCCGGCTTCATTGGTGAATTACGCGATATCGTGCTGGCAACTAAATTGGGTGTTTCGGGGTTTCTCATGATGACAATCGTGCTGTTCCTGCTGCTCGGCATGTTTCTGGACAGTGTATCGCTGCTTGTCATTGCGGTGCCTTTCCTGTTCCCTATTTCTCAGACACTGGGCATCAACCCGATCTGGTTTGCTGTTTTGATTGTAAAGCTGATCGAGATTGCGGCGATATCTCCGCCTGTCGGGCTAAATCTCTATGCGGTATTGGCTTCGGCGGACGGGCGTGTGACGACCGGGCAGCTCTTCAAGGGGGTCGTGCCGTTTCTAGCGATTGAGGTTGTCATACTGGCGCTGCTGCTCGCCTTCCCGTGGATCGCGACCATCCTGCCCGAAACGATGGGCTGATGCGATTGATCGACTTTTTCGACCGCTCCGCAGAGCTGACACCGGATCATATATTTGTCCGACAAGGGAAGGTGAACCGGAGTTACGCGCAATCGCGTGCAGCCAGTCACCGCATTGCAGCGGCTCTGCTGCGCGACGGGATGGGGCCTGGCGTGCGTGTGGGTGTCTATATGCCCAACTGCTGGTGCGGGCTTGAGGCCATCTTTGGCCTCTTTCGTGCGGGCTGTGTGATGGTCCCGGTGAATGTGCGCAATCCTGTCGCGCAAAACGCCACAATTTTAAAAAACGCAGGCGCGCAGGCAATGTTCTACCACTCCGCCTATGCCGCCGACGTGGCACAAGTGCGTGCTATCTGTCCGGATCTCAAACTTGCTGTTTGCATTGATGGTCAGGCAGCGCCCGCATTAACAGAATGGATGGCCCCGGAGGGGACGCTGATCCCTGACCAGCCTCATGATCCACAGGATTTATGGGTTCTCTATGGCACATCCGGCACCACTGGCCAGTCCAAAGGAGTCCGGCATACGCATCTGACAAACCTCGTCAGCGGAATGGACATGCTGCACGCGCTAGAGGTGCACGGGCCCGTCCGCCACCTTGTCGTGGCCCCGATGACCCATTTTGCGGGCACATTCCTTTTTGCGCTGACAATCACGGGCAGCACGCATATCCTGCTCGATAGCGTTGAACCTGCGCAGATCCTTGCCGCAATCGAGGCCGAGCGTGCGCAGATCTTGTTCCTACCGCCTACCCTCATTTACCGCATGTTAGCAGATGAGGCATTGTACGCGCACAGCTACGCCAGCCTACACCGCTTTGTCTATGCCGCGGCACCGATTGCTCCCGAGAAACTGCGCGAAGCCGTGCAGGTCTTTGGCCCCGTGATGAGCAATTTCTACGGTCAGGCCGAAGCATTGGGGCCGATCAGTTTCTTGCCGCCAGAGGATCACCGTCCCGAAGATGGCGCACCGTGGGACAGCCGCCTGATGTCAATTGGGCGGCCCTCAATCCTGCGGCGTGTGGCGGTGGTCGATGACGCGGGGCAACCCGTCGCAGCAGGCACACGCGGCGAAGTTGCCCTGCGCGGCTGGGGTGTGACGAAGGGCTATGAGAACAATGTGGAGGCCACCGAGAAAGCCTTTCGCAACGGATGGTATCTGACGGGTGACATAGGTGTGGCGGATGCCGAAGGCTATGTGACGCTGGTGGAACGAAAAAAAGATATGATCATATCGGGTGGCTTCAACATCTACCCCGCTGAGGTTGAGCGCGAATTGCTGGCACACCCAGATGTGCTGGAGGCGGCAGTTATCGGCATTCCGGATGCCGACTGGGGCGAAGCCGTCATAGCACTGGTTGAGCGGCGTTCAGGGGGGACAGTCACGCAAGCCGACCTGATCGCCCATTGCAAGAACAGGCTCGGCAGCTTGCGGTCCCCAAAATCGGTTGAGTTCAGAGAAAGTTTGCCGCGCAATGCGACCGGCAAAGTGCTCAAGCGAGAACTGCGCGCACCCTACTGGGCAGGAAGATCACGCGAAATCTGACGCGCTGCGCGCCAGTCGCGGGTTATCTCCGCGATAAGGTCCGCAGTTGGGCGGATACCGGAAACCGTTCCGCAGCCGTGACCCATGCTCCACACGGTTTTCCACGATGCGATATCCAGCGCTCCATGATGCAGCGGCGTCCCCGAGGCGTCTATAATTCCTTCCGACAGGAGGCTTTCGCGCGCAAAGTTTGCAGGTATCCCCGTCACAAGCTCGCTGAGCGCCACACCGTCCGCATTGGTTCTAACCACCATATCCTTGTGACCTTGCTGTGCCAGGCTTTCAGGGGTGGCGATAAAAGGCGTACCAGCATAGCCGAGATCGGCATCGAGAATTTCGAGAGCATGCAGGGCGCGGCCTGTGCCAATCGCGCCCGCGATCGCGATGGGTCCGTCAAAAAACTCCCGCACCTGTGCCACAAACGCAAACGGGTTGATCCAGCCCGTGTTGCCCCCGGCTCCTGCGGTCAATAGGACAAGGCCGTCCGCACAAGCAGCGACCGCTTTGCGCGCATGGCGCAGGCTGGCCACATCGGAAAACACGATCCCACCGTAGTCGTGCACCGGTCCCGTCACCTCGTCGGGCGCACCGACGGAGGCCACAACAACCGGCGCACGGGCGCGCACGGTCGCTTCGAGATCGCTTTTGAAGCGCGCGTTTGATTTGTGAACGATCAGGTTTATACCCCACGGGTGGTCCGGACAGGCCTGCGCAATACGGGCCAGCCATTCGTCAAGCTCTTCGGGGGTGCGGGCGTTTATGCTGGGAAAGGCAGAAAGCGCGCCCGCCTGTGCGGACGCAATAATCAGATCCGGCCCCGAAATCAGGAACATGGGTGCCACGAAGAGCGGAACACTCAGGCGTTCTTTGAGTGCGGATCGCAATGCGGGACCGCTTTGGTTGCGTGACCACATAATATTTCACCTCTTGATAACTAAATCTAACAATCAACTGTTTGGCAAGCGAGATAAAGTCGCCTATGCTTTCTGGAAGGGAGAGTAGAAAGTGCAGCGCGACGGGAGGTCGGTCCTTTCGCTACCGTGCCAACACCGCTTCTCAAGAAGGCTCCGGAAACGAAACTGCGTTTGAGAAAAAGGAGGCCAAGCAACATGATGGATGTTCTGGACGACCCGCAGGTCTATTTGCCTGATTTGTTTGCAACACATGCACGCCACTATCCAGGCAAGCCGGCCGTTGTCTGTGCTGACCAGATCCGCAACTGGGGTGACTTTGTCGCCAATATCAACCGTGTTGCGAACCACCTGATCAGTAAGGGTCTGTCGAAAGGTGAGAAGGTCGCTGTGATGATGGGCAATTCTGTCGAGATGCTCGAGGCGGTGTTTGGTGTTGTGCGGGCGGGAGGCTGTGTAGTTCCGCTATCCGGCTTGCTGACTGCCGAACAGTTGGAGACCTTGCTGGGCGATTGCGGAGCGGTGGCGGCCATCGTGTCCGATGATTTTCGCGCCCGTGTCGTACCGTTGCGCAGCACGCTGGATCAGGTACACAGCTGGATCTCGCACGGCTTTGACGCGGACGGATGGGAGGCGATGGAAACGATCCTCGAGGCAGGCGTGCCAACCGTGCCGGACGTCCGCCATGCGCTCACCGACACGTTCAACATCATCTACTCCTCAGGCACAACCGGATTGCCAAAAGGTATTGTGCAAACCCACCGCGCGCGTTTGCACTGGGCCTTCTCGAACGCGGTCGAAATGGGGTTCACCTCCGACAGTCGCGCGCTGACGACGACACCGCTTTATTCGAACGGTACATGGCTGATGATGCTGCCGGTGCTGTTTGCGGGCGGGACATTGCATGTGATGCCTTCCTTTGATGCGGCGGGTTTTCTGCGCATCGTGGCGCGGGAGAAGATTACCCACACCTTCATGGTGCCTGCGCAATATCTGATGGTACTGGAGCAACCCACGCTGGCGGATGCCGATCTGTCGAGCTTGCGCACGGTGCTGTCGGCTGGCTCCCCGCTCCGGCGCGATGTAAAACGGCAGATTATTGAACAGATATCGCCTGGATTGTTCGAGCTTTACGGCTTTTCCGAAGGCTTTGCGAGCATGCTCAAACCGCACCAACACGCCGAGAAATTCGACACGGTTGGCACGCCTGTGATTGGATTCGAGCTGCGCATTCTCGACGATGCGGGCAACGAGATGCCGGTGGGTGAAGCAGGCGAGATTGCAGGCTATGGCGCTGGTATCATGCGCGAATATCACAACCGTGCCGATGAAACAGACGACCTGATCTGGCGTGACGAGCGGGGACGAACCTTTATCCGGTCGGGCGATATCGGTCTGCTCGACGCGGATGGCTTCCTCAAAATCATCGACCGCAAGAAGGACATGATCATCTCTGGCGGCTTCAACGTCTTTCCTGCGGACGTGGAGGGGATTGTCGGCGGGCATCCAGATGTGTCCGATGTGACCGTGATCGGCGTGCCGCACCCGCGATGGGGGGAAAGCTGTCTGGCGCTGGTCATTCCGACCGCCACAGCCCGCGCCACAGCCGAGGAAATCAAGGAATGGGCCAACGAGCGATTGGCCAAGACACAACGTCTGGTCGGGGTAGAGATGCGCGAAGAGTTCCCACGCAACGCCTTGGGCAAAGTGATCAAGAAAGACCTGCGCGCGCACTATTGGGAAAATGCTGTGCCCTGAAAAGGGAGGGCGCGCCACAGCTTCTCGGGAGGAGAAAACGATATGAAGATTATAACAAAACCATTGGCCTGTCTCGCATTTGCAAGCGGGGCCATGCTGGCAATGCCTGCCGCGGCACAGGATGCTGTCGCACCGCCCTATCTGATGACAGGGGCAAACACGGTCACCATCGCGGTGAGCTGGGACTTAGCAAGCCTTGAGGGGTTATTGCCAATGGGTGTGCTCGCGGCGGATGATTTGTCCGGCGGGATAAACATTTATGATGCGGAGGGCGGATATGGCCTGACCCCCTACAGTGCGGCCTATGCCTATGTGAATGTTAAAGGCTGGAACGCGTCTGACGGCTCATCTGCCCGCTTTATCCTTGGCGGATGGTACGGACCCGATCCCAAAGTTGCTAAGGCGATGCAAGAGAACTTCTATGCCGATGTTGCGACAGGCGATGCGTCACAGAGCGAGGATGGTGACACATGGACAGGTGTCGGCGGCGATGGCACCGGCGAAATCAAGCTTGTGGTCAAACCAGGAACAGACTGCGTGGCAGCCGCAGGCATGCTGAACTATGTAGGCGAGCCGGACGGCGGACAGGGCTATGACCTTATGAAAGTGCCGTTTACCGGTGATTTCTGTCCCGCTGAACCGGTCTCGGTCGATATTTCCGGCACTGGGGCGCTAGGGCAGATCAAAGTCGATCAAATGCTGGGCGGCGGGCGTCTTCGCAGTGGCACCTTCGCGTTTACAAAGTAAAGCGATAATCAGGAACGGCGGCCCACGGGGCGCCGATTCCGCTATTCCTCGGCATCCCTTCGGATTGAGCGTACAAAAGCCTTGGCAATCTGTGCGGGTTTTGTCTTGCCTTTTGGATCGTACCAGACCGGCACCCAGTTGAGCGCCCCGAGCAGTTGCAACCGCAGCAGCCCCACGTCGGTCTGGCTGGTCACTTCAAGCGCTCTGAACAACCCGCGAAAAAGTTTCTCATAGCCGCGACGGTGGGCTTTCAATTTGTCATTGAGATCGTCGCGGTCCTGAGCAAAGTTCGGCGAAATGATTGTCATCAATGTACCGGTTCCAAGCAGACCTTTGAGATGCGCTACGGCCGCACGTTCGAGCCGGTCCCACGGGTCTTTGCCCTTTGCGATGGCTTTTTCGACATCCGCCGTCATATCCGCAACCACCCGCTCATGAATAGCGAGCAGCATGTCCTCTTTGGATTGGAAGTGATAATAGAGCGAGCCCGGTAGCATATCTACCGATGCCGCGATATCGCGCATGGATGTGCCGTCAAAACCCTGCCGCGCGATCAGCTCGGCTGCACTGAGCAAAACTTCTTCGCGCTTGTTTTTGCGGCGCGCTCCAGTTTTCTTTGCACCCGTGGTGGTGCCTTCGGACGGGAGAGCTGCCTCGGAAGTGCGGTCGGAGTGCGATGTCATCAAGGCGCTTTCTGTTACGGCGGAGCATGGAAGAGAGTGTGGACCGGATCATTCTATTTTCGTTATTCTACCTATTGTTTGTTTGAACTTCGAGAGCGAAAATTCTACCATCACGATACATAACCGGAGAGATCCTATGACAACTGGCAAGGCAACACTCACCATCAACGGTGCGATCGCCGAGATCGTATTCACAAACCCCGACGCAGGGTTGATGGATGCCACGATGGAGGCGGATTTGCTGGCGGCAGTGCAAATTGTGACGGAGCATCCTGACATTCGCGCCTGTGTGCTGACGGGAGCCGAGGCGGGCGTTTTTATACGGCACTACGACCTCAAAGTGCTCGCGCCGAAAGCCCGCGAAATGGCGCAACGCGGGATAGTGTTCGACACTGCCCGTCCCGTACCCGAGGCACCGATCCACATCGCGATGCGCCTGATGGAGGCAAGTCCGGTGATTTTTATCTGTGCCATGACGGGCACGGCAATGGGCGGTGGATTCGAACTGTCGTTGGCCTGTGACATGCGGGTGGTTCAGGAGGGGGACCATATCTTTGGCCTCCCGGAGATCAATCTGGGCATTCTGCCCGGTGCTGGCGGCACCCAGCGGTTGCCCCGCATTGTGGGCCAGTCGCGCGCCTTGCACATGACACTGACCGGCCAGACGCTGTCGCCGCAAGAGATGGTGACGGCTGGAATTGCCTGTGCCTGTGTTCCCGGCGCGCGCACGAAAGCGATGGCGCTGGCGCAGCAAATGGCAGGCAAACCGGCAAAAGCCACCGCCTATATCAAGCGCCTTGTGCGTCAGGCAGATAATCCCCGCCCTGACGATCTAGCAGATGAGCGGACGTTGTTTTGCGATCTGATGGTCACGCCCGAAGCAAACCGTTTGCTGTCGGAGGGGGCCGAGGGAACGCACCGGATTACCGACGCTCCCTAACTCACTGCGCTGGCGCTTCGAGCAAGATCACGGAGCAGGCCGCTTCGTCAAAGCCGATGACGCCGCCGCCATTTTCGGCCATCGCGATGCGGGCCTTGTCTGTCTGGCGTTCCCCAGCCTCCCCGCGCAGTTGCAGCCCCAATTCGTGGATCATCGAAAGGCCGGTTGCACCGACAGGATGGCCCTTGGACACCAGCCCGCCTGACAGGTTCACCGGCAAGGCACCACCCCGTTTGGTGGCATCACTCTCGACCAGTTTACCGCCTTCGCCATCCGCGGCAAAGCCCAGCATTTCAAGCTGAAATATCTCGCAAAAGGAGGTCGCGTCATGCACCTCCACCAGATCGACATCCGAGGCAACAAGGCCGGATTTAGCGTAGGCTTTTTGCGCCGCGACACGGCTCAGCCCTGCCTCGGAAGGGTCGCGGTATTTGCCGCCGGTTAAGACCGAACCGCGCACCTTGATAGCGCGGGCGCGCACCTCCGCCGGTTGCTGTTTGAGCAAATCACCTGACACGAGGATCGCCGCCGCCGCACCGTCCCCGATGGGCGCAGCCATAGAGCGCGTGATCGGCCATGAGACTTCGCGGTCGTTCAATGCATCCGCGACGGGAACTTCAAAGCGGTATTGCGCCTTAGGGTTCATCGATCCGTGCCAGTGGTTTTTGGAGGCAGCCATCGCAATCTGTTCCTGGGTCGTGCCGTAGGTTTTCATGTGCCACGCGGCCTGCATGGCGTATGTGTCCATGAAGACCGTCCCACCTGCCCCGTTGGGATCAAAAGGCTTGCCGGCTTCCGCCCCGCGTGTCGCATAATAGGCGTGCCACTCTTCAGGGTTGAGCTGGTCAATGCCGCCCTCAAAAATTTCTAGCGTGCGTGCCTCGTCCCCTTGGACAAAGGTTTTCTCCACCCCAATCGCCAGCGAAGCCTCCATATCGCCCGATGCAACATCCTTCCACGCACCGTGGAACGCCATGGACGCGGTTGCGCATCCCCCCTCCACGTTGATCATTGGCACGCGTTCGGGGAAAAGCCCCTCGCGCACCAGCGGGGTAAAACAGACCTGCCCCCGAATGTTGCGTTGGCCAAAGCTGCCCATGCCGCAATTCCCGAACCATGCCTGTTCGATCAGGTTTCCATCCTCCCATCCCGCATCGGCAATCGCCTCCAGATAAGCCTCCCGCGTGAGGTCTTTGAAGCTGTCGCCAGGGCGTTTGCCAAAAGCAGTACAGGACGTTGAAATTACGTATACATCACGCATTGTTGTCATCTCCCGTCAGAAGTATTTTCCCATTCCTCCCACCGCGCCCTGCATGGGTAACGGCCTCTTTGATCCGGCTCAGCGGATAGCGCGCATCGACATCCGTGTGCAGCACCCCCGCCGCCAGTTTTGCCTCAAGGAAGCTATGCAGATCACGCACTTTCTCCGGCGTTGCGGTTTGGTACCAGTCGAACAGCCAGAACCCGCGCAGCTGGATGCCTCGAAACACCACATCGCGGGCGCTTATTACGTGATCCTCACCCGACAAAAGCCCATAGGTTACCAGGGTGCCGCCCTGCCCCAACGATGCGGCGAGCGTGCCTGTCGCGCTCCCGCCAATGGCATCAAGCGCCAGTGTGGGCGGGTTTTTTGTGGCCTTGGTGATCGCCTCTGCCAGATTTATTTTACCATTGTCGACAAGTACAACATCCGCGCCATCCTCGATGAGGGTGGATACAACATCGTCGCGGCGCACGATGTTAACCGTGTGCAGCCCCATCTCCCGGGCAAACCGGATGACCATGCGGCCCACATTGGAGTTGGCGGCGTTCTGGATCACCCAATCCCCGCGTGTGAGCGAAATAATATCGGTCAGCATAAGATAGGCAGTGCCGGGATTGGCCCGCATCAACGCCGCCTGTTCGGGGTCTGCCCCATTCGGTGCTTTTGGTGCCATCCACTCATGCACGATAACCGTATCAGCCCAGAGGCCGCCGCCCACAGGCAGAACCGCATCCCCAATGGCAAGGCGAGTCACACCCTCACCAATGGCATCGACAATGCCCCAAGCCCCCACACCCGGCGTTGCAGGCAGGGTGAGCGGCTCCGCCCCGTAGCGCCCCTCGATCGAGAGCAGATCAGCAGGGTTGATCGTCATGACCTTGTTGCGCACGCGCACCTGCTTTGGACCTGGCAGCGGGTCAGCCTCTTCGATGAGTTCGATGACCTCGGATGGCGTGCCGTGTCGGTGAAATACCGCGCTCTTCATCCCTTGAGCCTCACGGGGAGGCGGCGGGTGCCACGCGGCACCATCGCGTCGAGCCATTCTGGCTGTTGATCGGGGTCGAGTGCCAGATCGGGAAACCGGTCAAACAGCCGCTGCACCGCAATTCGGCCTTCCTCGCGCGCAAGTTTTGACCCCAGACACAGGTGAATACCCTGTCCAAAGGTGAGATGCCTATTCTGCTGGCGGGTGATGTCGAAGCGATTCGCATCGTCGAACATCCGGTCATCACGGTTTGCGGAATTAACCATCACAAAAACACGCTGCCCTTCGCGCAGGGTACGCCCGTGCAACTCGTGATCCTTGGCGACAACACGGACAAGCGCGTTTGTAGGGCCGTCAAAGCGCAGCACTTCCTCAATCATACTATC
>Ga0307966_1001572_pt1 | contig 17854 bp, 14 predicted proteins | sample OrgLakmetagen646_FD_203141 | JGI IMG/M metagenome (GOLD analysis project Ga0307966, IMG submission 203141) | Saline water microbial communities from Organic Lake, Antarctica - #646 | ecosystem: Environmental > Aquatic > Non-marine Saline and Alkaline > Saline | place: Antarctica: Organic Lake... | reverse complement strand
CCCAATTCCAAAACTTAGCGTGCAACAATTAACTCCTAAACCCGTTCACCAAAGAAAGATTCAGAATCAAAATAGCCGTTTATAACGGTTAATGAACTCTTGGAGGTACCCAATTCCAAAACTTAGCGTGCAACAATTAATTCCTAAACCCGTTCACCAAAGAAAGATTCAGAATCAAAATAGCCGTTTATAACGGTTAATAAACTCTTGGAGATGGACGATTTCAAGACTTAGCGTAATTCGTGTAAATCCTAAAATCATTTACCAGTCAAAGAATGGAATGAAAAATAGCCGTTTATAACGGTTAATGAACTCTTGGAGATACCCAATTCCAAAACTTAGCGTGCAACAATTAATTCCTAAACCCGTTCACCAAAGAAAGATTCAGAATCAAAATAGCCGTTTATAACGGTTAACAAATTCTAAAGACAATAAGTTTCAGATAAGAAACAAATACAATCAAACCTTCAAATAAATAGTTCCAATTTCGTAAAGTCAAAAAAACACTTACAAATCATTACAACTTCACTAACAATTTAGAATTAACCATTAACAATTAGCTTTTTCTTCTCTGAAAAAGCCCACAATCCCAAATAACAGAGCATTCCATTTACTCCAAGGATCTCATGACCTGACTTGTAGCCATTAAACCATTCTCCTTCATAAGTTTTAAATATAAATATGAATATAGGCACTATTAAACATACAATCCATGTGAGATTATCATTGACCTTTCTTTTAGATATTATTCCAAAGAAAAAGAGCCCAAGCAAGGGACCATAAGTGTATCCTGCTAAAACAAACAATGTATTAATCACATCTTGTTCTTTAAATGCATTGGCCAATAGAATTACAAAAAACAAAATTACTGTCATCCCAATATGAATATATTTTCTTACACGTTCTGCTTTGAGTTTATCTTTCCAAGTGTCTAATCTGAATAAATCCACACTAGTAGAAGTGGTAAGTGAAGTCAATGCTGAATCGGCGGAGGAATAGGCTGCCGCAATCAATCCGAGCAAGAAGGTAATTCCAATCGCAGTTCCCAAACCTCCTTCTAAAGCAATTAATGGAAAGAGTCTATCAGTTTGTTTATCTAGATCCATTCCTTGAATTGAAGCTAAAATATCTGGATTGTCTTGTGCATAAAGGGAAAGTAAACCACCGAGTATCAAAAACACAAAGTTGACACCAAATAAAATAATAGAAAACCACATCATATTTTTCTTGGCTTCTTTTTCATTTCTACAGGTCAAGTTTTTCTGCATCATATCCTGATCTAAACCAGTCATACCAAGAGTTATAAACAATCCTCCTAAAACCCCCTTCAAAATAAAATTACTATCATTAGGATTATCGGTCACAAACCAATCTGTCATTCCTAATGATTTTAATCCAACTGCTGCTTCATCAATTCCGCCAATAGACTGTGTTATCAAAACTACACTTACGATTAGAGCTATGAGCATGAATAACGTCTGCAGCGTATCTGTCCAAACAATAGTTTTTATTCCTCCACGATAGGTATACACGTAAATTAAAAGAAGCGTAACCAATACGGATACTTCAAAAGGTATTCCGTATTTACTCATCACAAAATAATCAAGAATATCAGCTACTAAAAATAAGCGAACAGATGCACCAAGAATTCTAGAGATCAAGAAGAATCCAGCACCAACCTTATGGGTTTTTGGACCATATCTCCCTCCTAAATAAGAGTAAATTGAAGTTAAATTAAGTTTGTAATAGAGTGGCAAAAGTACAAATGATATGATGGCATATCCCAACATGTAACCAATTACAATTTGCATGTAAGAGAATCCTGAAGCGCCAACTAATCCAGGAATTGAGATAAATGTTACTCCAGAAAGTGAAGCTCCAATCATTCCAAAACTTACCAAATACCACTTGGAATTTCTATTTCCAGTGAAGAAGGCTTCATTTTGTGCGCCTTTCGAAGTTAATCTTGAAATGATTAATAGCACAATGAAATAGGCAAGAATAATAGATAATATAAAGAATCCACTCATAATATATAATTATAGTGATAAATGTACTTTAAATAAAAGAAGGACTAACTGTAGTAGAAAAGTAAAAGTTAATATGCTCAATGTATTTAGGTTTTCGGAGCGTTTAGCGGGTTTATTTTTTCTTTTTTTCAAGACATAAATTTTCAATCATAGCTATCGTTAGAGTTATAAATTTTAACCCAGAAAAAAGATAAAGCTAAAAATGCAAAAAGCTACGTATTTTGAGTATATAAGTGTGTTAAAACGAAGAAGTCCTAAGCTCCAATTACTCTGCGGAGTTCTTCTATAGTACTTTGCCAATACAATTGAATTTCTTCCATCTCGTCTTTTTCTGCAAAACTTGTCAAATGAAGTACAACTGCTTTTGTCATCGGGTCAACCTTGAATCGGATTTCTAAGTAAGTATCCAACCCGTCGTCCTCATCTTCCATCCATTGAAACTTGATATACTCATTCGCCTTTTTACTTTTTAGTCGGGCAACTTCTTCGCTTCCATTCCAATAAAAAGTATATATATCATCTTTAATATTCACGTCATCTGCAAACCATTCGCTTAATCCACTAGGAGTCATTATCATAGAATTTAAAACTTTTGAGGAGGTTTTGAAAAGATATTCTTGTTCAAACTTAATTTTTTCGGGCATGTTGTAAATATTATTTATTTTCTATCTTCGCAGAAGATATACAAATTGCAATATACTAAAAACTTTTAAATGGCTCTTAAACATTCTCTCGAAAATTCAGGTAATACCTTGTTTAAATTCAGAGGTCAAATACCTGTTGTTCTCTTTATTTTGGCTATTCCTGTAGTTTTCTTTACAGATTATAGTTGGATGAAAAACAACGAGAATTTCTATTGGATATTACTGGTTTTCACTGCTGTACTTTCTTTATTAGGACAAGTAATTCGCGCAATTGCCATTGGAACATCTAATAAAAACACATCTGGAAGAAATAGAAGTGAGCAGGTTGCAGAAGCATTGAACACAAAAGGAATATATTCGACTATGCGTCACCCACTATATGTAGGAAATTACTTTATGTGGATTGGAATTGTGGTTTTTACTGCAAATATTTGGTTCGTTGTAATCGTCTCTTTGGCTTTTTGGTTGTACTATGAACGTATCATGTTTGCAGAGGAGCGGTTTTTAGAACGCAAATTCGGACAAGACTATTTGGACTGGAGTCTAAAAGTACCTGCCTTTTGGCCTTCTTTTAAAAACTATGAAAAAGCTCCAATTTCATTTTCTATGAAGACTATATTACGTAGAGAATATTCAGGAATCACGGCAACAATAATCGGATTTCTTTTTGTAGATATTCTCCGTAATTTTATTCTTGAAGAAGCCTTTATTTTTCACACCTATTATATAATTGTTCTTGCAGTCGCTTTATTTATTTCGCTGTTTTTAAGAACATTAAAACACCACACAAAAGTTTTATTTGAGGAAGACCGTTCATAGTCTTTGAAATTAAAAAAAAGCTCTTATATTTGCACTCGCATTTGTCAATATGACTTATGTTTAGAGTCAAAATGGCGAGGTAGCTCAGTTGGTTAGAGCACAGGATTCATAACCCTGAGGTCGGGAGTTCAAATCTCCCTCTCGCTACAAAAAACCGTTTGGAAACAGACGGTTTTTTTATGTCTTGATAACAAAAAATAAATTATTGATTAATCCACTTTAAATCTCGTTTTGGAAGGAAAATACGCTTCGTGCAATTGATCAAGAAACCCAAAAGCAAACTTGTTGAGGTTTGCATCAGTAGACATTAAAATAACAACTTCATTCTTTTCAACCTCATTGGTTATGTTGATTTCACTGACTTTAATTGGTGATTCATAACTATCTGGATAAATGGCTTCATTATAGTACCAAAATTGACCTCCACCAAAAGCATCTCGGGACAAACCCCAATTGAACATTCCCCAGAAATAACTATCTGCAATCGTAAGAACCTTAGGTTGAACAAAACCAGAATCACTTTTTAGAGAATAAGTAGGATACCCCATTTCTAGATCTGGAATATTGAAAAGTAAATTCATTCCCTTTTCAATATCGTCATCAGTAGCTCGCATTACAGTTGATTTCTCGATAGCGCCAATAGTCAAATGAGGTACCTTTTTATCATTTGAAATGGAATTAATATACCGAAGTATAGAGTCAGCAGCTAATAATTCACCATATACACTCCAATGAATACCTGTCTTTGGAAAAAGTGGATACTCAGAAGTCGATTTTTTACTTACAAACCAACTATTGAGATCTATATAATGAATATTAGACTTTAAAAGGCTTTCATTATATACTTCGTAATTCGTTGTAGTTTTATGATTAGGATTATATCTATCAGGAATATAATCAGGATAAAAACTGGCTTTTCCAGGAGCAAAAACAACAATTAAATCTACTCCTTTCGTTTTCAAAGTATCAACTACTTGCTTTAGTTTTCTAACTTTGGTCTCTACAGCGTCCCGTCCAATAAAATCTCTTCCTAAATAGGCTTTTATGTAGTTCTTTTCATATAAATAAGAGGATTTCCCTATGACAACGGAATTTGCTTTTGCAATAGTATAAAAAGAATAATAATATTGATTGTAGATTCTTACAAATACAGGCTTTAAATAAATACTCTCTCCTAAATAGTCTTCCTTATTCACTTGATAACTGCCATCAAACCATTTGGACATTGAAAATTCTGGATTAATGGGTTCGGCATAAGATCCATCTAAAGGCTTTATTTTAATTACCTCTGTTACTTCTAATATCAAAGGAATAAATAATAGAAATAGAATTCCAATGAAAAGTCGATTCTTGATTTTACTATTGTCTTCTAATGGTTCCATATCTAAAATCTAAAGTAAATAAATGGATTGAAATCTGATGAGGTAATCGAAATCATTGATACTACTAACAAAACAATTGCTGATAGAGTAAAAATAAAATGATTAGAGACTTTTAAATAGTTTTGGAAGAGAACAAAGTTTTCAATCTTTCTTCCAATTTTAAAGGCAGTGAAAATTGAAAAGAAAGTCGCAATAATAGCAATGAACCAAAATGATGGAACAGAATTTATTTCGAAATTAAAGTCAAAAGAAAATAATTTCACTAGATAAATATTTATGGAAGCCAAGTCTTCTAGCCTGAAAATAACCCAGCCAATCATCACAATTAGAAAGGTGAATAATGTAGAAAAGATTGCGCCCATTTTATTAAGAAAACGAATAAGGAATAAGCGATCAAGAATTAAAAACAATCCGTGATAAGCTCCCCAAATAACAAAATTCCAAGAAGCTCCATGCCATAATCCAGAAAGCAAGAAGACTATCCATAAATTAAAGAACAACCTTCCTTTGGACTTCACTCTGTTTCCGCCCAATGGAATATAAAGGTAATCTCTCATAAAAGCGCCTAGCGTGATGTGCCATCTTCTCCAAAATTCACTGATATTTTTAGAAATATATGGAGAATCGAAGTTTTCTGGAAAACGAAAACCCATCATTCGTCCTAATCCAATAGCCATATCTGAATAACCCGAAAAGTCGAAGTAAATCTGAAAAGTATAGGCCAGCATTCCAATCCATGCAGTTCCCATAGACATCTCACTTAACTGACCATCAAAAATAAGATCAGCTTGTTCTGCCATTACATTAGCGATAAGGACTTTTTTAGCCAATCCAATACAAAAACGATAAAATCCAATTAGTTTATCATCGATAACTTCTTTTCGATCTGTAATTTGATTTGCTATTGAACTAAACCTTACGATTGGTCCAGCAATCATTTGTGGAAATGACATTATGTACATTAAATAATCGGTCACTTTCTCGAGTGGCGCATGTACTTTTCGATAGACATCAATTGAATACGTTAAGGTTTGAAAAGTATAGAATGAAATGCCAATTGGCAAAGCAACAGATGTCCATGACAATTCTGAAAAACCAACAGATTCTAGGGCAGAATTTAGATTTTCAACAAAAAAGTTAGCGTATTTAAAATAAGCCAACAGACCCAAGTTCATGAATATCGATAATCCGAGCAGCAACTTCCTGAGCTTAACTTTTGTGCTTTTGTAAATCTGTTGAACAAGATAAAAATCGAGAATGGTTGATCCTACAATTACAAATACAAATTTTGGAGCCCCCCAACTGTAAAATAAAATGCTAGCAATGAGAATAACAAGGTTCTTCCATTTTCTGCCCACAAGATTGTAAACCAAAAGGAAAATTGGCAAGAAATACAGTAAGAATAATGTAGTACTAAAAACCATCGCGCAAGTTTAATGAAATAATCAACTTTCTACAATAGAATTTGAGAAGCGTTTCTAAATCAATAGTATTGAGTTCACATCTTGAATATATCCGTATAACAGAAAAATTATCTTTTTATTAATTTTAAAAAAATATTGAATAATGGAAGGATGAAAAAGCAAAACTCTAAAAAATTCATTGAACTCGACAGACAGCATAATTATTGCTCATTTTATGCAAATCCAAAATTAATCTTTAAATTATGAATTATTAAATCTCTTACTTGATTATTTTTACAAAATGACAATAATAATTGGTGCAGGTCTATCAGGTCTTTTAATAGCTTACCGACTCAAAAAGGAAGGAGTTCCTTTTAAAATTCTCGATGCAAGAGCGAAAGTTGGTGGCAGAATAAATACTGTTTATGGAACATTAGATACACCTGTTGAAATGGGTGCAACTTGGTTTACGCATCAGCATCAAAATTTAATAGCTCTTTTGGATGAGTTAAAAATTGAATACTTTGAGCAGTATATAGAAAAAACTGTATTTTTTGAGTCCTCCTCTACTTCACCAATACAAAAAATGCAAATTCCGAAGCAAGCTCCAAGTTATAGAATCTCGGGTGGCTCCTCTAATTTAATAAATAGGCTATTTCAAGAATTAGAGGAAGAAGAAGTATTTCTTAATCAAACCGTGAAGGAAATAAAATTCCACAATAATGTTGTTACGGTTATTGCAAACGATTTCTTCGAGGGTAAATCTGTTGTTTTAGCTATTCCTCCAAAATTATGGGCGAATAGAATTAATTTCGAACCTCAATTGCCCAAAAAATTATTGAAAATTGCTCAAGAAACCCATACATGGATGGAAGATTCCATCAAGTTAGCCTTGACCTATAAACAACCATTTTGGCAAGAAGATAAATTACCCGCAACATTGTTTAGTCAAGCAGGTCCAATCACTGAATTTTATGACCACTGTAATCACCAAAGATCTAAGTATGCATTGTGCGGATTTATAGACTCATCATTCAAACACTTAAAACCTGCCGAAAGAAAGAAACTTGTAATTAAACAAGTAAAGAATATATTTGGAGAAAAAGCGACTGCGTTTCTAGATTATGAAGAATGTATTTGGAGTCAAGAAAAACACACTTTTGATCTGTCTGAAAGCGCTCTTTTGCCGCATCAAAACAATGGAAATCCGAATTTTAACAGTTCATTATTTAATGGTAAATTACTGATTTCTAGTTCAGAATCCGCTTCTTCTTTCTCTGGTTATATGGAAGGTGCTGTTATATCAGGAAATGTTACTGCTGAAAAATCAATATACCGCTCAAAATAACGGCCCATTTCAAATGATCTTTTACTTATAATGCACCTACTCATTCAGAATAGCCATTAATAAAAATAAAACAATCTACAATGGATTTTTTTTAAAAAATAAATGGTTGTAATGATTAAATATTGGTTAATAAAAACTAATTTTACAGAAAACCAACCATTTAGAGCATGCGGATTTTTTCTTTATTTTTTTTACTAATTACACTAACCCTTTTCTCTTGTCAAAAAGTAGAAGGTGAAGGTGGTCGTTCTTCTATCATTGGCGAAGTCCATATGACAGATAAAACTGGAAGTAATCAGGGTGAATATAATGCGCCTGATTACGATGTCTTTATCATTTATGGCGATGATAATAATATATCTGATGATGATGTAAAAACAAGTTATGACGGCTCTTTTGAATTTAAAAATTTAAGAGAAGGAAATTATAAAGTTTTTGCTTACTCAGAGGATTTATCTGAACCATCTGGTCTTAAACCTGTATTCTTGTCTGCTGTAATAGGGAAAAATCAAACAGTTGATATTGGAACACTTGAGTTAGAAAAGTAATTGAAAAACTTCAACAACATACTTCAACGTTTCGAAACTATTTCTCTTAAAGAAATGGACGATGTTAGGCTTTTAGATAGAGCAGATACAAAGTTCATATTTAATCCGAAGATCTTACATGAAATTTTAGAGGATATTAAAAATAATTACAGAGTGCTTTGCACAGATTATGGGAGAATTAGTAAATATAAAACACTCTATTTTGACACAAAAGACCTTTCAAGTTACATATCTCACCATAACGGAAAATTAAATAGAATTAAAATTCGTTTTAGAGAGTATGTAGATTCAGAAATTGTTTTTTTAGAAGTAAAACTAAAAACAAACAAAGGTAAAACCATAAAATCAAGAATTCAAAATCCGACTATCGAAAATGTATTAAGTGCTAATTCAAAAAAATTTATTGAAGATAATTCTTTTTACAATTCAGCGGATTTAAAGCCTTCATTGTGGAATAATTTTTCTCGTATCACATTAGTACATAAAAAAGATAAAGAAAGAGTAACCTTGGACTTCAACCTCAGTTTTAGTAATTATAAAGAAGACAAAGAAGTTGATATCCCCCACTTAATTATTGCTGAAGTAAAACAAGAAAAAGCGACTGTAAATTCTGATTTTATTCGGGTGATGAAAAAGAGGCACATTAGACAATACAGTATGAGTAAATACTGCATTGGGACTGTTTTGACGAACAAATACGTAAAATCAAACAAATTTAAAGAACATATTTTAAAAATCAAAAAACTAGAAAATGATAGAAGTCTTATTGCTTAAAGTCCCTATACTAGGGTCTAAAATTATTGATATTGATAGTTTCTTTGAAATGCTAATCCGTTTTTCAATTAACTTGCTTGTAGCATTTATTATAATTCGAAAAATATATTATCCTATCCACAAGCGTAAAGATTATCTATTCACTTATTTCCTATTTAACATTCTCATATTTTTTGTTTGTATCTTATTAAACGGAGTAAAACTTAAACTTGGATTTGCATTTGGTTTATTTGCCATTTTCGGGATACTTAGGTACAGAACAGAACAACTGCCTATCAAAGAAATGACTTACTTGTTTATGATCATAGCTATTGCCATAGTGAATTCTTTATCAGATCAAAAAGTAAGTTTAGCAGAACTTTTTTTAGTGAACGGTACAATAGTGATTGCTACATATTTACTTGAAAAAGTTTTTCTTTTAAAGCACGAATCAAGAAAGGAAATTTTATACGAAAAAATAGAAAATGTTAAGCCTGAAAATCATGAAATATTAATTGCAGATTTAAAGGAGCGCACAGGACTGAACATACACCAAGTTCAAATAGGTAAAATTGATTTTTTGAAGGATACTGTTAGAATTATTGTTTTTTATTATGAAGAAGATGCTCATAAATATTTAATTGAAGACACATTTATAAGTAATAAAAATGAGTAAATTTTATATTTATATTATACTTTTAATGTTTCCTATCCTTGCTAGAGCGCAAGTCACTAATGACTCAAGACTATGGACTGCTTTTTCACTTAAAAAAGAGTTTAACGATTTAGAATTGGCCTTTGGCTTTGAGTACAGATTGGATGAAAACTTCTCTCATACAGACAAGATTTTAGGTGAGCTAGGTGCTGAATATAAAATAAATAAAAGACTTTCTATAAGCTCAACATACAGGTATTCAAAAGATAATGATTTCGAAGATTTTAGTTATGTATTGAGCCACCGAATAGATATAGGATTTGAATATGAATATAAAATTAAATGGTGGGGAATTAAGGGATTAGAATTCAAAAACCGAGCGAAATATCAAATAGAATCTGCTCCTGAAGATAGGAATAACGATGCATTTGTTCGAAATAAATTCAAACTCGATTATAAGAAAAAAGATTTTTCACCCTATTTATCATATGAATTATTTTATCAATTCAACAATGAAAGAGTAATCAACCGCACCAGAATAGCTTTGGGCGCAAAGTATGATATTACTAAGAAAACTGCTATAAAATGTTTCTACACCTTTGAAAGTAGAATCAATACGAACAATTTAGAATACAATCATTTATACGGTATAGGCTATAGTATAGATTTATAAAATGTTAGAAAAAGGTTAGAAATCAATTACCTTAACAGATGAAACGGGAGATGAAAAAAAAAATAGTTAAAATTGCTTCTAAAATTTTCCCCAACACCATAGCATCATTTGCTTTCGACCAGTTAACAAATCCACAAGTACACAAACTGCGACAAAATGAATTGAATACCTTAGACAAAGCGGATAAAAAAAAGTTTAAATTCAAGGACTTCGACATTCAACTTTACACCTGGAGAGGAGGGGATAAAGAGATTCTTTTAATCCACGGCTGGGAAGGTCAAGCAGGTAATTTCTCTGATCTTATTGAAGAACTCTTAAAAAATGGATATACTGTTTATTCATTTGATGGTCCTTCTCATGGTTTTAGCAGTAAAGGGGGCACAAGTCTATTCGAATTTTCAGATCTAGTTGGCGTTTTAATCAGAAAATTTAAAGTGAAATTTTTAGCGAGTCATTCTTTTGGAGGGGTCGCAACCACTTTTGCTTTGTTCAATAACCAAGATTTAGAAATTGATAAATATGTACTTATAACAACGCCCGATAAATTTACAGAACGAATAGATGATGTTTCAGAAATGGTTGGGATTAGTCAAAAGGTGAAAACACGATTAATTCAAAGATTGGAAAAAGAAACAAAAATGGATATTACAACACTTAATGTTAGTGATTTTGTTAAAGAAGTTAATGTTAAACAATCCATAATAATTCACGACAAAAATGACCGCGTAATTCCAATTGAACGATCTAAGAATGTACATAAAAATTGGGATGTTTGTGAATTTAGAGAAGTTGAAGGGACAGGTCATTTTCGTATCTTACGAACTAAAGAAGTAATTGATGGAATTATAGATTATTTGAATTGAGCTATTATTTATACTTTAATAGAAATTCAAGAAATAGATATAAACTACTTAAAATAATAAAACAGTAATTTAGAAAATGAATATCCTTAAATCTATATTACTTTTTATTTTTTTCTTTTCCGCAATTCAAACTATTGGTCAAAAGTCATTACCCACTTTTAAAATCAATGCTATTTTAATTGACCCTTTAAATAAACAACCGATATCTTTTGCATCTATTTATAAATCTAGGGGTAAAAAGGGAACGATTAGTAATTATAACGGAGAATTCATTATAGATAACGTTCAGGAAGGAGATTCAATTATTTGTTCATATATTGGTTATGAGCGATTGACTTTTGTGGCCAACACAAATCTAAATTATGACACCCTTTTTCTTCAACGTGAAGTGCAATTGATTGACGAAGTATCAATTCTCGCCAATGATGCTTTTTTATATAATTTAGTTTCGAATGCGAGAAAGACTAATTCTTCCAAAAAGAAAGTAGCAAAGACCTATTTTGAAATGGAAACATTTCACGATGAGACACAATTAGAATTCTTTCAAGGTTACTATAATGGAACGTATAAAGGCTATGATGTTTCAAATTTAGAGATGAAAAATGCAAGATTTGCTTTAGCTCCAATTGGAAATAGAATTTTTGTATCAACAGAAACTTCCAAATCCATGTATATGGAAAGTCTAGTGAATTCAGATCGCTATTTCCCAATTGGTCCAAATGAAATGAAGGCCAGAAAATTGCGTAAATCATATAAGCTTTCTCTGTCTACAAAGTTTAAAAATCAAAACAAAAAAACAATTTATGCGATCCATTTCAAACCTAAGAAAAACACAAAACAGTATTTTCAAGGCACCATTTGGATTGATTCATTGTCTAACAATATTATTAAAATCAATCTCAGAGTAGATGAGGCAGAAATCCATCCTTTCCAACCACTTTGGTCAATTCATTCATTAGAAAAGGTGAATTTAGAATTGTCTAAAAGCTTTACAGAGTTGAATGGAGAAATGTTTCTAAAATCAATGGATTTCAATTATAATTTAACTTATAAAAGTGAAACAGATTCGAGTTTCAACATCTCTTCAAGAGCAGTTTTGTATGCTTTTAATTTTGAGGAGGAGTTTATTCTTCCCTTCTTTAAATTTACAGAAGTTTCAAATGCTGATTACAGAAAAATTCAAATGCTTCCGGAAAATCAATTATTTTGGGAGTGCACTGATGAATTTAAAGTAGAAAGTATTAGTGAAAAATTAAATCATTTCCTTGATAAAGAGGAAGGAATTAAAAATTATGATTTTTTCTCAACTGATACAATTTTTAAAAAACCCTTCTTCGAAAATGCTTATGCTACTTGGAATGGAAACCGTTTTTTACTTCGAGAAGAACTTAACGATAGTTCTGTGAATGATTTATCAAAAACAATATTCCTTACAAATCGTTATCATTTAGAAGTTCAATTTTTTATGGATATCAATAAACTCTGTGATTCCTTACAAATCATCACCAAAACAGTTTTTGATACTTTTAGAACCTATTACAAATTTCCAATGACTAAAGAAGGTCAAGCATTCATAAATATTTACTTTGACTTAATGGAAATTGAAAGAAGGAAAATGCATGCAGAAATTCTTAAATGTGGAAATGATATCTCAATGATTCAAATGAGATATAATGAAGGTAAGGCTCAAGCAGAAAAAATGAGTGAAACTTATTTTAAAGAAATGCAAAGAGGAACTAATCAAGCGCAATTGATAAAATGGAATGCTCTCGTTTTAGACGAACTAAATATTGACAATATTTTAATTTTCGGAATTGATCTATAGATTTTTCAGGCTCTCTATTTGAGAAAATAAACACCAAGATTAGTATCCAAATGAGGTTTTAATTCATTAACCTTTCGAGACAATAATAAATACAATAATTCAAGTTACATTTCATGATTGACAAGAATATATTAATTTCCAGTCGTTTAATATCTATTGCGAAAAAATATATCTAATTTAGCAAAGTAATACTTAAAGGAATTCATATCAAGACCACGAAAACCTTTAGTTAAAATACTAACCAAAATAAGATAAGACCATGAGAAAATCATTTTTTTTACCTGTATTAATTATCTCCATAATTTCAATCCAAAGCTGTAAAAAACAAGAAGAAGTTAAACCCCCCGAAGTTCCAGAGGAACTAAACGAAGATATTGTGGCTTTCAATAGTTACCTTGAAGACGAAATGAGCACGCGAAATATTCCTGCTTTATCGGTTATGATTTTTAAAAAAGACGAAATATTATTTGAAAACTACTTAGGAAAAGCAAACATTCAAGATAATACTAACTTGACAAAAGACCATTTATTCCTAATGGCATCAGCATCAAAAATAATTACTGCTACAGCTCTTCTTCAATTGTACGAATATGGCCATTTCTCCTTGGATGACAACGTCAATGAATATCTATCATTTGATGTCTCTGTTCCGAATTATAATGATGAAATAACGTTTAGAATGCTGTTGACCCACACCTCTGGAATTGCTGATGGAAGTGTTTTAGATGACCACTATTACTATGGATATGACAGTCCACTTCCATTAGACTATTTTATGGAAGAGTATATACTTCCAGGAGGTAGTTTTTATAATGAAACAGAAAATTTCGGAAATTTTGAGCCTGGAACACAATATGAATATTCCAACGCTGGAACAACTTTAATGGCGCTTCTTGTGGAAGAAATTTCGAGTCAAGATTTTGATAACTATTGTATTGATAAAATCTTCACACCAATGGGAATGAATCAAACCTATTGGAAGTTAAATAAGTCTAAACAATCGGATTTTCCAATAGTTACTCCTTATAACTTTATTAATAATCAATTTGACCCAATTCAGAACTACTCTTTCACACACTATCCTAGTGGCGGACTTAGATCAACGGGAAGAGATATGATGAAATTTTTCTCTGCCCTTGCCAACGATGGTTTTTATAATAACCTCCACATTTTGAATGAGAATACGATTGATTCAATGCTCTCTCCACAAATCCAATCGCTTAATAATGAAATGGGATTCCACATTTTTTTAATGGATCCTATAAACTATTTATGGGGTGATGATGGTGCAATAAAAGGTGCATCTACGATAGTAGGCGCGAGTCCTTTTTCTGATATGGGTGTAGTTATTCTAACAAATCAAGGGGATGTTGATTTGAATGACCTACTTCTTGAAGGTTATACATTAGGAATGAAATTATAATAAAATTTTTGAATTAAACCTTAGTATGTATTATTCATCAATATGGTTCTACCTCTATTTTAATGGCTTATTTAAAACCCTTATTATGTAACTAGTGCTATAATTCATAAATTCCATCGCTTATTTCACTCCTCTTTTTCCTTTATACTTCGTTAAAATTTTAAACCGTAACTATGGCTATGCTTGAAAATTTTGCCTTGTCTAAAGAAAAAAATGATGCAAAATTTAAGCACCGTTATTTATGAGGTACAGCACTAGTGTCTGGTCTGAAACACATCAAAATTAAAATTGATTCTTTTGAGTATCTAAAACACAAAATAAATTAGAAGATTAAGTGATAACAATCCATCTTTTTTATAAGAAAATAATTAAGATTCAAAATATATTAATTATTTCTCTTCGTCTCTAACCTCTATTATTAACTGAAGTTTCGGAGTTTAATTTTACAACGTGTTTTATGGACTATGGAGTTTGTAATTAGGAGGAAGTAAGCTTTAAGCTATATGCAATTGGCAAGATTTAGCATTTAATACATCAAATTGATTTTCTTAGATAGAAAGTGCAGTAAACAAAGTATTAATTTAATGGGTTACCAAGCTAAGTCGTAATTTCTTAAAAAAGGGATTCCTCGTCGTTGCACTCTGTCGGAATGACAGATGGTTTTGAGAGCGCATTGAGGGAAAGTATATGGAGCTCTGCGCCATATACTTCCCCATAACGGACACTAAATGAGGATGTAATTCCGAACGTTTTATAAAACCAACGGTTTTGTAAAATGGAGGAATCCCTTTTTTTTAATTGTTGGTTCAGTGAATTACGACCTAACTTGGTAACCCAATTAATTTAAAAACGAAGGCAAAAACAAGCATAAAGCATAAAGCTTACTGCCTACTGCCTAACGCCTACTGCCCATCTAAACTTACACTTATTCATTTAAAACCGAAACTTGAGTTATTAACTTCGTTGAGCTCACAAGCTCGGTTCATGAATTTAATTTTATGCAGCTTTTTATTCATAAGTGTCTATTTTCAATGGTATTTCCCGATTTCTCGGTACAGGCTATGAGCTCACTTTGTTCGGTTGGCATCAGACTTTGCAACTCCAAGCAACTTGGGGTTATTTCAATAAGTTCGTAACGCAGAAGCTGTATGAAAGTAAATCAAAATACGCTCAATTTTAAAGAAGTTTTCTTCTTTAAAATATTTATGTAAATTATTTTTTTATAATGTGTTATAATATTTTTGAGTGTTTTGATGAATAATACAGGCTAAAAAGACCCTTCCACCAGCAAAATCATAGATTTTACCAATGCGCAGGATAACATTTCAAAATATCACACCAATGAAATATCTTCCTGAAGTAAAATTTTATTTATCAACTTGTTGTAAAAAAATTTTCACGAAGGAACTTTTTTTTATTAAAATTTTACGCTTTTGTATTTTGGTTTCTCATGATGAATTTAATATCCAATAAAAGAGTGGTAGAACCATCAATATAGTGTCTGGTCGGAAACAGCACAAAATTAAAAAAGTTGGATAATCTTTTTTTGTTTTAGGATTCCAATAATTCGAACCCATTTAATTAAATGTGACGAAATTTATCATAAATTTATCATAAATTTATCATAAATTTATACTCAACTTAATAAATTGAATATCATTCATGTAAAAAAAATATCATTATGAGAAAAAAAATTACATCATTATTTACAGCGCTGCTGTTCCTAGGGACATTAACCGCACAAACATGGGAACAAAAAAGCAGTAACCCAGGAGATGGTCGACATCATCCAGTTACTTTTTCACTTGATGGAAAAGGGTATATGACAACAGGTACAACAAACTCTCAAGGTGGAACAGATGACTTCTATCAATATGACCCTGTTACAGATACTTGGACTACTTTACCAGACTTTCCTGGTGCTGATCGTAGTTTTTCAATTGGTGACACATGGGATGGAAAGGCATACATTGGATTCGGGCTTACACCTAGTAATTTTAGTCTAGATGACCTTTGGGAATACGATGCTACTTCAGGAAACTGGACAGAATTGGCTACTTGCCCATGTGCAGGTCGTCTTCACCCAACCTTTGTAATTGAAGACGGATTACTCTTTGTTGGTATGGGAAATAATAATTCAGGGAATTTGAATGACTGGTGGGAATACAATATTTCTACTGATACCTGGAGAGCGCTTGCTGACTTGCCAGGACCAGGAAGACATCATCCGTATATGTTCTCTTCTAACGGAGATGTTTACACAGGATTAGGACATGGAAATGGAGGAGTTATTTTTGATACATGGTACAAATGGGACATTACAAATGAAGCTTGGGTACAAATGAATGACTTTCCTTCAGAAGGCCGTGTTGCTGGAACGCAATTTAGCATTGGAGATAGAGGCTTCGTACTAAGTGGAGATGGCGATAATCATAGTTCAATGACATCTGGTGAATTTTGGGAATACAATCATCTAAATGATTCTTGGAGAGAACTCCCACCTCATCCAGGTATAAGTAGATGGGCTCCAGGTTCATTTGCTATTGGAGATGTAGTTTATTTTGGAGCTGGCGAAATACGGTTAGGAACTGATGCTGGTTTAGAAAACGATATGTGGAGTTTTGATTTAGATGCTATCGTTAGTGTAGCAACTGAAGATCAATTAGCAGAAATTACAGTCTATCCAAATCCTGCAACTTCTTCTATTCAATTAAAAGGAGTTTCTCCAGAAGACAATGCAGAAATCCTTATTACAAATAGCACAGGTCAATCGGTATTGAAACAAAAATATAATGGTGGAGAAATTAATATTATGAATTTAAAAGCTGGATTTTACTTTTTGACACTTCAGAAAAACAATAAATCAGTTGAGCGTATTAAATTTATTAAGCATTAAGTTTGTATGAACTTACATTCTATCTTTTAAATAAAGGGACTCATTTTGAGTTCCTTTATTATTTGATAATGATTTATACATCAACCAAAAAAGAACAAAAAATATTGTAACTTCATACAAACTTTATACGGAAAGAACCATTAATTCTAGAAGATGTTTATTCTATTTTTAGTGTTTTTCGAATGAATAGATTGAAAGCAGAGATAGAAAACATGATGCCAATTCCCAAATAATTTTATGTAATGTGAAAATTAAAGAATAACGCTATTGATGTTTCAAATTTTTCAAATGGAATTTATTTTTTGGTAATTAAAGATTATGCTTATCCGCTTGTTTACCCAAGATTGCCTTTCAGAAAAAACGCTATGCAAGAATTAGTGTTTTTTCTTTTTATTCACAAGTGTTTATTTTTTTTGTGTTTCCCGATTTCTCGGGACAGGCTATGAGCTTGCTTCGCGTCGGTTATTGTCTCCACTCCTAAAAGTCGATAATGTCGGTGATCTCCGACGCAAGCTCTGGAGCTTCCGCCATTATTAGCGACTTTTAGAACGCTCCAACTTCAAAAAAACATAAAGCGCGTCCTAAACTAAAT
>Ga0307966_1001568_pt1 | contig 17882 bp, 16 predicted proteins | sample OrgLakmetagen646_FD_203141 | JGI IMG/M metagenome (GOLD analysis project Ga0307966, IMG submission 203141) | Saline water microbial communities from Organic Lake, Antarctica - #646 | ecosystem: Environmental > Aquatic > Non-marine Saline and Alkaline > Saline | place: Antarctica: Organic Lake... | reverse complement strand
TGAAAGATCGGTATGGAATCACAAAGTCCAGGCCACTCGCTGATTTCTTGCCCACCCTGACCATTGCCGCCAAAAACTTAGCGACTGAAATGACAAATCACAATGTGGCGGAAGCTAGTTTGAGCGGTGAGGCACCCATTACTCGAGAGCATATTCAAAATAATAAGAGTGTGCGTGAGATGTTGGGGAAGCGAGGGATTCAACCCGAAAACCTACCCGCCGAAGAGGATCTAAAAAAACTAGAATGACGGGTTAAATCCGACGTCAAACGAATCGAAAAAGCAGCGGGCAAGCTGCCCGACACTCATCAATGACCATTCATAAGCCAATGGGGCCAGTCCACGTTTTCTTGATTAATTCAGTAAAGGACGAGGCTGAATTCCACAAGAATCTCCATAAAATCTGGAAAACGTGGGCTAACTCCATTTGGTATCCATTGCAAACATAGATTCTGCTAAAAAAACCAAAATCCAACCTTACTTGAACTGGAGAAACTCCGGCCCGTCCAATCCTGAAAAGCTACTGATAGCAGTAATAATGAGCCACGGAAGCCCGTCATCGCCGTCAAACAATTATTACGTCCAGAAACACGCAGAAAGAAAAACAGCCTTATGGTAATCCTTCAAGGGGTTTTTCAGCAAAATCAAACATAACGACATGACCCCCTCCGAGTTCTCAGCTAATTCCGAGAGCAGGATGCTCTTGCTACTTTAACTTTTGCAAAAAGTGCGACACGCCCCCTCCGAGTTCTTAACGGCTCGGCGCAACTTCGCTAAAAGTCATCTAAGGCTAGCTTGAAACACTTCGTAAACAATGTTGCGCCGTTCGATAAAGATACAGTCTACATGCTTAGGTTGCACTTTGATAATTATTCGAAATTGATACACGCGAAGTCGACAATACCCGTCGAGTTGACGCTCAAGATCCTTAATGTCGCCCTCCAGATTCTCTAAACCGCGCAGTCCAGCACGAATACGTTTTTTAGGGATTGGCGGCAATTGGCTCACGAAATCACGGACTTGATCCGATATGCGGACATGTCTCATACTTACAGCTCGTCGAGACTATGAAACTGTAGTGCACCACGCTCGTACTCTTTTAAAGCATTTGTCGCATCGGGATTTGAAAGAATTTCCAAAGTCTCCATGATACTATCCATTCGCTCTTTACCAATGAGATAAGCTTTCACGTCGTCATGAACGGTGATCCCATAAGTCGCGGATTCTTCGTTTACACTTTTGAGCAATCTAGGTAGTTTACTTTGTGCCTGCGTGACAGAATACGTAGTTTTCATATAAATTTTATATATAATCTGACAGACCATTGTCAAGATTTGAAGATTTCTAATTGCAAAAAAGAGGAACTGATGGGGTCAGCCCAAGAATTCATAATTTTGAAGCTCTCCCATAGATGATCTAATTGGCTTGGAGTGTTGCCCATGGCAAATAATTGGGACAGTCAGAGACGCGACTGGCGTCGCATTGCTAGACATTCAAACCATTTCAATGATCCCGATGAACAGGACAGATTGAATTTAATTTAACCGTTTGACCCCTGCTTTTGACCCACGATCACGTGTTTCAGGGTCGTTACAAACCGTTTGACCCCTGCTATGAGCCTTCAAGTCGGAACTGGTCATCAAAAAGCCTTCAGAAGATGGTCAGGAGTGGGCTGAAATAAGGTTACCAGATCCCGTGGGCACTCGCGGTTTTGTGCGAATACGTTACGAGGCACTACCGCTAGAATAAGCCACCAATTTTGAGGTCTACTTGACATAAGGCATAAGTCTACCAATATATCTTCCATGAAGACCACGCTGAATATCCCAGACAGTCGCATTGAAGCCTTACTCAAAGCGACCAAAGCGAAGACCAAAACGGAAGCGATCAATAAGGCAATTGAGGAGTTCATCTATCAAGAAAATGTGAAAGCCCTACTGGCGCTTGAAGGCAGTTCGGCCGATTTTATGTCGCAAGACGAGCTGCAAGAGATGCGTCACTTGGAACTCATCGAGCAAGGCGTCATGGAGGAGCCAAAACAATGAAGCTCATCGACACCTCCGCATGGATCAGCTTTATCAACCCTAAACACCAATCACCCAAAAACGCGGAATTGCGAAAACTGATACAACAAGGCGAAGCCGCCTTGTGCGACTTAGTCCAACTGGAATTACAAGGCTACAAGCAATCAGAAGCAAAGGCCATTCAGCTGATAGTCGAAACCGTGCCCAAGTTGGAGCATTGCACTGAAGTGTGGTATCTCGCATGTAAGATCGCCAGAAAATGCCGCACAGCTGGCAAACCAGTCCCCAATACCGACATCCTCATTTACGCAACGGCCCAGCACCACGGCTGTCAGGTTTTTCATAACGACAAGCACTTCGACTGGCTCGACGAAGTCAGCACAAAAATTTAAAGGACAAAATTTAAAGGACACCCATATTTTTCAACAGCCAGACAAACCAGTCTCAATGACTGTCAATTCCGAAGCCCGACGCCGAGACGCGACTAGCGTCGCATCGCTACCAAATCCTCCGTAGCGAACTCGCGCTAGCGAGGTCTCCCGCGTCACGCCAAGCCCGACGCTGAGACGCGACTAGCGTCGCATCGCTACCAGGTCCTCAGTAGCGAACTCGCGCTAGCGAGGTCTCCCGCGTCACGCCTAGCCCGACGCTGAGACGCGACTAGCGTCGCATCGCTACCAGATCATCCGTAGCGAACTCGCGCTAGCGAGGTCTCCCACGTCATGCCCAGCCCGACGCCGAGACGCGACTAGCGTCGCATCGCTACCAGGTCATCCGTAGCGAACTTGCGCCAGCGAGGTCTCCCGCGTCACGCCTAGCCCGACGCCGAGACGCGACTAGCGTCGCATCGCTACCAGATCATCCGTAGCGAACTCGCGCTAGCGAGGTCTCCCGCGTCATGCCAAGCCCGACGCCGAGACGCGACTAGCGTCGCATCGCTACCAAATCCTCCGTAGCGAACTCGCGCTTGGACAATTTAAATAGCTTGTGTATTTAAAGTAGCTGGGGTTCCTGGGAAAAACCCAGGTCGCGGTCGAAGTGGAGGACTAGGCCCCGCCTAGATTCAGTGCTCGGCCAGTCGTTTCATTTCCTGCATAAAAGCGTCGATCTTAGCAGGATCCTCACGTCTGAGAAATGCCTCCAGAGCGGGATCGTCTGTTTGCTTCATTCGCTCCGCCATTGCCTCGCGCATTTTCGCGATCTCGTCCTGATATTTCGGGTCGTCGATCAAATTGTGCAGCCCATCCGGGTCGTTCGCGAAATCATAGAACTCTTCCAGCACACGATTATCAAAGAGCTCCACCCGGCTGGCGATCTGTTCGTCATGCTCCGCTGCGGCCTCCATCGCATCGTAGCTCAGCCCGCTGGTCGATTCCATGCGCATCGGTCCAGTCCGTCCCGCCCAGAAATTAATCAGATACCCAAAACGCGGACCCTGCACCGCACGCATCGGGTAGTTTATACCCGCAAAGGTGCGGGTATATTCCGTGAAGACGAATTTGCGCTCGGGCTGTTCCCTCCCCTCCAGCAGTGGCAGAAAACTCGACCCGTTCATGCCTTCCGGCGGCATGGCCCCGATCGCGTCAAGCACGGTCGGCATGTAGTCGATTCCCGAAACCGGATGCGTCGCATCAACACTTCCCGGCTCCACCTTCCCCGGCCAACGGACCAACAGAGGCGTCTTGGTGCTTTGTAAGTAGCAGTTCGATTTCGCGAATGGAAAGGACATCCCGTTGTCACTTATAAACATGACTAATGAATTTTCCGCCTGACCAGTCTCCTCCAGCACCTGAAGGACCGCACCGATGATTTCATCACAGCGATAAACCGAGGTGAAATACTGAGCAATCTCTTTCCGAACCAAGGGAATATCCGGCAAAAATCCGGGCACGACCACTTCTTCCTCAGTAACGCGCCGACGAAACGAAGGTAAATCATGCCCCCAGGCATCCCTCTCCTGTTGACTATCCGCGTAGGGCCGGTGCGGATCGTGCATGTTCGCCATCAGGAAAAACGGCTTATTTTCTGCTTTGGCGCGCGCGATAAACTGCCTGGTATGCGCGCGATAGGCCTCCAGAGATCGGCCGATGCCAGCCCCATCCGCCAGGTCATCCTCAGTCGCCATATAGTCCCAGCAATACCGCTCCATGGGCCGCAAATGTTTCTCTTTCCCCAGGACCCCATTCATATAGCCCGCGGCACGCAGGTGCTCCTGCAGGGTGGGCACCTCGTCGCTGATCGGGTCAAAACCAAGCGCACCATTGGCATGGGGGTAACGGCCCGTCATCATTGATTGCCGCGAAGGTTGGCAGACTGCAGCAACCACGTGGGCGTGTTCGAACTTCATGCCTTCCGTCGCAAACTGGTCGAGGTTCGGCGTGATATTCGGCACTGCACTTCCATAAACCCCGACCGAATCGAAGCCAAGATCATCTGCGGTAATGAGCACGATGTTCAGGGATTTAAACGAGTCCGGCCTTTTAGCCAGCCCGTGAACAGCAGGACTCAGAAAAACGAATGTAGCGCTCAGCGCCAGTGGGATGAATAAAAAAGAACATTTCATGGCGATAAATTCATAATTTCTCTGTGCGACCAGGCAAGGGCAAAGAACTTGAATATATTAAGGGTTCCCGCATGCTTGTGTTACACTCGACAAACTGTAAAAAACACAGTCAAAGTGCGATCCGTCAGCAGTATTGCTCGAAAAACTCACGTTGTGCGTGACAGGACTGAACAGCTCTGCACGTTTAAACCCTTGCAAACAAATTCCTGGAGATTTAATCATACTTCACCCTTTAGATCATTTTGAATTACTCCTCACAGTCCTCTTCAACTACAATGCCCACATCCAGTTCCAACCCCGTGCGCTCAGCCTACCGGCGCCTTGCTCCGGTTTACGACTGGGTGTTCGGCCCATCCTTGGAAAAAGGACGTCGCACTGCACTCCGTGCGGTGGAAGCACGTCCCGGAGACTCCGTGCTGGAGGTTGGTGTCGGCACCGGCCTCTCACTCAAGCACTGGGACCGGGAATGTAAAATAACCGGCATTGATCTCTCGCCGGAAATGCTCAAACGGGCGAACAAGTTGTGCCAGCGCCGCGGACTAGAAAACGTCGACCTGTATGCGATGAATGCGCAAAACATGGATTTTCCGGACAATCATTTCGACAAAATCGCCGCCATGTATGTGGTTTCGGTCGTCGAGGACCCGGCAGCACTGCTGCGCGAGATACACCGGGTCGGCAAGCCCGGTGCCCGCGTGGTGATCATCAACCATTTTGAACACCGCCACCCGTTGGTGCGCAAGGCGGAGCGGTCCATCGCCCGCGCGACGGGTCTGATCGGCTTCAACGCAGCTCTCCCGGTCGATCCGGTGATTCAAACCGAGGGCCTGCGTGTTCTGGAGGTGCTTCCAGCGAATTGGCTCGGCTATTGGACCATGATCATTGCCGAGGTTGATAAGTAACCCCGACAAGTAGTCAGTATATGGAACTATTGGATTGGCTGAAAGCTAATGATGGGCTCTTCGCCCTATTGGGCCTGTTCGGCCTGGGTCTATTCCTCATTTCTCTGTTGGTTTTCCCGCTGATCATTATCTTCCTGCCGCACGACTATTTCGTTCGCCCCCAAACGGCCTTCGCAACACTCAATCCTTTTAGAATGCTGCTCCGTGTTCTGAAAAACGCCTTCGGTTGTGTGCTGATCGTCGCCGGGGTGCTGATGTTGTTTCTCCCTGGGCAAGGGCTCCTTTCTCTGCTTCTGGGCGTCAGCCTTGTCCAATTCCCCGGCAAGCGACGATTCGAACTCCGCTTGCTCCGTCTCCAAGGCATTCGCAAGAGCGTCGCCTGGGTCCGCCAAAAAGCCAATCGGAGACCGGTCATATTGCCCGCGGAGTAGATGCCGAGAGCAGTCGGGCACTGATTATCCAACCGAAACCCGGGCTCAACGCGCGTGGCTACCCTGAACTAGCTTCGGGACGGCCCGTCCGCAATGGGTGCCCGCATGTTTCCAACGCAAGAAATAATCCCGAAAAGTTATCTGGATCATTTGCGGTTTTTCCCTTTCTCTAGACCGCTTGCACGACGTAAAAGAAAAACCACGCATGGTCGAGAGGGCCATGCTCATTGGCATCACCCTGCCGGGCGAAGATAAGCAGACCACCCGTGGTTTGCTTGATGAGTTGCGCGAACTCGTCACCACTCTGGAGATCGGCATCGTCCACGAACGCGCGCTGTCGATCCGCAAGCCTCAGGCCAAATTCCTCGTCGGCTCGGGCAAGGCGGAAGAACTGCTCGAAGAGGCCCAGTCCCGCGACTGCGACGTCATCGTTTTTGATAATGAGCTTACCCCGGCCCAGCAGCGCAATTGGGAACAAGCGGCCGACAGCAAGATTCTGGTAATTGACCGCCAAGAAGTGATTCTCGACATTTTTGGCAAGCGGGCCCAGACTAAGGAAGCTGTCCTGCAGGTCGAACTCGCACGCCTTGAATACAACCTGCCGAGACTGAAGAGTGCATGGACTCACCTCAACCGCCAGCGCGGTGGTGGCGCAATCCAGCGTGATGCCGGTGAGACCCAGTTGGAGCTCGACCAACGCATGGTCCGCACCCAGATCTCGCGCGTGAAGCGGGAACTGGTAAGCGTCATCCAGCATCGTGAAGTGCAGCGCAAGAAACGGATGAATGTGCCCGTGCCGACCTGCGCCATCGTCGGCTACACCAACGCAGGCAAGTCTTCACTGCTCAATAAATTGACGAATTCCAACATTTTCGTGGAGGACAAGCTCTTCGCTACGCTCGACCCGACTTCGCGCCGCTGCCCCTTGCCCAGCGGCCAGCCGCTGATCGTGACCGATACGGTAGGTTTCGTCCGCAACCTTCCCCACCGCCTAATCGATGCCTTTAAGGCGACATTGGAAGAGTCCGTGGTCTCCAACTTCCTGATTCACGTTCTGGACGTCAACAGTCCCGACGTCGAGGCACACTCCGAGACAACGCTTACGGTGCTCAACGAACTCGGCGCCAAGGATAAAAAAATCATCACCGTTTTTAACAAAATCGATGCGCTTTGGGATGAAAGCACGCGCCACGAACTCGCCCTAAAATTCCCGGAGGCTTACTTCATCAGCGCCCACACCGGGGAAGGCCTCAAGCTCTTGCTCGATAAAATAGAAGCGATTATCGAGGAAGACTTCGCCCAGCTCAAATTACTGATTCCCCACGACCGCTACGATCTCGTGGCTCGCCTCCACCGGGAAGGCGGTATCCGCAAGGAGGAAGTTCGCGATGATGGCATCTACATTACAGGTTCGGTGCCGGACAGACTGATCACACTTGTCTCGCCATTCGTTGTAAGCAAGTAGTTTTGAATGTTACGCGCTACTAGTAGGCGCGCCCGACCTTGTTGTTGTAGTAGTTAATATAGGCGCGGTTGAGCACTGCGGTGCCGCCCGGCGTCGGATAGTTTCCGGTGAAATACCAATCTCCATTATGGACCGGGATCGCTTCTTTCATTTTTTCGACGCAGAGGAAAACAATCTCCAGTTCACCGCTCCACGGAACAGTTCTGGGATAGACTAATTCCGCGATTTTCCTGGAAATCTGCTCGTCGGAATACCGGTCGTAGAGTCGCTTCACATGATTAACCATCTGATTGGTCGGCAGTTTCGCCTGCGCGATGCAGTCCTGATAAACATCCTGCAATAGATCGGTGGCACCATCCTCTTTAATAAGTTCGATGGTGGCTTTAAAGGCGATAAACTTACCAAGTTCCGACATATCGATACCGTAGCAATCCGGGTAGCGGATTTGTGGTGCCGTCGATGCGATTACGATCTTCCTCGGATTTGTTCGGCTCAGAATCTTGAGAATCGATTCTTTAAGCGTCGTGCCACGAACAATCGAATCATCGATACAGACGAGGCAATCGCCCTCCTTAACCACGCCATAAGTAATGTCGTAAACATGGGAAACCAGCTGAGCACGGCCAGACTCCTTCGAAATAAAAGTTCGTAGTTTAACGTCTTTGTGGGCGATTTTTTCACCTCTCGGCCAGTTGCCCATAATCAACTCGTCGAGCATCTGCTCGTCGAGCGTGTCTTCCTCTTGTGCCCTGAGAATGGCGGCTTTAACTTCCTTCCTTCTATGGAGTCGAACCGCTTCGAGCAGGCCATGATACGCGACTTCTGCGGTGTTGGGCACAAAGCTGAAGACACTCCGGCCGAAATCATTATCAACCGCCTTCACGACTTGCTCCAGTAGCGCTCCACCGAGCGCCTTTCGTTCGCGATAAATATCGGCATCGTTGCCTCTGGAGAAATAAATGCGCTCGAACGAGCATGGCGTCACCTTGCGCGGCGCAGTAAAGCGCTCGCAATAAATCTCGCCGTTGCTCTTCACCACGGTCGCCGTGCCGGGCTCAAGTTCACAGACGTTTTCGATCGATTGATTAAAAATCGTCATCAAAGCAACCCGCTCTGAGGCAAATGCGATGACCTCATCATTCTGAAAATAGTAACATGGGCGGATCCCCTGTGGGTCACGCATAACAAAGCTATCGCCGTTCCCGATAAGGCCCGCGATGGTGTAACCGCCGTCCCAATCAGCTGCGGCGTTTTTCAAAATACGGACAGGGTCCAGCTCCTTACTGATGATTCCGGGGATTTTGGCACCTTCTACCTTCTGGTCACGCATACGGTGATAGATGGCGTCGTGTGCTTCATCCAAATGAAAGCCGATTTGTTCGAGCACTGCCTGGGTGTCCGTTCCGAAAATCGGGTGCTGACCGTAGTTGATCAAGCCCTCGTTAAGCTCCTTTTCATTGGTGATCGTAAAGTTGCCAGCCAGCATGAGATTCTTCGTCGGCCAGTTGGACTCACGCACGTAGGGATGGCAGTTCTCCTGATTATAGAGTCCGGAGGTGGCATAGCGCAGATGCCCCACGAGAATTTCGCCCCCATACTGAAAGTTATCCTTAACCGTCTGGGGGAATTCGGGATGGATGACTCCGGAATTCACCATTTTCTGGTAGGACTTTAATTCGCTCTTAAAGATACGGGAGAGTGAATTCGATTTGGTGGTGCGCCTCCGGGCCATGTAAGGCTTCCCGGGGTCGACGGAAAGTTTGACGCAGCCAATTCCCGCCCCGTCTTGCCCCCGATTATGCTGCTTTTCCATCAACAGAAAAAGCTGATTGAAGCCATAGAGAGGCGTTCCATACTTTTCCTGATAGTAGGAAATCGGCTTCAATAGTCGGATCAGGGCAATGCCGCATTCGTGCTTCAAAAAGTCGCTCATGAGTAAATAAATTTCGCCGATTGTGATGGCCGAGTCTTCAACCCCGCAAGTCACTTAAGTTTTAAATGCGTTAAGCACAGCCAGACAAGCAAGAATTCCAGAATGCGACGAATTTGCCGCTTTCATTCATCCCCATAATTTTACCTTGGGTTGACAGTGCCAAGCTGGCCCATCATTGCAGGGTGGTTAAATTTGAGATGAAAAGCACTTTACGTAACAGTTCATGAAATTGACCGACCTCAATCGCCACGGCGAGATTGGAGCCAATTCGATCTTTATTCAAATTGGGCCGTTCAACATCCTAGTAGATGCGGGGCTCCATCCCAAAAAAATGGGCTATGATGCGCTCCCTGACTTTGAGCCAATAGAGGAGATTGACCTCGACCTGATCATTCTGACGCACTGCCACCTGGATCACCTCGGAGCGCTGCCTGTTGTCACGGCCCATAATCCCTCCACCCCCGTCATTACCTCGGCCCCGAATGAGCTGCTTGCGCCCAGGATGCTGCGCAACTCCATTAATGTCATGAAGCGCCAGCGCGAGGAACACGGGATCAGCGAATACCCGCTTTTCCTCCACCGAGACGTCGCCCAGCTCAGTAAACAGATTACCCTGCAACGTTTCGAACGAGGGGAAATTTACATGAAGGGCAAGGAGCAGATCGAAGTCATCCTCCACCCGGCAGGACACGTCGCTGGAGCGGCTGCCGTTGAGCTGATCTACCAGCACCGGCGTATCGTTTTTTCGGGGGATGTGCTCTTTGAAGCTCAACGCACGCTTCCGGGCGCCCACCTGCCACACGGCCCGATCGATACCCTTATTCTCGAAACCACACGCGGCGCGAAGGACAGAGAAACCGGCCGTAGCCGCGCGTCGGAGGTGGATCGTCTCATCGACAAAATAGGCACCATCCTGGAACACGGCGGGAGTTGCCTGATCCCGGTTTTCGCCCTTGGCCGAATGCAGGAGCTATTTAAAATTATTTACGAGGCCCGTAACTTCGACCGTCTGCCTGAATCCGCAATCTACGCGACCGGCTTGGGGATGGATATATGCAACTACTTCGACAAGATACGCCGCCGAACACAATTGATCGATTTTGACGTTTCGATGCTGGAAAGAATGAAGGTGAAAGCACCTGAGCCAAAAATGCGCCCTGGGCGGGACCTTGCTAAAAAAGGAATTTACCTGGTGAGCAGTGGAATGATGGTCGAACGCACGCCGTCCTATAACATTGCAGCCTCACTGCTCCCCCACCCAGCAAACGGCATTTGCTTTGTCGGCTACTGCGATCCGGTTACACCAGGTGGGCAATTAATCCACTCCAAAGATGAGGAAAGCTTCTTTTTCGATGCCCTTGACTACAATTCACCGATCCGGGCCTCCATCGACCGCTTTGACCTCAGCGGCCACGCCGATCGTCACGAATTGATTGAATATGCGGCAGCAACGGACGCCCGCATCATCGTGCTGACCCACGGAGACAATGACGCACGGGAATGGTTTAAGGATCAGCTCTCTGAACGCATGAAAAATTCCGCAATCCTCGACCCCGAGCCATTGATTGCCTACGACATTTAGCCCGCTGGCTTCGCGTCGCTCCAGGAATCAGAACATTCCTGTCCTAATCGCCCTGGCCCTCGCATCAGCCAGCCTCCTGTAGCGACGCGACGCCAGTCACGTCTTTGTCGCACTGGCCCTCGCCCTGGCATCAGCCAGCCTCCTGTAGCGACGCGACGCCAGTCACGTCTTTGCCGCCTCGCCCTAGCCCTCGCCCTGGCATCAGCCAGCCTCCTGTAGCGACGCGACGCTAGTCACGTCTCTGTCGCCCTCGCCCTAGCCCTCGCCCTGGCATCAGCCGGCCTCCTGTAGCGACGCGACGCTAGTCACGTCTCTGTCGCCCTCGCACTGGCCCTCACCCTGGCATCAGCCGGCCTCGTATCGAGTCGCGGAGAGGAATGTTCGCGCTCCGTGGATGCCGAGGCATTAACTCTGCATCCGTGAACGCGAAAAGCGCCCCCTCCGGGAGGACTCAAAACAAGCGAGGAAATGTTCTGCCTCCGGGGTATGCGCCGTAGCCTCTTTGGCAAATTTTGCCGGATCGCCCGCTTGCAAATAAACCGATTTATAGCAAGCGCGCAGGTCGGAAATGGCCTCCCTAGATAAATGGCGCTTCAGGCCGACAAGGTTGAGTCCGGTCACGGTGCTGCGCTCGGCGACCATGACATAAGAGGGGACGTCATAAGTGATCGAGGCATTACCCGCAACCATTACGAGTTTACCGATATTTACATACTGGTGGATGCCACAGCCCCCGCCTAAAAAAGTGCTGCTATCGATGTGCACATGACCGGCCAGCATGACATTGTTGGCAAGAATGACGCCATCACCCAGTTGGCAATCGTGGGCCACATGGGAATTCCCCATAAGTAAACAATTTTCCCCAATGCGGGTGATGCCATCCGCTTGAGTCGAACGGTGAACGGTGACGCCTTCGCGAATCACCGTGCCTTTTCCAATATGGACGCTGGACTGGACAGAAGGAGAGAAGGAAAGGTCCTGCGGCAGGCCTCCGATGACAGCGAAGCTATCGACGACAACTTTTTCATCCAATACGCTAGATCCTCGAATAATGGAATGCGCCGCAACTCGGCAACCTGAAGCGATGGAAGCACCCCCCTCAACAATAGCGAAGGGGCCTACCTCAACACCCGCAGCAACTTTGGCCTGAGGGTCGACAATCGCAGTCGGGTGCACCAGTTGACTCATACTTGGCAATCCACAAGTTGCAGGCTAAAGGAAAGCCAGACTTCTTTATGGAGTGACTGTTTGATTCTGCTCAAAACGGAGTGATTTACTGTCTTCTCCGACATAAACCTTGATCAGCTCACCGGGTTTAATCTCACCCGAGAGGATCGACTCAGCCAGTGAATCTTCGAGATACTTCTCCACGGCTCGGCGAAGCGGGCGGGCACCATACTTCTCGTCATATCCTTTTTCGATTAAGAAGTCCTTCACTTCCTGAGAGAATTCGAAGATCAGCTCACGTTCTTCGAGGCGCGAGGACACATTGCGCAGCTCAAGATCGACGATGGCCTGCATGTCCTGGCGAGCAAGTGGCTTAAAGATGACGAGATCATTCAACCGATTTAAAAATTCCGGCTTAAAGACCCGCTTCGTCTCATCGAGGATCTTTTCCCGAATCTTTTCATATTCGTTTTCAGCATTATGCTCGACACCGAAGCCCATCGATGTATTCCGCTGAAGTATATCCGCGCCGACATTCGACGTCATGATCAGGATGGTATTCCGGAAGTCGATCTTGCGGCCCAAGCTATCGGTCAAGCGCCCCTCCTCTAAAACCTGCAGCAGCAATTGAACGACATCAGGGTGCGCCTTCTCAATTTCGTCAAACAAGACCACGGAGTAAGGCTTCCGGCGCACTGCTTCTGTCAGTTGCCCCCCCTCTTCGTAGCCAACATAACCGGGAGGCGAACCTACCAGACGGGACACGGCAAACTTCTCCATGTATTCGGACATGTCGATTTGAATAATCGAGTCCTTATCACCGAACATTTCCTCCGCGAGCACCTTGGCAAGCAGGGTTTTCCCGACACCAGTTGGCCCGAGGAACATAAAGGAACCAATGGGGCGCTTCGGGTCCTTGAGGTCAGCGCGGGAGCGGCGCAGCGCCTTGGAAATGACCTCCGTAGCCATATCCTGCCCGATCACCTCGCTTCGCAGTTCAGCTTCCAAATGCAGCAACTTCTTGCTCTCTTCTTGCTCCATGCGCGAGAGGGGGATGCCCGTCCATTCCGCGACGACGAAGAGCATCTCATCCTCGTCAACAGTCAGCCTGGTTTCTTCGCGGGTCTTTTTCCAAGTCTCGATCAAATCAGCCTGCTTCTTTCGAAGCTGCTTCTCCTCATCCCGATACTTAGCAGCATCTTCAAAGCGTTGCCCGGAGATCGCTTTCTCCTTTTTAGTGCAGACCTCCTCAATCGTGCCAGTCATCTCTTCAATATCGGGAGGCTGTTTCAGCGATTCGATTCGAGCGCGGGCCCCGGCCTCATCGAGTATATCGATGGCCTTATCCGGCAGGAAGCGGGATGTGATGTAGCGCTCGGAGAGTTTCGCGGAGGCCTCAAGCGCTTGGTCCGTATAAACGCATTTGTGGTGGTCCTCGTATTTACTGCGAATGCCTTTAAGAATCTGGATCGTATCTTCCACCGAGGGAGCTTCCACCTTCACGGACTGGAAACGACGGTCCAGTGCACTGTCCTTCTCGATGTATTTCCGGTATTCTGACAGCGTTGTGGCACCAATGCATTGCAGCTCACCGCGACTGAGCGATGGTTTGAAAATGTTGGAGGCATCCATCGCTCCTTCTGCCGCACCCGCCCCGACGATGGTATGGAGCTCATCGATAAAGATAATGATATTTTTCGCCCGACGGATTTCGTCCATCACCGCCTTAATGCGTTCTTCAAACTGACCGCGGTATTTGGTGCCCGCTACCATTAACGCGAGATCAAGAACAATCACTTTTCTGTCTTGGAGAATTTCAGGAACAATCCCAGAGGCGATCTCCTGCGCTAGGCCCTCGACAATAGCAGTCTTCCCGACTCCGGCTTCACCGATCAGCACAGGATTGTTCTTCGTCCGGCGGCAGAGAATCTGCACCACGCGCCGTATTTCGTCTTTGCGCCCAATGACGGGGTCCAAGTCGCCCTTTTTGGCCAGTTCAGTGAGGTCCCGCCCGAATGCTTTTAGCGCCGGCGTCTTACTATCGTTCTTGCCCTCCGAAGGTCCTCCCTGCTTGCCTCCGACGGTCGCTCCTTCAGGCTCGCCCGAGAAGTTTGGGTCCAGCTCGGCCAAAATTTCATTACGGCAGCGCTCAATATCCACATCGAGTGATTTCAAAACGCGCGCCGCGACACCCTCCCCTTCACGTAAAAGCCCGAGTAAGATATGCTCTGTGCCAACATAGGAGTGATTGAGTGACTTGGCCTCTTTACCCGCTAGCGCGAGGACCTTCTTCACGCGGGGCGTATAAGGGATGTTGCCCGAAGGTTTGCTCTCCGGCCCAGTCCCCACTTGCTTCTCGACCGCAGAACGGACGGTCTGCAAGTCCAGCCCCATCTTCATGAGCACGTTGACTGCGACGCCTTGCCCCAAGTTGATTAGGCCGAGCAGGAGGTGCTCGGTTCCAACGTAGTTGTGGTGAAAGCGGTCGGCCTCTTTGCGCGCCAGAGCGAGCACCTGTTGGGCACGGGGGGTGAAATTGTTCATCGGTTCCATATATAAGAATGTTACTAAGGTAAAACGGTGACCTTGTCAAAGTCCAGAGACGGAAGAGAGGCTAATTCTTTGCGAAGCTTTGTCGCCCGGTAAACATCCCGTGCATCCGGCTCGATCCCTTCATTGGCCGAATATTGGACATGCCCGGGTTGGCATTCGATAAAGAAGCGATCGATATCCGCACGCTTGGTCTCAGGCAGCATCTCAAAATCCACCGCCAGCCGCAAGAGCGACAGATGATGCATCGCCTCAGTTGAAGTCACGACATGGGCATTGCGTAACAAGCCATAGGCGCGGCCGATGTGATCAAGTAGCTTCGAACCGCTATCCTCCAGGCATTTAAACCGGGCGTTAACCTCATGGTCGATGACGGTCTTTAAAACATTACCCAGACGCTCGATAATAGCCTCTTCCTTTTCCCCCAGAGTCTGTTGATTGGAGATCTGGAAGACATGCCCCGTGGCATCCGAGCCCTCACCAAATAGCCCTCGCACGGTGATGCCGAGCTGACTGACCGCTCGGGCCACCCGCTCCATCTGGCCCGATAGAACCAGCCCGGGCAAGTGCATCATGACGGAGGCCCGCAGCCCTGTGCCCAAGTTCGTGGGACAGGCCGTGAGGTAGCCAAATTCAGAATCAAATGCGATATCCAGGTCCGTTTCGAGTTTACTGTCGAAGCGGTCAATTTGCTTCCAAACATTCTTCAACTGGAATCCGGATTTAAGAAATTGAATCCGTAAATGATCTTCCTCGTTAATCATGACCGAACAGGTCTGATCCTTGTCAATGTAAACGCCGCTGCCTTGTTTGGACTCACAAAGTTCACGACTGATTAAATGCCGCTCGACCAGAACTTGCTTTTCCAGATCCGAAAGATTGGAAATTTCAAAAAAAATACCTTTCGTCATCTTACCCAACCCGGAAAGATGCGTGGCACATTTGGACAGAATGTCACTACGCTGTGCCATACTTGCACGCTCAGGGAAAGGTGTGCCCACCAGATTACGGGCCAGACGCAAGCGTGTGCTCAAGACAACAGGCGTTCCCTTTTGGGTCTTATGTGTGAGTTCTGCGTTCTCACAATTGAGTAGAGATTCGATCATGGCTGACTGTATTCGAAAGTCTCCGAGCATTCTTTCAAAGACTTGATCTGGTCGCGGTATTTGGCCGCATCTTCATACGCTTCATCAAAAATTGCCTTTGCCAGCGAGTGCTCCAGTTTTTCCAAGTGGGCAAATGCACTTTGCCGACTGAGAGCTAGCTCGGGCGTCTTACCTTTGTGACAGGTGCCCACATGCATATCCACGAGCACCGGCCGCAGTAGCGGCGCAAACACAGCAAAACAGGAAGAACACCCCAATCGACCGGTGTGACGGAAATCGGAAGTTTTGAGTCCACAATCCGAACATTCCAGCACCTGTTCTTCACTCTCCCTGGTAAAAGTGGATTGCCCCAGAAGGTCGGCCAGAGAGAATCCCTCCGAATTGGTCACCCCTTTGGCCTGCGCACAAGCTTCGCACAGGTCCACCTTTATGATCTTATTATTTATGATCTGCGTCAGATGGACCGTGGCCGGACTGTCGCAGTTACTACACTTTAAATTCTCACCCATAACATCAAGATAATGGTTTATTAGCTGATCGCAAAACCAAATTCATATTCCCTTAGCCTTATTAACAAGCAAAGTTAATACCAATCGGCAGGGTGCTGGGCATGAACGATGCCAGAGACCCCCGGAAATTGCGCCGCAGAAGCAAATTTGTCACAACATCGTTCCCTCTCGGGAAACGCGCTGGCGAAACTGTTCGAGAAATTTCCCCGTCACCATACCGGGCTGCCCGTTCCCGATCGGGCGGGCATCGACCTTCACAATTGGGATGATCTCAGCAGCCGTGCCGGTAAGAAAGAGCTCATCGGCAACCCAAATATCATAGCGGGTGAGGTTGGACTCGCGCCAGGGGACACCGATCTCGTTCGCAATATTCAATACCGTATCGCGGGTAATGCCCTTGAGCGCTCCCGAGCTGGCAGACGGCGTGATCAGCTCGCCTTTATGAACGACGAAAATGTTGTCGCCGGTGCACTCGGCCACGTAACCTTGATCGTTGAGCATGATCGCCTCGTGGTAGCCGAGATGCTGGGCCTCGATCTTGGCCAGAATGTTGTTAAGATAATTGAGAGATTTAAGCGTGGGCGGAAGCGCTGCCGGGTTAGTCCGGCGGGTCGGCACCGTGATGATCTCAAGGCCTTTCTCATAGAATTCCTCCGGATAGAGCTGTATTTTATCCGCAATGACGATGAGCTGCGGATTGTCGCAGTTCCTGATCGAAAGGCCGAGACTCCCAACCCCGCGCGTGACCACCAGGCGGATATAGCCATTTTTCAAGCCGTTCGCACGGCAGGTCTCGCAAACCGCAGCGGAAATCTCTTCGCGCGACCAGGGCAACTCCAACATGATTGCCTTGGCCGAATACTCGAGACGCTCCAGGTGTTCCTCCAATTTAAAAACGCAGCCATCGTAAAGACGAATCCCCTCGAAAATGCCGTCGCCATAGAGCAGCCCATGATCGAAGACCGAGACTGTAGCCTCGGACTGGTCAACCAACTTATCATTCATGTAAATCTTCATAGATCATTGGGATGATGGATGCTTGTGCGCATTTGTCTAGTCCTCAACTTTGATTTTCCGAGGTCAAGCATTCGGAACCAAGTAACGCTCACGCAGCAAGACGGCTATGTCTATCAGACCAGGGGGCGGACGCAGGCTGCGGAGCGCAGGGACGGTCGATTGGAACCGTTGCTTGTGGAAGCTAGTTGCCCGTTGCGGCATTGACTGGAATTGGCGGCTAAAGATTGTAACTTTTACGAAGCGACCCCTGCTTCCAGCAAACCGAGATTGCGACAAGAATGTTATGACCGCAGTTCGGCAAATCTAGTCCGCCTTAATTCGGCTCGTAACAGGAAGTTGGACGTTCGGGCACCTGTTGCCCGTTGCGTAGTTGATATTTGGATACGGAAAGCGGCTAAGAATTGAAGGACATTTATTTTAAACGTTCGACCCCTTTCTTTTTCCCTGGCTGGGATGCCCGGAATCCGGGCCTTTGGCTCGGCTCTCGATGGTGGTGCGTCGTGCTGTAAGAGGGTAAACATGCGATCAAATGTAGTCTATTCGAGTGTGCCGTGTCGGATCTTCGAGTCGAGCTTGAATCGTTTTTATTTAATACCCTGTGTAATTTATGAACACTACGGAGTGTGTGTGCATC
>Ga0307966_1001565_pt1 | contig 17898 bp, 19 predicted proteins | sample OrgLakmetagen646_FD_203141 | JGI IMG/M metagenome (GOLD analysis project Ga0307966, IMG submission 203141) | Saline water microbial communities from Organic Lake, Antarctica - #646 | ecosystem: Environmental > Aquatic > Non-marine Saline and Alkaline > Saline | place: Antarctica: Organic Lake... | reverse complement strand
AGATGGCCATGGGGTTGGTGCACGCGCTGTATGAGAGTGGACGGCAAGTGCCCGGCGACGTGTCCGTCGTGGGCTTCGACGATCTGCCTGAGGCCAAGCACTCGTGCCCGGCGCTGACGACGGTGCACCAGGATTTTGCCGGGATCGGCACACTTGCGGTGGCGGTACTGCTGGCCAAGCTCGACGGCTCCGAGGAGCCCGGTACCCTCCCGTTGCTCCCGTGGCTGGTGGAGCGGGCCTCCACTGGCCCACCCGCGGCAACCTGATGGCACGGGAAGGCTCGTGCAGGCGGTCGGGACTTGTGGTCTGCCGGTCCCAACGCCGCTATGTTAACGTTCAATTTGTTGGCGAATAACCAGGCAAGGAGGCCCGACGTGAATGACGACAGCCCCGCGGTGACACAGGCGATTGACGAGGTTCGTCGCGACGTGGCGTCCTTGCACGCCGAGTTGACGCGCTACGACCTGGTGGTGTGGACAGGAGGGAATGTGAGCGGCCGCGTGCCGGGCGCAGATCTCTTTGTCATCAAGCCCTCGGGGGTGGACTACGACGACCTCGCGCCAGAGAACATGATTCTGTGCGACCTCGAGGGTGCGGTCATTCCCGGCTCGGACGGCTCGCACCACAAGCCCTCGAGCGACACGGCCGCGCACGCGTACGTGTATCGCCACATGCCCAAGGTGGGCGGCGTGGTGCACACGCACTCGCCGTATGCCACGGCGTGGGCAGCACGCGGAGAGTCGATACCGTGTGTGATCACCGGCATGGCCGATGAGTTCGGCGGAGATATCCCCGTGGGTCCGTTCGCCATCATCGGCGATGACTCCATCGGGCGTGGCATCGTCGACACTCTCACGGGTCACCGTTCGCGCGCCGTACTGATGGCGGGCCACGGCCCCTTCACCATTGGGAAGAATGCGCGCGACGCGGTCAAGGCGGCCGTGATGTGCGAAGACGTGGCCCGTACCGTGCAGTTGGCTCGCCAAGGGGGAGAGCCCACCCGCATTCCTCAGGACAAGGTGGACGCCTTGTTCGATCGCTACCAGAACGTCTATGGACAGACACCGCAAGGAGAGCAGTCATGAACCGCAGCATTGTGCCCGACCTGAAGACCAAAGAAGTGTGGCTGCTGACCGGTAGCCAGACCCTCTACGGTGACGAGATCCTGGCGCAGGTGGCCTCACAGTCGCAAGTTGTGGCCTCTCAGTTGGAGGCAGCCAGCGACATTCCCGTGACGGTGGTGTGGAAGCCGGTGCTGACCAGCCGCGAGGCGATCCACCGCGTCATGCTGGAGGCCAATGCCGATGACACGGTACTGGGTGTCATCACCTGGATGCACACCTTCAGCCCGGCCAAGATGTGGATCGCGGGACTCAACGCCCTCACCAAGCCCCTGCTGCACTTCCACACCCAGGCGCACGTGGAGCTGCCGTGGGACACCATCGACTTCGACTTCATGAATCTCAATCAGGCCGCCCACGGCGACCGCGAATTCGGCTACATCGAGGCGCGCATGGGCGTGTCTCGCACCACTGTGGTGGGGCACGTGTCCGACCCCGACGTGAGCGCGCGCATCGGCACCTGGGCTCGCGCCGCCGCGGGCCGTGCCGCCACACAGCAGATGAAGGTCGCCCGCTTTGGTGACAACATGCGCTACGTGGCCGTCACTGAGGGCGACAAGACCGAGGCCGAGGTCATGCTGGGCGCGCAGATCAACACCTGGGGCGTCAACGAGCTCGCCGAGGCCGTGCACGCCGCCAGTGAGGCGGACATCGACGCGCTGATCGAGGAGTACCTGGAACTGTATGACGTCGCATCAGAGTTGAAGCCCGGCGGCGACCGCCACGACTCTCTGCGCTACGGCGCCGCCATCGAGGTGGGACTGCGCTCCTTCCTGGAGGCCGGGGGCTTCACGGCCTTCACCACCACCTTCGAAGACCTCGGCGAGCTCCGCCAGTTGCCCGGCCTTGCCGTGCAGCGTCTGATGGCGGACGGCTATGGCTTTGGCGCTGAGGGCGACTGGAAGACGGCCATCCTGGTGCACGCTGCCGCGGTGATGGGCGCAGGACTGCCCGGGGGCGCGAGCCTCATGGAGGACTACACCTATCACTTGGTGCCCGGTCAGGAGCTGATCCTGGGTGCACACATGCTGGAGGTCAGCCCCAGCCTGACGACCTCCAAGCCGCGCCTCGAGGTGCACCCCTTGGGCATTGGCGGCAAGGAGGATCCAGTGCGCCTGGTCTTCACCGCTGATGCCGGGCCGGCGGTCGTGGTGGCCATGAGCGACATGCGGGATCGCTTCCGCATGGTCGCGAACGTGGTGGAGAATGTGGACCTTCCGCAGCCGATGCCCAAGCTTCCAGTGGGCCATGCCGTGTGGAAGCCCGCCCCCGACTTCAAGACTTCGGCGGCGGCGTGGCTCACGGCTGGCGCGGCCCACCACACCGCCATGACTAACCAAGTGGGAGTGGAGGTCATCCGGGACTTTGCCACGATGTCAGGCATTGAACTGCTCGTGATCGATGAGCACACCACGCTGGCAGGGTTCGAGCGTGACATGCAGGCAGGTGCGACTGCCCGCCGGTAGTCTTCATGGATTCAAGAAATGAACACTAGTGCGGTACCCTGATCGCTCAGGTTGGGTTCAAGAAGTGAACGACCTGGTCATTGAGGGGCCTGAGGCACCGCGCCGAGGGCGCTGAATGACAAGCGTAATACCTGGTAAATATACGTCGATGTAACCGTAACTCAATCGTGACAGTGCGCGGTTGACAATCGGATGTGAACGTAAACATACTGGCCACACCAACCAGCACCGTAAAGTTGCGGTCTGGATCTCAAGGAGGAGATTATGAAATCAAGGAAGCATCTCGTCGCTGCTGGAGCAGCGGCCTTTGCTCTGACCCTCGGTGCGTGCAGCGGGGGCGGCGCGGGCGATGAGCCCGAAGCCACCACCGGTGGCGAAGAACCTGCTGCTGAAGAGATGACCGTGGGCGTTGCGATGCCCACCCAGACTTCAGAGCGCTGGATCGCCGACGGCGAAGCAGTGCAGGCAGGCTTCGAAGAGGCCGGCTTTGAAGTTGACCTGCAGTATGCAGGCGACGACATCCCGGTGCAGTCACAGCAGGTCGACCAGATGATCACCAACGGTGCAGACCTGTTGATCATCGCGGCGATCGACGGAACCGCCTTGGCCGGCCAGCTTGACGCTGCCGCCGCCGCAGGCATCCCCGTCATCTCCTACGACCGCCTGATTCGTGACAGCGAGAACGTCGACTTCTACGTGACGTTCGACAACTACAACGTGGGCGTGCAGCAGGCTACCGGTCTGCTGGTGGGCCTGGGACTGCTCAACCAGGATGGTTCCGAGGGCGACGCCACCGGTCCGTTCAACATTGAGCTCTTCGCTGGCTCGCTGGACGACAACAACGCGTTCTTCTTCTTCAACGGTGCGATGGACACGCTCCAGCCCTACATGGACGACGGCACGCTCGTCGTGACCTCGGAGCAGACCGAGATCGAGCAGGTCGCCACGTTGCGCTGGCAGCAGGAGACCGCTCAGCGTCGCATGGAGGACCTCCTCACCGCGTCGTACGCCGACGGCACCGAGCTCCACGGTGTGCTGTCGCCTTACGATGGTCTCTCGCGAGGCATCATCACGGCCCTCCAGAACGCTGGATACGGCCCGACGATCGAAGAGGGCCTGCCCGTCGTGACGGGACAGGACGCTGAGATCGCCTCCGTCAAGCTGATCGCCGACGGCGTGCAGCAGTCGACCATCTTCAAGGACACCCGCAAGCTTGCTGCTCAGGCAGTGCAGGCGGGCCAGCAGTATCTTGCTGGTGAAGAGGCCGAGGCCAACGACACCGAGACGTACGACAATGGCGTGAAGGTTGTGCCGTCGTTCCTGCTCGAGTCCGACATCGTCTACGCCGACAACATCCAGGCATTGCTCGTTGACTCGGGCTACTGGACGGCTGAAGAAGTCGAGTCCGGCCAGGCAGAGTAAGTAGAATGTGGTGCCGGCCCCTTCGGGGGTCGGCACCGCCTTCCACCTCTCATCCAACGACGGAAGTGAAGAGCCATGGCCACTAAGAACATTCTGGAGATGCACTCCATCACCAAGACTTTCCCCGGCGTCACGGCGCTGGAAGACGTCGAGTTCAGCGTTGAACAAGGCGAGATTCACGGGATCTGCGGCGAGAACGGTGCCGGCAAGTCCACCCTGATGAAGATCCTGTCCGGGGTCTACACCCATGGTCAGTACCACGGCAAGATCATCTATGACGGCGAAGAAGCGCGCTTCCACAGCATCAAGGACAGCGAACGCAGCGGCATCGTCATCATCCACCAAGAACTGGCGCTGATCCCCTACCTGTCAGTCGCAGAGAACATCTTCCTGGGCAACGAGCAGCGCCGCAAGACTGGGCTGATCGACTGGAACGCGACCAACCACGCGGCTGAGAAGCTGATGGAGCAGGTGGGCTTGGACGAGAACCCCATGACCCCCGTGTTTCAGCTCGGCGTCGGCAAGCAGCAGCTGATTGAAATCGCGAAGGCGCTGTCCAAGGATGTGCGCCTGCTCATCCTCGACGAACCGACGGCGGCCCTCAACGACGAGGACTCGCAGCACCTGCTGGGATTGTTGCGCACGCTCAGAGAAGAACGTGGCGTGACGTCCATCATGATCTCCCACAAGCTGGGCGAGATCACCAGCGTGTCCGACCGCACCACCATTCTGCGTGACGGCAAGACCATTGAGACGCTCGACATGAGCGACAAGGACGCCACCCAGGACCGCATCATTCGCGGCATGGTGGGTCGCGACCTCGAGAGCCGATTCCCTGCGCGCGAGTCAAACATCGGCGAAGAGATGCTGCGCGTCGAGAACTGGAACGTTTATCACCCCACCCAGGATGGTCGCCTCATGGTCGAGGACGCGCACTTCAACGTCCATGCCGGGGAGGTCGTCGGCTTCGCCGGACTGATGGGCGCGGGGCGCACAGAGCTCGCGATGAGCCTGTTCGGCCGCACCTATGGCAAGAACATCACCGGTGAGGTCTACAAGAGCGGCAAGCTCATCAAGACTCGCGACGTGTCGGAGGCCATCGACCACGGCATCGCCTACGTCACCGAGGATCGCAAGCGCTACGGACTCAACTTGATTGAGGACGTACGTCGCAATATCTCCTCGGCAGCGCTCAGCCGCAAACTGGCCGTACGTGGCTGGGTCAACGGGAACGCTGAGATGAAGGTGGCGGAGGAGTACCGCACCAGCATGAACATCAAGACGCCGTCGGTCCTCCAGACTGTCGGCAACCTCTCCGGTGGCAACCAGCAGAAGGTGGTGCTCAGCAAGTGGATCTACTCTGACGCTGACGTGATGATCCTCGACGAACCCACCCGCGGCATCGACGTCGGCGCCAAGTACGAGATCTACACCATCATCAACCGGCTCGTGTCGGAAGGCAAAGCCGTGATCGTCATCTCCTCGGAGCTTCCCGAATTGCTCGGCATCTGCGACCGGATCTACACCATCGCATTTGGCCGAGTCACTGGCGAAACTTCGGTTGACAAGGCAACCCCTGAAGGGCTCATGAAGCTCATGACCCAGGAAAAGGCTGCCACGCCCCCCTCAAAGAAGAAGGAGCACCAGAAGTCATGACCGCGATAATGAACCTGAAGGAGTTGCTGACTCGCAACGCGCGCCAGAGCGGCATTTACATCGCGTTCGTGGCCATCGTCGTCTTCTTCGCCATTCTCACCGATGGGACGTTGCTTACCCCGGGCAACCTCACCAACATCGTCCTGCAGTATTCCTACATCCTGATCCTCGCCATCGGCATGGTCATCGTCATTATCGGTGGTCACATCGACCTGTCGGTCGGATCGTTGGTGGCACTGTCCGGTGCTGTGTCTGCTGTCGTGGTGGTCCAGGAAGGCTTCCCCTGGTGGGCCGGTGTGCTGGCCGCCCTCGCCGTGGGTGTGATCGCAGGAGCGTGGCAGGGATTCTGGGTTGCCTTTGTGGGCATCCCGGCCTTCATCACATCGCTGGCTGGCATGTTGCTGTTCCGGGGGTTGACCCTGCTGGTGCTCGACAACATCTCGCTGTCACCGTTCCCGTCAGCGTACTCAGAGATCGCCGCAGGATTCCAGAACGGCTTGCTCGGCGGATCGGGGTATGACGTCTTCACCCTGGTGATCTTCGCGATCGCCGTGGTGGGCTACACGTTCAATGCCTGGCGCTCACGACAAGGGCGGATTGCCTACCAGCAGTCGGTCGAGGCGATTGGCCTGTTCATTGCCCGCATTGTGGTGGTCGGTGTCGTAGTAATGGCCTTCGGTTGGCAGCTGGCCAACAGCCGTGGCCTGCCCAACGTGCTGATCATCCTGGCCGTGCTCATCATCGCCTACACGCTGATCACCACGCGCAGCGTCTTCGGTCGCCACGTGTACGCGCTGGGTGGCAACCTGACTGCCGCGATGCTGTCCGGCGTGAAGGTGCGCTGGGTGAACTTCGGCATCATGCTCAACATGGGCGTGCTGGCCTCCGTGGCCGGCATCGTCTACTCCTCGCGGTCCAACGGTGCACAACCCGCGGCCGGTGAGATGTTCGAGCTTGACGCCATTGCCGCGTGCTTCATCGGTGGTGCGGCCGTGACCGGTGGTGTGGGTCGCGTGACCGGCGCCATGGTCGGTGGTCTCATCATGGCCGTGATGAGCAACGGTATGCAGCTGATGGGTATTGACCAGTCGGTGCAGCAGGTCGTCAAGGGCCTGGTGCTGCTGCTGGCCGTTGCCTTCGACGTGTACAACAAGCGCCGCGCCGGTGCATCAGCCGGAGCAGTCGGCAACCGCTAAATCTCCATCTGACATAGAACCGGTGTGCCCGGTACCCCTCCCCCCGGGGTGCCGGGCACTCCGGCGTTCACGGGCAGTGGAGGGGAATCGCGTCCTCGCGGATGCTCGACGCGGGTACCACGCAGAGGTGAATTACACTGTCTCCAGCACGATTCGAGACCCCCCCCAGAGAGGGCACCCATGGCTGTCACCGACCAGTTGATCGAGAACAACCGGGCCTATGCGGCCGCGTACACCCCCGACCTTCCCCTGCCCCCCAAACTCCAGCTGGCGGTGGTGTCGTGCATGGACTCCCGTCTGGACACCTTCGCGATGCTCGGGCTGGACTTGGGCGATGCCCACATCATGCGCAATGCGGGTGGTGTCGTCACCGATGACATGATGCGGTCACTCGTGATCTCCCAGCGTAAATTGGGCACTCGCGAGATCATCCTCATTCACCACACCGATTGCGGCGCACTCACTTTCACCGACGACGAGCTCCGCAACGAACTCCTGGAGGAGACGGGTTTCAAGCCCACCTGGTCACCCGAGTCTTTTACAGACCTGGATGTGGACCTGCGCCAGTCGATGGCGCGTCTGCGCGCGAACCCCTTCTTGCCGCACAAGGATCACATCCGAGGATTTGCGTTCGACGTGCACACCGGTCAATTGCGAGAGGTGTCGCTCGACGCGGCGTAGGGGCCACTCACGCGCCAGAGCCACGCGGTGGCACCCGCACCGCGCGTAGACTGATGGTGTAGTACTGATCCAACCCCAAGGAGATTTCCCGTATGTGGCGAGCGTTCTTCAAGGCCGTGCGTCGTGGAGAGTACAAGGTCTCGGGGTGGTCCTGGGCTGCACTGGTGGGCACGATCATCTACACCATCTCCCCGGTTGACCTCATCCCCGAACTGCTGTTCCCCATCGTGGGCTACATCGACGACTTAGGGCTGTGGGGAGTGATGTCACTGCTGGCCGCGCGCGAGCGGCATCAATGGCAGGCGTCCATGAAGGACGGCGCCATTGACGTCATGCCGAGGAACGTGAGGGACTGAGCGCCCGCGGCGTCGTGACGAATACTTCGGCGTGTGGATCGCCCAGGTCATCACTCGTGGCGGGTTCAGCGACCGAGCGCCAGCGCCGCCAGCGCAGCGCCACGATGGTGACGACGAGCAGCAACGCGCTGTGCAAAGCCACGGTCCACAGGATCTGAGACCACCCGCGCTGTGCGGGATCGAGGTGGTCGTAGGGCACAAAATCTCCTCGTGCGCTGCGAGTGACCGTCACCACGGTCCACACGCCTGCATAGCCAGCGATGGCCCACCAGCGTGCCAAGGGTAGCGGTTGCCTGCTGCCGACGACCATGTACTCGACGCCGAGGTACAGGGGAGTGACGATGTGGGAGATGATCATGACCCACAGCATCTGCGGCCCATCCTCGGTGCCGAGGGGAAAGATGATCGCCCAGTAGATCAAGCCCATGACCACCAGGTTGACGGCACTGAAGGCGCGGCCCCATTCCACCCACACGGGTGGATTCGTGTGGCGAAAGCGATGCCAGGTCAACGCCACCAGCACCGCCGCGCACACGATGTTGGTCTGGAACGTGTAGTACGCCGCGATGTCCCGCATACTCTCGGGTACCAGCCCGGAGGTGTCGGTCAGGGTGGCCGCAAGCGCGACGGCGATGAGGCCGATGATGACCAGTCTCATCCCCGTCACGATGTTGGCCATCCGTCAACCCTAAGCGGACCCGGGCCCCGACAGAAACCTGGGGGACACGGCCGGTCATATCTTCCGCAAAAGCGGGCGAAGCGCCTCGAGAACGCGTAGCGTCTCAGGTGGAGGCACCATGACTGAGACACCCGCACACGACTTCTCGCAGCTGACCGCCTGCTTCGTCAACTGCACCCTGAAACCCTCTCCCGAACTGAGCCACACGCAAGGGCTCATGGAGGTCTCGAGCGCAATTATGCGCAAGCAGGGTGTCAGCGTTGACCATGTGCGCGCCGTGGACTTCACTCTTGCCCCGGGCGTGTATCCGGACATGCGCGAGGATGTGCCGGGAGGCAATCAGGCTGTCGATGACTGGCCAGAGTTGGCGCCACGCGTGATGAGTGCGGACATCTTGGTCCTCGGCACACCGATCTGGCTGGGGGAGAAGTCCTCGGTGGCGACTCGGCTGATCGAACGGCTGTACGCCATGTCGGGCCACACCAATGATCGCGGGCAGTTCGTCTACTACGGGCACACCGCAGGCGTGCTCGTCACGGGCAACGAGGACGGCATCAAGCACATTGCGATGAACGTGCTCTACTCGCTGCAACACCTGGGCTACGTCATTCCTCCCAATGCCGATGCTGGCTGGATTGGGGAAGCGGGTCCAGGGCCGTCGTACCTCGACGAGGATTCGGGCGGCCCCAGCAACGACTTCACTCAGCGCAACACCACGTTCATGACCTGGAATCTGATGCACACCGCCGCGTGGCTCAAGGGCCATGGTGGCTTTCCCGCCGGGGGCAACTCGAGCGAAGGATGGAAATCAGGGGAGCGCTTCGATCACCCCAACCCTGAGTACCGCTCGCCCACCAAGGGAAAGTGAACACCACCATGTCACCGACGCCCGGGCTGCGGGCACGGGATTGACGTATGGCTCGCATGCGTGTCGAGTCGCGTTCCGCGGTGACCTACTGTGCCCTGCCGGTCGAGGTCACCATGCGGACGCTTGCTGCGGCCCTCTCACCTGCGTTCGAAGAGCTGGAGCGGTATATGGCCTCGCGTGGCATACAGCCGTCTGGCCCGTCTCTGGTGCGCTATCGCACGGTGAGCGAGCGCGCACCCTTCGTGGTCGAGGTCGGGTGGGTGGTCGAGGAGAGCCCGTGGATCGATATGCCATTCGTCGCCGATACGTTGCCCGAGGGGCGCTATGCCGTGGCCGAGCACCACGGCCCCTTCGCCCAGGTGAGCGCGATCACTGGTGAGTTGTTGGAGTGGGGCCGCGCTGAGGAGATGGTCTTCGATGTGATTCACACCGTCGAGGGCAGTGACTGGGCGAGTTGGTATGAGCTATACAGCGGAGACGCTGTCTATGGACCGCACGGCCCTGCAGGGGCCGTCGAGGTGTGCCTGGGAGTCATCGACGAGCGCCCACGTCATGACGCCCGCTAGGGCCTCATCGCGCAAGGAAGGCAGCGTAGGCCCGACCCGCACTGCCGTCACGCTCCCGCCGGCGTCGCCTACTGGAAGCTGAACGCCAGCGGCATCGCGACCACGACCACCACGGCCCAGACGAGAAATGCGGGCACGAAGGCGGTCTGCCAGCGCTCCAGATCCCCAATCGGCCGTCGGCCGCGAATGAACCGCAGCGTGAGCCATGCCGACCATGCCAGGTTGGTCAACAGCACCAGGTTCTCGCCCAGCGCGGCGGTGCGATTGGCGGTGAAGCCGAACTCCGTGATGCGACGCAGGATGTCCGCGAGCACCACGGCATCGACCAGCAGTGCGGCCACGACCAGCACCCACTGCACGTAGTCGAACAGCCCGGCCTTGGCGCCGGACTCGCGCGCGGACACTGAGTACAGCAGCAGGCCCAGCACCACCACGAGCACCAGGTTCAGCACGATCAGCGCGTCGCGCTCAATGCCCGTGCCCAGCCCGGTCCAGACGAAGGCGACCACGACGGCCACCAGCAGCGCCGCGAACAGGGGAGTGAAGATGCGGGTCAGCACCGGGGCCATGTTCTCGATCACGCCCTGCTTGGCCTCGACCAGCCACGCGGCCACGACGGTGGCACCGGCCGCGCCGCACGGGATCAGCCAGGTGGCGATGAAGGCCTCGGGGTTGACCCCGATCAGCGAGAACGTCCCGAGGGTGATCCCGGTCAGCACGCCGCCGCCGAGCGCGATCAGCACCATATAGATGAACCACTCGCCGGTGAAGCGAATGAAGTCCATGCGCCGTTCGCGTGAGCGCCACTGACCGCCCATGTAGGCGACACCCACCAGCAGCCACATGACGATGGGCAGGTGAATGGCGGCCAGGATGAAGGTCTGGTCCTCGGGGCCAAAGGGGTAGGCGTTCACCACGACGACGGCCGCCACCACGGCCGATGCCAGCACCCCCCACGTACGTGCGCTCACCTGGCGGCGGTAGGCGAAGTAGGAGGCGATGACCGGCAACACCAGCAGCGAGGCGTTGATGGCATAGAACTCGGGATGCGTGTCGAGCCGCAGGTCGAACAACTCGGGTGCCTTCACCAGCAGTCCGGCTGCGACCCCGAACAGCAGCGCCATCCACAGCGCCTGGCGTGGTGTCGACGACGTCTCCACGCCGGCATCGGCCAGGACCAGCTGTTTCCATAGGCGGCCCGAGTGGGCGCGGGCGAACTCGCGCGACACTGCATCCTGGGCGCCGATGCGCTTGACGGCCACCAGGAAGGCCTCATCGGGGGACAGGCCGGAGGCGACCAGGTCGGTGGCCTGGTCGCGCAGGTGATTTTCGAGCTCGTCGGCATCGTCGCTGGTCACGGCCGGGCGCCGTTCGAGGTACTCGCGCCATTGTGCGACCTGCTGCTCGAAGCCTGCGTCGTCGATGGACGTCACCATGCCAGTCTCCCTTCGCCTGGTGAGAGTGCTTGCTCGACGGCGCTCGCGGTCTCCCCCCACGTGTGCCGCAGGGCCTGGTGCACGGTGCGCCACTGGCGTTGGTGCTCAGTGAGGGCGGCGCGGCCGTCGTCGGTGAGGGCGTAGTACTTGCGGCGCGGGCCGGACTCGGACTTCACCCAGGTGCTGCGCACATGGCCTGCGTCCTCAAGGCGGTGTAGCAGCGGATACAACAGGCCGTCAGTCCACTCGAGGTCGCCACCGGACAACTCCCGCACGCGCTTGACGATCGCGTAGCCATAGGTGTCGCCCTCGGTCAGGATGCCGAGCACCATGGGTCCGGCGGATGCCGCCACCAAGTCCTTGCTGATGTGCATGCGCGCGCTCCTTGGATTCAGTACCTAGAAGGAGAGTACATCGCAGCACTAGGTACTGCAAGCACAGGGTCACGGCGGCGGTTTAGGCTAGCGGGATGGCTGTCCCCACGTCTGCCCCTCGCCCCGTCCACACTGCCACGGTCGTCCGCTCGCACGCACTCGCACCGGACATGATTCGTGTGGTCCTCACCGGCCCCGGAGTTGGCGCCCTGACCGACCTCACCCACACGGACACCTACGTCAAGCTCCTGTTCGGCGACGCCAAGCGGGCGTACACGATCCGGTGGCTGGACCGCGACGCCGCTCAGATGGCGATCGACTTCGTGGTCCACGGCGACGAGGGCCTCGCAGGCCCGTGGGCGATAGCAGCTCAGCCTGACGACGAGATCTCCTTCGTGGCCCCCAGCGGCGACTGGGCCCCACGTCCAGAGGCGGACGCCCACCTGTTCGTCGGCGACGAGGCCGCGATCCCCGCGATCGCCGCCGCCCTGGAACGCTTGGCCGGCCACGACCCCCAGGCGAGGGCGCAGGTCTTCCTGGAGGTGGCATCGGCCCGGCACGAACAGCCGATGCCACAGACAGCGCGTACTGAGCTGACCTGGGTGCACCGCGACCAGCATGAGGGGTCGTATGGCCCCGGCCTGGTGCGCGCCGTCGTGGGTGCGGATTTCCCGGACGGCGACGTCGAGGGGTTTGTGCACGGCAATGCGGACATGGTGCGGCCGCTCCGACGACACCTACTGAAGGAGCGCGGTGTCCCGCGCGAGCACCTGTCGATCTCGGGCTATTGGCGCGCGGGCCACACGGATGAGTCGTGGCGGGCGCTCAAGCGCGAGTTCAACGCCGCGATGGACGCGGAATAGGTCGCACACATCAACGCGGCCGCCAGCACCTTCAGATGCCGACGGCCGCGCCGTGATGAGTGCGCTGACCGTGTGGTGTGAGGCTCCGGGTGTCAGGCCGCTGCAGCTCGGTTCTTGTCGGTGAAGTAGGCGATGAAGCTCAAGATGATGGCGGTGGCAGAGAAGATCGTCATGAGCGTTCCGGGCACAAAGCTGACGTAGCCGCCCAGATCCAGGAACAGGAAGTACCCGACGTCTGCGAGTCCGCCGATGAGGGCTGCCAGGAATACCGCGGCAACCGAGCGGCGCCAGATGAAGCCTGCAGAGATCACCACGACCAGGCCGATCCACAGCAGATTGAAGCCGTGTTGGTTGAGGACAGCGCCCACGGCGTCCGGGTAGTCCATCTCGAGCGAGGTCGCCTCGACGCCATCGGCGATCCCGGCCATGGCGTCGGAGGTACCAAGACTCATCGTGAGCACGCCCGCGAGCATGTGAACGAGCCCCCAGATGACCCAGAGTGCGGCGGATACGCGCAGCAGCCAGTTCGCTCGTGACGTTGTGGTGATCGTGTTCATTGATGTGCTCCTTGGGTTTGGTTAGCCACCACGGTGGTTGCTAATTGGGTGAGAACCGTGCGCCATGGTGGGACGCTCCGGCTGTGTGGGCAGGTCAGGGGGAGGGGAGGCTCGGTGTAGCGCTGAGCTTGGCTCGGACTTGCGCATCCATCTCGAAGACGGTGATGGTCTCGAGTCTTTCGAGCAGCGCCCGTTCGGCGTCGCCCATGGCCTCGTTCATGAACGTGGCCAACGCCCGAGCAACCGGCCCTTCACCGTCGGGGTGGCGAGACAGCAACTGTGGGGCGTCGGACACCGATTCGTATGCCTGTCGCAGCGTGATGCGCCTCGGATCACGGGCCAGCACGTTGCCGCCGTTGGCCCCTCGCTTGGTGTCCACCAGGCCGGCGCGCTGCAACTTGGCCAGCACTCGACGCAAGACCACCGGGCTGGTGCCGTAGGTGTCCGCCATGACGTCCGACGTAAGCGGCTCGCCGTCTCGAGCCGTCAGGAATCCCAGGATGTGCAGCGCAATCGGCAGTTGACTGTTCATGCCCTTAAATGTAACTCGAGTAGTTGCAATCAGCAAATCGCGGGGCTGGGTGAGCCTGTCCCGGTGAACACCCGCGGACCTGAGGGCATCGCCATCGCACTGCCGCAAGAACTCGCCTCGTCGGACACAGCAACGCGGCCGCCAGCACCTTCAGGTGCCGACGGCCGCGCCGTGATGGAGAAGGAGGGTTACTCCATCGGGGGCAACAGCACCGTGTCGATCAAGTAGACGGTGGCGTTGGCGGTCTGCACGCCGCCGCACAGCACACCGGACTCGTTGACCATGAGGTCGTCGCCCATGCCGGTGACGGTCACATCAGCACCATTGACGGTGGTCCAGGTGCCAGCGATGTCAGCAGGCTCCACCTGGCCGGGGACCACGTGGTAGGTCAGGATCGCGGTGAGCAGGTCAGCGTCCTCCTGTAGGGCCGCGATGGTCTCCTCGTCGATCTTGGCGAAGGCGTCGTCCGTCGGTGCGAAGACCGTGAACTCGTCGCCATTGAGGGTGTCCACCAGGTTGACGTCGGGGTTGAGCTCACCGCTCACCGCCGCCGTCAGGGTGGTCAGCAGCGGGTTGTTCGATGCTGCCACTGCCACGGGGTCCTGCGACATGCCCTGGACTGAGCCAGCGCCATCCGGCACCGTCTCGTCGTAGGTGGCGCACTCGGTGCCCACCAGGTTGGCGTAGGGGTCCATGTCCATGGCCTCTTCCTCCATGGGCTCCTCCATGGCCTCTTCGGTCATGGCCGGGGTGGGCTCCATCTCTTCCGGCTCGCTCGACGCACATGCGGAAAGCGCGAAAACGCCTGCCACTGCCAGCGAGATTCCTGCCGAGAACTTTCTCTTGGTTGTATTCATCTCTACCTCCATTGTCGTGAGTCCACTGAGGGGACTCATTCCTGCGCCGCCGTACCTTCCAGCGACTGCCGCACATGCGGCGACATGACCAGTTCGCCTGGGATTCGATAGTGGATTGGTCTGTGCGCAAGAAATTTTCGGATCCAATCCGCGCCACGTCCACAGCCGAACCTCGACCATCAACCGAGAGGCGTGAATCATGGAACTGATCATCATTGGGCTGCTGGGCGGGCTCATCACCGGAATCTCCCCGTGCATCCTGCCGGTACTGCCCGTCATCTTCTTGACCGGCGGCGCGCAGTCCGCGCGCATCGAGCTGGGCAACGGCCTGGCCGTGGGCGGCCAGCACGTGCAGACGGTGTCGCGCTGGAGGCCCTACCTGGTGATTGCCGGCCTGGTGACCAGCTTCACCGCGGTCACGCTGGTGGGCTCCCTGGTGCTGACCGCGCTGAACCTTCCGCAGGACATCCTGCGCTGGGTGGCCATGGCCGTACTGATCCTGATCGGCATCGGCCTGATCATCCCCGCGGTGGCGCACCAACTGGAGAAGCCTTTTGCGCGGATGTCCTCCAAGAAGGTCAACACCAGTCGCGCCAGCGGCTTCGGCGTGGGCCTGGCGCTGGGTGCCGTGTTCGTGCCGTGTGCCGGACCCGTGCTGGCAGCCATCATTGTGGCCGGCTCCACCGGGACTATCGGTCTCGGCATCGTCATGCTCACGGTGTCCTTCGCCATTGGTGTGGCCGTGCCGCTGCTGTTCTTCGCGCTCGCCGGACGTCGCGTGGCCGACCGCATCAAGGCCTTCCGTACTCGTGAGCGTGCGCTGCGCATCACTGCGGGTGTCGCCATGATCGCGCTCGCGGTGGGCATTGGCTTCGACGTGCCGCAGAAACTGCAGCGTCTGGTGCCGGACTATACGGCCGGCATCCAAAGCGAACTCACTGACAACGAGAGCGCCCGCGAGGTGCTCGACCTGGGCGGGCTGGTCACTGAGGAGAACAAGGACCTGGACCAGTGCACCAATGGCGCCACCGAGTTGGAGTCCTGCGGGACTGCGCCATCTATTCGCGGCATCGAGCAGTGGCTCAACACCCCCGGCGGCGAGGGTGTAGAACTCGAGGACCTGCGCGGCGAGGTGGTGCTGATCGATTTCTGGGCCTACTCCTGCATCAACTGCCAGCGCTCCGTGCCGCACACGGTGGCGTGGTACGACGCTTACCAGGACGCAGGATTCAACGTCATCGGGGTCCACTCGCCCGAGTACGCCTTCGAGAAGGACCCGGGCAACGTGGCCGCCGGTGCCGAGGACTTCGGCATCGAGTACCCAGTGGCGCTGGACAACAACCTGTCCACGTGGACCAACTACCGCAACCGCTACTGGCCCGCGCACTACTTGGTCGATGCCGAGGGCACCGTGCGACACATCTCCTTTGGCGAAGGTAACTACGCTGCTACCGAGCAGATGATCCGCGAACTGCTCGAGGACGCCAACCCCGACGTGGACCTGCCGCGGGCGACAGAGGTCGAGGACGGCACACCTGAGCTGGGCTCCACCACGCAGGAGACGTTCCTGGGAACCTCCAAGGACGTCAACTACGGCGACGACGTGCGCTACGCGCCGGGCGAAGGAACCTATGCCTTCCCCGACACCCAGCCTGCCGACTCGTTCGTGATCGACGGCCAGTGGCAACTCGAGACCCAGTACGCCACCCCGGCCGCAGCCGAGGCGCGCGTGCGGCTGAGTTTTCACGCCACCGAGCTGCGCATGGTGCTCGCCGGTTCAGGCGAGATCCGGGTGCGGCTCGACGGCGGCAACGAGCGTGTCATTGCGGTGGAGGGAAATCCCCGGTCCTACCAGCTGGCCGACGAGGTCAGTGAGGGCCAGCACGTGATTGACGTAACCGTAAGCGAGGGCGTGGAAGCGTACTCCTTCGCCTTCGGGTGAGTGCCGCAGCCGCCCGCAGAACCCGATCAGTGCCAGTCGGGTTCCTGCGGGCGGCCGCGGCGCACTCGTCGGCGGCGAGTCGAAAGTCTTGGCTAGCTCGTCGGTGGCCGACCATTCAGTGTGCTTTCCCCGCTGGCGCGTCAGCTTGCCCTTGCCCTGGGGCGAGTACGGAAGGATGCCGAGTTCTACGGCCTGGCGGAACATCGGCTGAGACGCCTCCTCGTGGAGCGTCCACTGATGCATGCCTCGCTGCGGATTGCCAAAGCTCATGCACCTCAGCGCAATCCTCCTGACGGTGAGATCCGAGGTGCCGAACGTGCGGTGCCGCATAGTGCTCGCCCCAGCTCCGGGACCGTCAGGAATGCCCCGTCCAGCCGCCACGTTCAATAGACAGATTGGCACTCTACCCAGGAGGCACCATGTCCCGCATCAGCATTCTTGGCGGCACCGGCTACACCGGTGCGGCAGTGGTCGCCGAGGCTGCGCGCCGCGGCCACGACGTCACCGCAGTGTCGCGCTCGGCTCCCGCCGACCCCATCCCCGGCGTGACCTACCTCCAGGGATCCGTGCTCGATGACGAGATCCAGAGGCAGGCCTTTGACCATGCCGACGCCGTCGTGTCAGCGACCTCCCCGCGCGGCGACATGGCCGGCACGCTGCCGGATCTGCACCGCTCATTGCTGTCGCGTGCGGCCGATGCCGGGGTGAGGTTGGCTGTGGTCGGCGGCTTCTCCTCTTTGCGGCCGGCGCCCGGCGAGCCACGCTTCTCGGAGGGTGAAATCAAAGAGGAGTTCCGCGTCGAGGCGCTGGAGGGCGCCGAGGTGCTGGAGGTGATGTTCGCCGCGCCGGAGGGGGCGGACTGGGTTTTCTTCAGCCCCGCCGGCAAGTTCGGATCGTTTGCTCCCTTCCCCAAGCGCGGCACCTACCGACTGGGCGGGGACGTGGCGTTGTTCGATGATGAGGGCGTTTCTGCGCTTGGCGCAGAGGACTTTGCGTTGGCCATCCTGGACGTGATCGAGTCCTCAGAGCACTCGCGTGCACACGTGTCCGTTGCCTACTAGGCGGTATTGTGGCTGATCCTGCGTTTCGCCCCTGTAACGTAGTGTGAATGCGCATCGCATGGCGATGCACAATGCCCACCTCACCAGCCGCCATGACCTGCAGACAGGATGCACGTGCACGGAAACGCCACCGCCCGCTTCACGAGAGCGGCCATGCTCTCCGTCACCTCGGCACTGCCGGGCACGGTGACCACCGCGGCGCACAGCCAGGAGCAGTTGGGCGACGTGCTGGACCGGCTCAAGTTGCCGCGCACCCTGCTGGAGC